>ENA-ORLW01000052-ORLW01000052.1-human-gut-metagenome-genome-assembly--contig:-NODE-52-length-160081-cov-9.646290_pt1 | contig 160081 bp, 159 predicted proteins | sample MGYA00243017_ERZ508829 | MGnify/ENA primary metagenome ERZ508829 (study PRJEB26277, sample SAMN04329776) | human gut metagenome | biome: human-associated habitat | host: Homo sapiens | place: USA...
ATTGGAAATTAAAAATTTAGTAAGAGGACTTAATCCAATAATGGGAGCATATACATTTTTAAACGGTAAAAAAATTAAATTTTGGAAGGTTGATGTTGCAAAAGATATCTTTGCCGATGGAGATATGGAATTTATGAAAAATGGTACTGTAATTGTATCTGACAAGCGAGATGGTATATATATAAAAACCAAAGATGGCATTTTAAAAGTACTTGAAATTCAAGGGGAAAATGCAAAAAAAATGCCAATACAAGATTATTTAAGAGGAAATCAAATTAATGAATTTGATGTATTTGAATAGGAAAAATTGACAAAATAAGGATAAATTATTGCAAAAAAATACATGTTTATGTATAATAAACAAGAAGTAAAAAACAAAAGAAAAGGAATTGGTTAAATTATGTTAAAAATAAACCGTGTAATCCTTGAGGCTCGATACACGATGTATTTAGTAAGAAAAATATAATAAAAAGATAGCAATAAATCTATTGTTATAAACTAATAAGTTTTTAAATTTTATTTTAAGGACAAATTTGGTCTATAGGTAGATTTTATTTGCTATCTTTTTGTGCTTAAAATAAGTAAAAATAAATAAATAAAATTAAAATTTAAAGTTTATATAAAATATATAGCACAGAAAGGGGAAAGAACAAATGAAACAAAATTTAAAGGAAAGGGCAAAGAGTAAAAATGGTATTACATTAATTGCGCTTGTAATAACAATAATTGGGCTTTTAATACTAGCAGGAGTAACAATTGCAACATTAACAGGTGAAAATGGTATACTTACAAGAGTACAAAGTACAAAAACACAAAATGAAAAGAAGACAATAGAAGAACAAATACACTTAGCATTGCAATCATCGAGAATAAATGAAGGACTAATTATTGATAAAGCTATATTAGAAGAAGAGTTATCAAACAATGAAATGGAAATAATCAAATCAGACAATAATGAATTACCGTGGACAATAAGAAAAAATAGCTATTTATACATGATAAATAAAAATGGAGAATTAGAGGAAAAAGAAGGAATAGCAATAACGTCGGGGAATATAAAAATTTTAAAGGATTCAACACAAGTGAAAAAAATAATGGCAGAGGTATTAAGAGGAGAGACTGGAAAAGTAAAATGGGAATGTACAGGCAATATAACATTGAGTACAACAGAAGGAAATGAAGTAACAATAATGTTGAATAATAATGTGAATATAGGAGATATAGCAACTGTAACAGCAAAAGTAGAGGGAAAAACATATCAAGATTGTATAACAATAAAAATAGTAGGAGATATAACTAATGCAAGTGTAAACAATGACTTAGAAATTGAAATAGGTGATATATTAGATATAACAAAATGTATTAAGAATAAAGAAAACATAGAAGAATTTACAATAATGGATGTAACGGCAAATGCAATAAAAGAAAGTGATATAGCAATTAAAGGAACAGGGGAAGGAATAGCAACAGTAATTGTAAAAGGATTACAATCAGAAAAAACAAATAATATAACAGTGGTTGTAAAAAAAGTTGCTGTATTAGGAGTAGGTTCATACGTAAATTATCCAGTGGATTATGATAATGTAGGAACAGTAACGGTGGATGCGTACATACCAAAAGATGATTATACTGGAAAATGGAGAATATTAGATTTAGGAAATTATAATAGTGATGGGACATATGGAACAGATGATAAACCAGTAAGATTAATATCTGCAGGAGTACCATTAAACTATTATAATTGTGATAATAGCTCTATAAGTGTAGCGAATTTAACAACAGGATTTTTTACTACACCAATAAGTGTAAGTGAAAAAAATCAATATAATTATTATAGGTGTGGATTTAAAAATGAAGGTGGTATTATAACGAATATAAATGATGTTAGAAAATTATTTAATAATAATGTTACAGCGAAAAATGGGGGAATACCAAAGGTACAGGCAATGACAAAGGAAGATTGGGAAAATTTATATGATACAATGGAATCTACTACAACATCATATGGTGCTGATTTTTATGATTTATTAGCAATACCATGTAAGGACAGAGAGGGAAAATTTGCTTATACTTGGCTTGCTTCGACTTTTAGTACTAATTTATTATGGTATGTAAGTGGGGAAAATGGTAATATAAGTGGTAGTCATGATGATTGTCTTGGAATTCGTCCAGTAGTTTCTTTAGTATCCAATGTTTCTATAATAAAAGGCACAAATGGAGTGTGGAATATAAAAAATAATAGTTAAATTTAATTAATGTGAAAAACTTAACATACTTAGTCTTTTACAATAAAATTTCAAAAAATAGTTGTAAAATTATATAAAAATTGATATACTTATATAAATTTAAAGTATATCAATTTTTTGATATACAAAAGGAGGAACACAAATGGAAGAAAACAAAGAAGAACAAGTAAAAAACACAGAAGAAAAAGCAATAGAAATTAAACAAGGAACAGCAATAGCAAGCCAAGAAGAACAAACAGACCAAACAGAAAAAATAGAAATATCAAATGACGTAATAGCAGTAATAGCTGGGGTAGCAGTATCAGAAGTACAAGGAGTTGCCGGAATGTCTGGTGGATTTGCAGGAGGAATATCAGAAGTACTAAGTGGAAAGAAAAACCTAGCAAAAGGAATAAAAGTAGAAAAAAATGAAAACAAAGTAAAAATAGATGTAAACATAATAGTAGAATATGGAACAAGAATACCAGATGTGGCATTTGAAATACAAAACAGAGTAAAAAAAGCAGTAGAAAACATGACAGGATTAGCTGTAGAAGAAGTAAATGTACATGTACAAGGTGTTGACACAAATGTAAAAAAAGAAGAGAAAGTAAATAAACAAGAAGAAGCAAATGAAGATAAAAAAGAACAGTAATGCACAAAATAAAATTAACAAAAATCAAATAAAAATATAAAACAGAAAAATATAAATAAAGAATAACAAGACATAAGAAATAAAATTAATAAGAAACGGAGAGATAAAAATGAAAATATTAGAAAAAATTGCTTTAATAATATACTCATACATAATATTACTAATATCAGTATTACTTTGTGTATTAGTATTTGGATGGGTAGATATGAAATTTGTAGGAGATATTATACAAACTATATTAGTAGGAGAAACATCATCTAAAATAGTATTAGGAGTAAGCATAGTATTTATTTTACTATCAATAAGATGTATATTTTTTGATAAAACATCAAAAGAACAAATACATGAAAGACAAGGAGTACTTCTAGAAAATGAAAACGGAAAACTAATGATATCAAAAGATACCATAGAAAATTTAGTAAGTACAGTTGCAAAACAATACAAAACAGCAGATGAAATTACAACAAGTGTTGATTTAGACAAAGAAAACAATGTAATAGTGTACGTAAATTTAGTAGTAAGTTCTGAAGCAGTAATAAAAGATTTATCTGCAAACTTACAACAAGAAATTAAAGAAAAAATAAAACAAGCTACTGACTTAGAAGTTAAACAAGTAAATATAAAAGTTAAAAATATAGCTTCTAGCAAAGAAGAAAAAAGTAAAAAATAGAAAGGATAAAACATGGACGATTTTAAAAGTTTTTGGAATAATAATCAAGGAACAATAATAGGTGTAATTGTTGCAGTAATACTTCTTATAACAAAATTACATGACCTAGTAATTGCACTAATATTAATTATCGGATGTGGCTTTATAGGAAATTATATATATAAAAATAAAACAGAGGTTAAAGACAAATTAAAAAAATTTATAGATAAAATGTAACAAAGAAAGGGAAAATAATGGACAGATCAGGAGCACGTGAGTTAGCGTTTAAATTACTATATAGTTTAGAAATACAAAAACCGGAAAATATAGAAGAACAAATAGAACTATATATAGAATCAAATAATATTACAAGCCAAAATGCAAAAACATATATGGAAGATGTAGTAAATGGAATAGAAAAAAATAAAGAACAGATAGATAAACTAATAGAAAAAAATTTAAAATCAGACTGGAAAATAGAAAGAATATCAAAAATGGATTTATCTATTTTAAGACTTGCTATTTACGAAATAAATTATAAAGAATTACCATATAAAGTTGCAATAAATGAGGCTGTAGAACTAGCTAAAAAATATGGAGAAGACACATCAAAAAAATTTGTAAACGGTGTTTTAGCAAGTATAGTAAAAGAAGAAAATAAATAGGAGCAGAAAGATGAAATATAATCCTATAACAGTTACAGACCTAAATAAATATATAAAAGAAAAAATAAGTGATGACGAATATTTAAATAGTGTACTAGTAAAAGGGGAAATATCAAATTTTAAAAGACATTACACAGGGCATTTATATTTTACGTTAAAAGACGAAAATTGCTTAATTAAATGTGTAATGTTTAAAAATTATGCAGAAAAACTAAATTTTTCACCTAAAGATGGAAATAAAGTAATTGTTTTTGGAACAGTTTCTGTTTATGAAAGAGATGGAGTATACCAAATATATACCAAGGCAATGGAGGAAGATGGAGTAGGAGATTTATACCAAAAATTTCAAGAACTAAAACAAAAACTTGAAAAAGAAGGCTTTTTTGATCAAGAAAATAAAATGCCAATTCCTAAAATGCCTAAAGTAATAGGAGTTTTAACTTCAAAAACAGGTTCAGTTGTAAAAGACATAATAAATGTATCAACAAGAAGAAACCCAAATGTTGTTTTAAGAATTTACCCAGTACCAGTACAAGGAGAAGGTGCAGCACAAAAAATTGCAAATGCAATAGAATACATGAATAGAAATAAATTAGCAGATGTATTAATTTTAGCCAGAGGTGGTGGTTCTTTAGAAGATCTATGGCCATTTAATGAAGAAATAGTTGCAAAAGCTATATACTATTCTGAGCTTCCAATAATTTCTGCTGTAGGACATGAAACAGATTTTACAATTGCAGATTTTGTGGCAGACTTACGTGCACCAACACCATCAGCAGCTGCAGAGCTTGCAGTGCCAAATATAGTAGATATAAAAGAAAAAATACATATGTATCAAAATAGATTAAAAGATGCATTAATAACAAAATTAGATTATATGAACTTAAGGTATCAAAAATGCTTATCAAGTAGAGTTTTTAAAGAACCAAAAAGATTTATATATGATAATTATCAAAAAATAGATAATAATTTAAAAAAATTGGAAAGTTTAATTAAAATAAAACAAAAAGAGGAAAAATCAAGATATATAGAATTAGTATCAAAATTAGATGCATTAAGTCCTTTAAAAACACTTTCTAGAGGGTATACATTAACTCAAAAAGAAAACAAAATAATAAAAAGTGCAAAAGATGTAAAAACAGGTGACGAAGTAAGCATAAAATTTATAGATGGAACTAAAAGTGCTAAAATATTATAAATAAATTTCAAATATTATAAGAGAAATAGGAGAGAAAAATGAAAAAAGAAGAAAATTCATTTGAAGAAAAAATAGAAAGTCTAGAAAATATAGTTTCCAAATTAGAAAAAGGAGACCTTAATTTAGATGATTCAATGGCAAAATTTGAAGAAGGAATGAAACTTTCAAAAGAATGTAGTAAAATACTAGAAGATGCGGAAAAAAAGATTACTATTTTATTAGAACAAGATGGTAAAATGGAAGAAGAGGACTTTGAATATTAATTTTAAAAGAAAGGAAACAGAAAAGTGAATACTTTTACAGACTTTATTCAAAACAAATATATATACATTCCAATTCTATTATGGTTTGGAATACAGCTGTTTAAACTATTGTATGATCTAGTAACAACAAAAAAATTTAATTTCAAAAGAATATTAGGAGCAGGTGGAATGCCAAGTTCACATTCAGCAGTAGTTACATCACTTGCAACATTAATTGGAAAGAATATAGGTGTTGGAACTCCAATGTTTGCAATGGCATTAATATTTGCATTTGTTGTAATGTATGATGCAGCAGGAGTTAGAAGAGCAGCTGGAAAACAAGCAAGACTATTAAATAAAATAGTAGAAACACCAGGACTTTCTGGACTAGAAGTATCAGAGAGATTAGTAGAAGTTTTAGGGCACACACCATTACAAGTAGTAGTGGGAGCAGTGATAGGAGTAGTTGCCGGACTTATATTCTAATAAATTTATTTTAAGGTATATAGCAATAGTTAAAAAAAGGTGGGAATAAAATGACAGATATAGAAATAGCAAAAAATGTTAAATTAGAAAACATAGAAAACATAGCTAAAAAAGCTGGAATTGAACCAGAAGATATTGAATGTTATGGTAAATACAAGGCAAAAATATCTGACAAAATATTTGAAAAAGTAAAAAAACAAGAAAATGGTAAATTAGTATTAGTTACAGCTATAAGTCCAACACCTTTAGGAGAAGGAAAAACAACTATTTCTATTGCAATTGCGGATGGACTTCAAAAAATAGGAAAAAAATCAATGCTTTGCCTAAGAGAGCCATCACTTGGCCCTGTTTTTGGTATAAAAGGAGGAGCAACAGGTGGGGGACACTCACAAGTAGCTCCAATGGAAGATATAAATTTGCATTTTACAGGTGACATTCATGCAATTACATCAGCAAACAACTTATTATCTGCAATGATAGATAACCACATATATTTTGGAAATGAGCTAAAATTTAAAAAAGTTGTATGGAAAAGATGTGTAGATTTAAATGATAGACAATTAAGAACAGTAAATACAGGACTTTCAGGAGAAAGTAAAATAGTACAAAGAGAAGACCATTTTGATATAACAGTTGCATCTGAAATAATGGCAATAGTATGTTTATCAAAAGATATTTTTGAATTAAGAGAAAAACTTGGCAACATAATTGTCGGTTATAATGAAGAAGATAAACCAATATATGCAAAAGATTTAAAAGCACAAGGAGCGATGGCTGTTTTATTAAAAGATGCAATAAAACCAAATTTAGTTCAAACATTAGAACATACACCAGCACTAATACATGGAGGACCATTTGCCAATATTGCACATGGATGTAATAGTATAAGAGCAACAAAACTTGCACTTAAACTTTCAGATTATACAATAACAGAAAGTGGTTTTGGAGCAGACTTAGGAGCAGAAAAATTTTTAGATATAAAATGTAAAAAATTTGGTATAAAACCTGATGCAGTTGTATTAGTTACAACTATAAAGGCTCTAAAATATCATGGTGGAGTCGAAAAGGAAAATATACAAAAAGAAAATATAGAAGCAATAAAAAATGGGCTACATAATTTATATAAACATATAGACAACATAAAAAATAAATTTGGTTTAAATGTAATAGTTGCTTTAAATAAATACTATACAGATACAAAAGAAGAAATAGACTTTTTAACCCAAAAATTAAAAGAAAAGCAAATTGAAATTAGTATAGTAGAAGGATGGGAAAAAGGTGGAGAAGGAGCAATAGATATTGCAAACAAAATTGTAGAATTAGCAAATAAAAATAGCAATTTAAATTATATGTATGAATTAGAAGATGACATAAAAACAAAAATATTGAAAGTATCAACCAAAATTTATGGAGCAAAAGATGTTATTTATTCCAAAGAGGCAGAAGAACAAATAGAAAAAATAAATTTATTTGGGTATTCTAATTTACCAATATGTATTGCAAAAACACAATATTCTTTTTCAGATGATCCTAAAAATCTAGAATGCAAAAATGATTACTCTATTAATGTAAAATCGGTCGAATTAAAAGCAGGAGCTGGGTTTATTGTTGTGATTGCAGGAAATATAATGACAATGCCAGGACTTCCAAAAATGCCAGCTGCAGAAAATATAGACATTGATAAAGATGGAAATATAATTGGACTATTTTAATATATAAGAATAAAATTAAAAAAATTCACAAATACTATATAATATATAGAAGGAGTGAATTTTTTTATGTACAATTTTAGGACCGATTTAGCCTCAGAAAGAAGAGACTTATATATAAAGGCAAATAATTTAGAAGATGAAATAGATGGAATAGAAAGCCAAAAAGAAAACATAGATGAACAAATAAAAATAGAAAGAGTAATAATTACAAACGAAAATGGGCAAAAAGCAATAGGAAAGCCTAAAGGAAGCTATATAACAATAGATATAAAAGATTTAAAACATGCAAGAGATGAAGATATACAAAAATTTTCGGAAACACTAACAGCTGAATTAAAAAAAATAATTGAGAAACATGTTGATAACAAAGCAGAAATTTTAGTAGTTGGATTAGGAAATATATATGTTACACCAGATAGCTTAGGACCTAAGGTAATAAACGAAATAGATGTAACAAGACATTTATTAAAATATATGCCACAATATTTAGATGAAAACACAAGAAATGTAAGTGCAATTGCACCAGGGGTTTTAGGTACAACGGGAATAGAAACTTTAGAAATATTAAAAGGCGTAGTTGAAAATACACATCCAAAACTTGTAATAGTAATAGACAGCTTAGCATCAAGAAGTATAGAAAGAATAAGTACAACAATACAAATTTCAGACACTGGAATTGTTCCAGGGGCAGGTGTTGGAAATAAAAGAGCAGAAATTAGCCAAAATACAATAGGAATTCCAGTAATTGCAATTGGTATACCAACAGTTGTAGAAACTGCAGTACTTGTAAATGATTGTTTAGATATATTTATAGGAAAGTTACAAGACCAGGCACAGTCTAACGATTATTTAAACAAAATGAAAGAAAAGGACAATTACGAAGAAATTAAAGATGCTTTAATTCCAAAAGAATATAATATGATTGTAACTCCAAAAGAAATTGATGATTTAATAGAAAATATGAAAGATGTAATAGCAAGGGGAATAAATTTTGCAATGTAAATTAAAAAAGAATAATATAAAAAATATTATTCTTTTTTTAATGCTAAAGATGTTTTGGGAATTTTATAAATATTACAAATATCGCAATCATGGCAATAACTAATTCTTTTTTCGAAAATTAATTTAAGAGTATTTATAAATTCGTCAATATAGTCATCAATTAAATGTATATATATTTTTTTGGGTAATAAAGTAAGCAAAGTATTTAATGTATAGTCATTTTTTGAAAAACTAATATCAGACAAAAATTTTGCGTTAAATTTTTCATCTGTCATATTAATAATTTGCTTTTTTTCATCGAGTAAAACAGATATATTTTTAGAATAAATTAAATGAACTATATTAGATTGGCTATTTCCAGAATTTATATAAACTCTTAAAAGGGAAATAAATTCAAAATATTCTTTTTCTATTATATAAGAATTAACAGCTTCATCAGCAATTTTTTCTAATACATTATAATAATCATGAAGCCTAAAATTAATAAAACCAGTTAAAACGATACTTTTATTATTTTTTATATAATTTTTGAAACTTTTAAATAAAAAATCAAATTTTTCTTTTATATAATTATTTTCTTCTAACATTATATCAAAACATACATCTAAAATTTTATTTCTTTCTATTTTTGAAAAGTAAAAATAATGTTTAAAAATAATGTCTTTAAATAAATCTTCTTCGTACTCGTAAATAACCAAAAAAGAAAGAAGAGATGAAATTTTATCATAAAAAATTTCATCATCAGTTCCTGTATAATGTACAATAATATTTTTATAATTTTTAAATTCATTACATGTAAAACATATGTTATTTAGTTCTATTACATTAAGCTCTTTTTGCAGATAATCTAAAATATGAGAATTATTAGTTTTTATGCATATGGATTTCATACTAAAAAATTCCCCTTTCTAAAATATATTATCTGCTAAATTAATTTTAGATATACATTATATTATGCATTTTTATTAAATTTGTGATTTTAGAAAGTTTAATAGTATAACATATAATCAATGTCTGGAAATACACAATCTTTTTTAGAAATGTCTTTTAAAAAGTCTTCATCAATTTTATCTTCTTTTATTTGATAATATAACTTTGTGAATCTTCCAATATGATCTTTTATTCTTTTTTTGGCATAATCTACCATTGTTCCATTTGTTATAATAAATAGCCAGTCACTGCTTTGCGCAAGTAATAATTCTCTTGCTGCTTGATTTAGTGCTTTTTTCTTTAGGCCTTTTGCATTTGGAAATAAATTTGCAAGTTCACACATTCTATCACCTGCAACATGTAAGTGCCTGTGTGCATAATCATTAGTTGGGTTTAGCCAAACTTCACTATAGCCATTAGCACCCCAACTTGATCTACAAGGTGTAGCAATTTGGATTTCTGGGTATTTATCAATATATTCTGATGGAGTAATAAGTTCAAAATTACAATCATCGTAATATATTTTTTTAAATAAAATATATAACCAATAAGGTCCTTCATACCACCAGTGACCATATAATTCTGCATCATAAGGGCATAAAATAATTGGTGGATTTTGCATGTAATCTGCAACATTTGCAATTTGTGCATTTCTAGAATCTAAGAAATGACCAGCTTGCTTTTCGGCAGAATCTTTAGCCCATTGAACATTATAATAATCTTTAAATTCAGTTTTTCCAGTAATTCTATAGTATTTAATTCCTGTTGGAACGCGTACTCCGTTGTGTGCTATATATGGTTTAATATAGTCATAGTCTGCTTCATAACCTATATCTCTATACCATTCTCTATAATTAAAGTCACCTGGGTAACCATTAATAGAACTCCAAACTTGTCTTGAAGATTCTACATCACGCCCAAATGCAACAACACCTTCTGGAGAAACGATTGGGGCAAATGTTCCATAAATTGGGGTAGGGTTTGCATATAAAATTCCATGTGTTTCTGTTATTATATATTCTATACCAAATTCTTTTAAATATTTGTCTGCTTCAGGCACATAACCACATTCTGGAAGCCATATTCCACGAGGTTTTTTTCCAAAATATCTTTCATAAGTTTGAACTCCAACTGCAATTTGGGCTTTAACTGTTTTTTCGTTTACATATAAAATAGGGAAATAACCGGTGTGTTGCTCCACATGTTATAATTTCCAAAACTCCAATGTCTTGAAAATGTTTAAAGGCCTCTATTAAGTTACATTTATAAACATCTTTAAATAAATGTAGGTCGTTTGAATATCTATCAAAATAATATTTAGAAAGCTTATTTAATCTTTCATCTCCGGCAGTCCTTTTTAATTCTTTGCTTGAAAGTTCTATGTGACTTTTTAAATAATTTATATATTTTTTTTGTAGTAATTTATTATCTAACATTGAAAGTAGAGGAGGGGTCATTGACATTGTTATTCTAAATTTTACACCTTCATCTACTAATTTTTGAAAATTTGTAAGTAATGGTATATATGTTTCTGAAATTGCTTCGTATAGCCAAGATTCTTCTAGATAATCATCGCTTTCTGGATGATGAATAAATGGAAGGTGAGCATGTAAAACGAAGCTTACATATCCTTTTTTTGCTTGCATTATAATTCTCCTTTGTATTAATAAAATATGTATGAGACCATAAAAATCTCATACAATAAAAATAGTATTTTTAAAAAGAACCAGATGAAGGGTTTTGATTAAATTCATCTATATCTTGGTCTTTATAAATTTGTTTATATAAATCATATATATTATAAATTTTTCCCATGTTTCTAATAAATGAAATATTGGCAAGTGATTTTTTGGTTTTGGTGTTTGTTTTTATATTTTTAAAGTAAACCATTTTTTGATTTTTATCAAATAAAATTTTATCATTTGGAGCTTCTATTTCATTTGATTGTGATATATAAATATATTGGTTAGGATTTTTTTCACTATATTGTATAGGGCGTCTGCCAAGTTCAACTCTATAGTCACAGTTACTATCATTTACATGTAAATACCAACTGTTTGCAAAGTCATTTATATCTATTTCGAAGTTGTAGTTTAATGTATCATTAAAAATTTTTAAAACTGGTTTTGTTGTTTCAAAGAAATTTTCTCCATATTCTTCAACATATTTTTTTCTATCATCATCTGATATGTCCCAATAAATAAATAAAGTAGTTGGTGTTTGTGCTAAAACTTTTACTACTGTTTGGTTATATCTATATGGTAAGTCATAATATTCTACAACCACTGGCTTTTTAGTTGTAGTTTTTTTACCTGTTGTGGCTTTTTTTGTAGTACTTTTTTTTGTGACATTTGTTTTTTTAGCTACTGTAGATTTGGCTGCTTTTTTGGAACTAGTACTTTTTGCACTACTTGTTTTTGCTGTGTTTTTTTTTGCTGAAGCTTTTTTTGTTTCTTTGCTTGCTGCTTTTTTAGATGTAGTGCTTTTTACAGTACTTTTAGCTGTGTTTGTTGCCACTTTTTTTGTACTTGTTTTTTTGGTATTTATTTTGTTTTCTTCTGGTTCTTTAGTTTTTCTTGACATTAGTTTTCCTCCTATGTATTACTTTATTTTTCTTATATATACTATAACAAAAATAAAATAATTTCAATACTTATTTTTGAAATTCTAAAATAAAAAATAAGTAGAAGATTTTTAAGAAAATATAAAAGCGTAATGAAATTGCAATAAAAATGTAATAAAAATATAATATTTTTATTTAGGCATTGGGGCTGTATATATAATTGGCAGATTTAATACAAAAGGCGTTGAAAATAAAAATGGTTAATGTTAATATTTAAAAGGAATGAATTGGTAAAATTTAATTTCTTTTTAATTAAAATATATGTCTGATTTTAAAAGAAAAATGAAGGGGGAAAATAAAAGTGAAAATTGTACTAAAAGAAAGATTAAAAACACACAAAGGTATTACATTAATTGCGCTTGTAATAACTATAATTGTGCTTCTAATACTTGCAGGAGTGGCAATTGCAACACTAACAGGTGATAATGGAATAATTGCCAAAGCACAACAGGCAAAAATGCAAAATGATAAGGCAAATGAAAAAGAGCAAATTGATTTGGCAGTCTTAGCTTCAAAAATTAATAATGATGCAAGTATTGATAAAAAAACATTAAGAAAAGAATTAGACGGAATAAGTAATTTGATTGAATCAGGAATACCAACAAGTGATGAGTATTCTTTTCCATTAATATTAGTTGGAAAAACAGGAACTGAATATGAAATAGATGAAGATGCAAATGTATCAGAAAAAATAGATTATTCAGAAGTGGTTGTACCAACAATAACAGCAACAGGAAATTTGGCAAATAAACCAAATATAAAAGAGGTACGAGAGGGAAATATACCAATACCAGAAGGCTATAATTATATAAAAGGAGATAAAATAGGAGGAGCAGTAATAACTGATGCAGCAAGTGGAGAAGAAAAAGTTGGAAACGAATTTGTATGGGTGCCAGTAGATACATTAAGTGATATGGCAGTACCAACCACAGGGAAAGATGCTAATAATTTCCTGAATTACAGAGGCGTATTGTATAATTGGGAGAAAGATAATACTGGAAAAACACAATATGATTGGAGCGCAGATTCAACGAGCTTTAGAGAACCGGCAAATCTAGATAGCAAATATGATAGTACAAATATGATGCAAAACTGGAATTCAACATTATATCAAGAAGAATATAATAAAATGGTAAGAAGTGTAAGCAATTATGGTGGATTTTATGTAGGAAGATATGAAATGAGTATAAATGATACAAGTAAGAATGCACAATCAAAGTATGGAGAAACATCTGCAACCGCTGAAAAAACAAGCGCAAATCAATGGTATGGATTGTATAATAAAGCAAAAACATACGCGCCAGAAAATGCAGATTCAAAAGTTGTATCAAGTATGATATGGGGAAGTCAATGGGATGCGATGCTAAGATGGATGAAAAATAATGATATAGATGTTACAGGTCTTATTCCAAAAGATTATAATCAAACAAGAATAACAGGAGGGGCTAATAAAGATAAGTTAAATAATGTTTATGATTTATTAGGAAATAGTATAGAATTTACACAAGAGGCATATACCACTACTTATCGAACTTTAAGAGGAGGGAATTATCTATTTAACAGTGTGCCGAGCTATCGTTCTAATAATTGTTTTCCGACAGATACTTCTTTTGTCATTGGCAGTAGACTTACTCTTTATGTAAAATAGTATTGGAATTTTAAATGATTGTAAGGAATCTGGAAAATAAAACTTGATTTTTAACTGTGTAATTCAAATCTTTTAGAATTACACAGTTTTTATGTATAAAATCAAATGCCAAATTGGAATAAATTAGTTGTATTAGAAAAAAATAAAAAAATTTGTCAAAACCATTTACATTTTGTAAAAACTTGTATAAAATGTATAAGAAAAAAACCAAAGAAAAACAGTCGAAAGAAAGGGGCATATCAATGAAAATATTGATGTTAACGTGGGAATACCCACCAAGAGTAGTAGGAGGAATAGCAAGAGTAGTACATGACTTATCAAAAACTTTAATAAAAGATGGACATGAGGTTACAGTTGTAACATATAAAGAAGGAGATGCTCCATATTTTGAAGACGATAAAGGGGTAAAAGTATATAGAGTAGACAATTATATGATAAACCCAAACAACTTTATAGACTGGATAATGCAAATGAACTTTAATATGGTTGCAAAAGCAAACGAAATAATTGCCAAAGAAGGAAATTTTGATGTAATACATGCACATGACTGGCTTGTAGCATATGCAGCAAAAACATTAAAAAATTCATACAATATTCCAATCGTTTCAACAATACATGCAACAGAATCTGGAAGAAACAGTGGTATACATGATGAAACACAAAGATACATAAATGACACTGAATGGATGTTAACATATGAGTCATCAGAAGTAATAGTAAATAGCAATTATATGAAAGGCGAATTACAAAGACTATTTGGTTTACCATACGAAAAAATAAATGTTGTACCAAATGGAGTAAATTTAAATTTATTTAATGGAATAGAAAGAGACTATACATTTAGAAGAAAATTTGCAATGGACAATGAAAAAATAATATTGTTTATTGGAAGATTAGTATATGAAAAAGGTGTTCAACATTTAATAGCAGCAATGCCAAAAATATTAGAGGGGTATCATGATACAAAACTAGTAATAGCTGGAAAAGGTGGAATGATAGACGAATTAAAAGCACAAGTAGAAGCACTTGGAATATCACAAAAAGTTTACTTTGCAGGATATTTAGGTGGAAAAGATGTACAAAAAATGTACAAAGCAGCAGATATATCAGTATTCCCAAGTACATATGAGCCATTTGGAATAGTTGCATTAGAAGCAATGCTTTCTGAAAATCCAGTAGTTGTTTCAGATATAGGAGGATTAAACGAAATAGTTCAACATAAAGAAAATGGAATGAAAAGCTATGCTGGAAATCCAAATTCAATTGCAGATTCAATATTAGAATTATTATATGATCATAAACTATGTTCAGAAATTACAAAAAAAGCAAAAAATAAAGTTAGAAATGAATATAACTGGAGTAAAATTGCACAAGACACACACTTTACATATCAAAAAGCAATTTGCCAATCAATGGCTGAAAAACAAAAAAGAGAAATTGAACAAGAAAGAGCTAAAAAGGCTAAAAAAGCTAAAGGAACAGAAAATGAAATTACAAACTTACTTAGCTTCAAGAAAAGACATGCATACGCATAATTTAAAGGGAATAGGTAATGCCTTTTCCCTTTTTTTATAAAATAAAAAAATATAAATAGATTACTATTTTCTACAAATTTAGCAAAAAATAAGTGTATAATATAAAAAGAAAGGAAATAAAAAATGGCAGAATTTAAATCAGGATTTGTTACATTAATAGGAAGAACAAATGTAGGAAAATCAACTCTTATAAATTTATTAGTTGGGGAAAAAGTCGCGGCAATAGCAAACAAAGTACAAACAACAAGAACTGCAATAAGAGGAATAGTAAATAGAGAAAATTCACAAATTGTTTTTATAGACACACCAGGAATACATAAACCAAAAACAAAGTTAAATGAAACAATGGTAGAAACATCTTTTGCAAGTATTCCAGATGCAGATGTAGTATTGTTTTTAATTGAGGCAACAAGTGATGAAATTGGAAGAGGAGACAGAATAATTTTAGAAAAGATAAAAGAAGCCAAAAGAAAAACAATATTAATAATAAACAAAATAGATTTAGTAAAAAGAGAGAAATTGTTAAATTTAATAGATATATATAGTAAAGAATATAACTTTGAAGCTGTAATACCAATATCTGCAACAAATAGTAAATATAAATCAATAATTTTAGATGAAATAGAAAAACACTTAAAAGTCGGACCTGCATATTATGATATAGAAGAGTATACAGACCAAACAATGAGACAACTTGCAGAAGAAACAATAAGGGAAAAAGCACTAAAACTTTTAGACCAAGAAGTGCCACATGGAATTTATGTGGAAGTAGAAAAAATGCAATCAAGAAAGAATAAGCAAAATGAAGATATATATGATATAGAAGCTACAATATATTGCTTAAGAAATTCACATAAAGGAATTATAATTGGAAAAAATGGAGATATGTTAAAAAGGATTGGAAGAAGTGCAAGAATTGACATGGAAAGAAATTTTGGTGTGAAGGTTAATTTAAAAACGTGGGTTAAAGTAAAGGAAGATTGGCAAGAAAATGATTCAATTGTTAATAAATTTAAATTAAAATAAGTATAAATTTTTTTAAAAAGCAAAAGATAATTAAAGGTAATACTTTAAATTTAAGGAGATGACGCTTATGATAAAGAAAATAGCATGGGAGACATTTAAAAATACTGGAGATATAGATACCTTTTTAGAGTTTAAACAAATAGAAAATATAGAAAATAATATAAAAGAAATTCAAAATATAACAAATATGAATTTAAAAAATAAGAATAATGAAATTTGTAAAAATTTATAAAAGATATTAGCAAAAAGGATGTAAAAAAATGTCAAGTACAAAAGTAAATGGAATAATACTTTCAGAAAATAATTTGGGCGATTTTGATAAAATGCTTACAATGTTAACACCTGGGCTTCGGAAAAATATCTTGTGTTGCCAAAGGGGCAAGAAGGCCAAAAAGTGCTCTTCTTGCCGGAACACAGGTGTTTTGCTTTGGAGAATACCTAATGTATAAAGGATCAAGTACATATCATATAAATTCGTGTGAAACAATAGAGATGTTTTACAATATAAGAACAGATTTAGATAAATTAAAATATGCAATACACATAAATAAAATTGTTCAAGATGTAACCCAGGAAAATCAAAATTGCTATAAAATATTACAATTATTATTAAATACATTATATGTAATTTCACAAACACAAAAAAACTTAGACTTTGTTTTAAGTGTTTTTAAATTGCGTTTATTATGCATTTTAGGATTTACACCTAGAATAAAAAAATGCACAAATTGCCAAGAAGAAAATAATTTATATTATTTTAGTTTAAAAGATAATGGTTTTAAATGTGAGGAATGTAGCAGGCAAGATAAATCAGCAATACAAATGAACGAAAGTACTAAAAATGCTATTATATATACAGTTGTTTGTCCTCCAAAAAAACTATATTCTTTTGATATAAAAGACCAAAGTTTAGAAGAATTTAAACTGATTGTAAAATTATATTTTAATGAAAAATTAGAAAAAGAATATAAGTTAGAAGAATTATTTTAAAAATAATGTTGAAAAAAAATAAAATAACATATATAATAAACTTATAATCGTAAAATAAAACATAAAAGAAGAAGGGAGCGATTTTTATGAAAATAAAAATAACAGGAAAGGAACTAAAGATAACAGAGGCTATTAATGATTACGTAGAAAGAAAATTAGAAAGAATTGATAAATATTTCGAAGAAGCAGAAGCAGAAGTTACACTAAAAACAGAAAAACAAGAGCAAATAGCAGAAATATATGTTCAAGCAAATGGAGAAAAATATAGAGCTGTAACAGAAGACAAAGACTTATATGCTTCAATTGATAAAGATATCGATATATTAGAAGGCCAAATTAGAAAATCAAAAACAAAAAAAGAAAAAATGATGAAAGATGCATCTATAAAAACAATGGAAGTAGCAGATAACAAAGAAACAGAAATAAAAGATGAAATAATAAAAACATCATATTATGAAATAAAACCTATGTTACCTGAAGATGCAGTATTAAAGTTACAAGAAAAACCAACACATAACTTTTTAGCATTTATAAATGTAGAAACAGGAAAGGTAAATGTAGTACATAAATTAAAAGATGGAAAAAATTATGGTTTAGTAGAACCAGAAGCTTAAATTAAAATAAAATATTAAAGGCAGGAAATCAAATCCTGCCTTTATGTATTTCATAAAAACAAAATTTAACTTTCTGCCTAAAAATAATGAAATTAGTACATTAGTAGAAACTATTTCATGTTGTTTTCAGCTTGTTGTATCATTTTTCTAACCATGTTACCACCTATTTTACCAGCATCTTTAGCTGAAATGTCTCCATTATATCCGTCTTTTAAATTAACACCAACTTCACTAGCTACTTCGTATTTGAATTTATCTAAAGCTGTCATAGCTTCTGGAACTAATTTTTTATTTGAATTGTTAGCCATTGTTTTTTCACCTCCTGCTAAATTTAACATCTATAGAAAAAACTATTGCTTTTTCTAATACTATCATTTGCAAAAAAAGAAAAAATAAACAGGAAATTTTTAGAAAAAATGTTGCAAATAAAAATAATTAAATATATAATTTTAAAATGAAAAAATTAAAAAAGGAGAGACTTATGTATAAACTAGTAGCAATAGACTTAGATGGAACAATGCTAAACAGTTATGGCATTGTTACACAAAACACTAAAAATATAATAAAAGAAAATATAAAAAAAGGAACCAAAATAATAATTGCGTCAGGAAGGACAATTTCTTCTATAAAACCAATAGCAGAAGAAATTGGAAATAATGATTATTTTATTGCAGGAAATGGTTCTTTAATTTATGATGCCCAAAAAGAAGAAATAATATATGACAAATTTATTCCAAAAGAGAAAATGCTAGAAATTATAAATATATGTGATGCAAACAGCATTTTTTATACTGTATATACAGATAAAGAAATAATAACAGAAAAATTAAAATATAATGTTTTATATTATTACAATGAAAATAAGAAAAAAGAAGAAGAAAAAAGGACAAACATAAAAATTGTAGACAATATAAAAAAATATATAGAAAATCAAGAAGATGATAAATATTTAAAAATAATGATTTGTGACGAAAGTAAACTTGTTTTTAATTCTATAATTAAAAAAATGAAAGACATAAAAAATATTGAGGTTTTAGAAGTAGGTCATATGTCAAGAAAAATAATAAAACAAGGAACTGAGGAGGTTCCAATAGAATATTATTATACCGAAATTACACTAGAAGATGTAGACAAATGGAATGCTATAAAATATTTAATTGAAAAATTAAATATAAAAAAAGAAGAGGTAATAGCTATTGGGGATAACGTAAATGACAAAAAGATGGTAGAAAACGCAGGACTTGGAATTGCTATGGGAGGAAGTACACCAAACTTAACAAGTGTTGCAGATTTTATTACTAAAACAAGCGATGAAGATGGCGTTGCATATGCTTTAAATAAATTTTTAAATTGAATATTACAAAAATATTACAAACCCATTACAAAAATATTAAATTTAAATTATACATATATAAATAATTGATTTTAATATTGCTTTGAGTTAAAATAAAATAGATAATATTTGTAAAAAAATATACAAAAATAAATATTAAGGGAGGAATTTGTCATGGCAACAAATCCAATGCAAAGAAAAGCAAGAAATTCATTTATATTAGGAATGTTAGTTATGCTAGTGATATGTGGAGTAATAATTGCATTTCTATTTATTCAAATAACAAATTTAAATAAAAAAGAACAAGAAAATAAACAAGCAAGTGTTAAAGTTTATGTTTTATCACAAGATGTTGGTTCTGGACAAGTAATTACAACAGATATGTTTACAATGCAAACAGTAAATAAAAATCTTGTACCAAGTAATGCAACATCAGATTTAAGTGTAATTGAAAATTACGCACTTCAAGATAAAGAAGGAAATGAAATATATACAAAATATGATAAAGATAAAAATGCAGTATTATATATAAAAAAGGACAACAAGGAGTATCAATTACAAAAAGAAGATGAAACAGATAACTATTATATAGAAAAAAATGGTGACAAGGAATATGTTGAATTAAATAGTGTACCATTAGTTGCAAAGGTAGACATGAAAGCAAATACAGTAATAACAAAAGATTTAATTAGTAAATCTGATAATACAGTTGCAGATGATGTAAGAAGAGAAGAATACAATGTTTTTGTTTTACCAATGGATTTAGCAACAGGAGATTATATAGATGTTAGATTAATGTTACCTTCTGGACAAAATTACATAGTTGTTGCAAAAAAAGAAGTAACAATACCAAATATTGCAGGAGCTGACTCAGAAGATACAGTTTGGTTAAATTTAAGAGAAGATGAAATATTAAGCATAAGCAGTGCAATTGTTGATGCAGCTAGAGTAAATGGGGCAAAACTTTATGTTACAAAATATACAGAAGCTGGAATGCAAAAGGCAGCAACTCCTACATATGTTGTTAGCTCAGAAACAGCGGCTTTAATGAACAAAGATCCAAATATTTTAGACAAAGCAATGAAAGAATTAAAATCAAGATATGAAAATATAGGAAGCACAGAAATAAGAAATAATTATATAAATAGAGCTATAGATAATGCAGGCGATGAAGGAGAAACAAACTTAAAAACAAATATGGAAGAAAGCATTACAAAATCACAAGAAAATAGAAAAAAATATTTAGACTCACTTTCAGGTGCAGTACAATAAAATAATAAAAAGGAGAGACCAATGAAAAAGATAGGGTTTATAGGATCTTATGACAAAATTGATATGATAATAAATGTTGCAAAAATTTTGACAACATTAGGTAAAAAAATATTAGTTATAGATGCTACAATAAATCAAAAAGCAAAATATGTAGTACCTACTATAAGCCCTACTACAACATATGTTACAGAATATGAACAAATAGATGTTGGAGTTGGCTTTAAAAATTTTGAACAAATAAAACAATACCTATATATTGATGATGAAAAAGGATTACCATATGATATAGTATTAATAGATGCAGATAATGTAGAAGCAATTCAAAATTTTGAACTTGAAAATTCGCAAAGAAATTATTTTGTTACATCATTTGATTGCTATTCGTTAAAAAAAGGATTAGAAATACTATCAGCATTCCAAGAACCAGCAAATCTTACAAAAGTATTATTTGCACAAGAAGTTTTAAAAGAAGAAGATGAATATTTAAACTATTTATCTTTAGGCTATAAGGTAATTTGGGATGAAAACAGAATTTATTTTCCAATAGAAAATGGTGATGCAAGTATTATTGCAGAAAACCAAAGAGTAGCAAAAATAAAATTTAGAAGATTAAGTGGCGAATATAAAGATGGTTTAATCTATATATGTCAAGAAATATTAAGTAATGAATTTAATGAATCACAAATAAGAAAAACTTTGAAAAATATAGAAAAGGGAGAATAAAATGTCAATAGTAACATTTTGGAGTAATGGAAGAGAAGAAACTGGGAAAACAATGGCAGCAGTTGCAATTGCAACACATATGGCTATAGAACATAATGTTAAAATATTATTAATTTCCACAACAAATAAAAATGAAACAATCCAAAATTGCTTTTGGGAAAAACAAAAAAAGAAGTCTACTTTTGGACTATTTGGCTTATCTACATCAGACATAGAAATGCAAACAGGGATGGATGGGCTTATAAAAATGGCTAGAAGTAATAAAATAAGCCCTGACACAATAAAAAATTATACGAAAGTTGTTTTTAAAGATACTTTGGAAGTACTCTTTTCTGAAAATGGCGTAGAAGATTTATCAAATTATTATCCAGAAGTTATAACAATGGCTTCACAGTATTATGATTTTGTTTTTGTTGATTTAGACAGTAATATAAATGAAAATATAGAAAGATTAATATTAGAAAAATCAGATTTAATTATTGCAAATATTAGTCAAAAATTATCAAGTATAGAGACGTTTAAAAATATTAAGCAAACCAATAAATTATTAGCTTCTCCTAAAACAATTGTAATGGTTGGAAGATATGACAAATTTTCAAAATATACAGCCAAAAATATTAGCAGATATTTAGGACAAAGAGATCTTGTACTAACAATGCCATACAATACACTATATTTTGAAGCAGCAGAAGAAGCAGGAGTACCAGATTTATTTTTAAGAATAAGAAAAATAAATAGGGAAGATAGAAATTGGACATTTATGCAAGAAGTGCGGAAGAGCAGCTGAAACAATTCAGTATAAAATACAAACTCTACAAATGGAAATGTAGAAGAAAGGGGAAACCTAAAAATGACAATAACTAACATTTTACTTATGGCACTTGTTATAGGAATAGCAATATTTGTAGTATATTACTATATTAAAAAGAAAAAAGAAGAAAAGGTCGAAGAAACAATTAATGTAGATGATAAAACTTACACATTAGACAAAATGAAGGAATTTGTAAAGAAAAGACTTGATGAAATAACAAAAGTTAATCTTTATGATATAGGACTTTCTGAAGAAGAATTAAAAAGAAGAAAAAATAAAAAGTATGAGTTAAAAAAAGCATTAAAAGGTTGTACATATGGAGATGTTAATGATAAAAAATATGTAAAAGAGTTAATATTTGACTTGCTTGCAAAAGAATATGGAGTTACAGAAACAAACATATCAAAAGCTATTCCATTTGATATTCCTTCACTTTTAACTGCTCAAGATAAATTCGATATTTTAATATATGCATATAAAAAAGAATTTGGTTATGAAGCATTAACAGAAATGATTAAAAAATATGATTTAGCAGAACTTAAATTCTTAGAAGGAGAAACAAAGCCTTCTTATGTTATTACAGAAGATGAAATATCAGAAATATATGAAAAAGAGAACATATCTTTATCATTTGCAGACAAATTAGCAGTTGTTGTACAAAGAATATATCAACACTATAAAGGTTATAGTTCAATAGATGAAGTAAGAGATATGAATATAGATGGTGTATCTGGTCGGAGTATCTGGACTTCCAGAGAGCTTTTTAAGTCAGGTTGCACAAACTGATGGAGATTATTTAAATCAGGTTTCTGAACATAAAGTTCCAAGAGCATGTGATAGTATTTGGATTTTTTTCCAAGGTAAATCAATACGTTTAGCATTTTTATCATTTGGAACAGAAGCAGAATTAAAAAGAGTATGTCAAAATATTTACAAATATAACAACCCAGGACAATTATCAGATACAAATGGTTATAAAATAAACGAAATGAAAGATGGCTCACGTGTTGTTGTTGTAAGACCAAGTTTCTCAGAAACATGGGCATTCTTTGTAAGAAAATTTGACGTAAAAAGAGCTACACTAGAGCAATTAGTTAGAGACCCAGGTTATGAAGATGCAATAGAACTTTTGAAATATTTAGTAAAAGGAGCAAGAATTACATCAATAACTGGTGAGCAAGGTTCTGGTAAAACTACATTATTAATGGGTATGATAGAAAACATATATGAAACAATGAATATAAGGGTTCAAGAAACAGCATTTGAGCTTCACTTAAGAAAAATATACCCAACAAGAAACATATTAACATTTAGAGAAACAGATACAATATCTGGACAAGAAGGTCTAGACGTTCAGAAAAAAACTGATGGTTCTGTAAACATTATAGGTGAGGTTGCAACAGACCCTGTTGCATCTTGGATGATACAAGCAGCCCAAGTTGCATCTAAATTCACATTATTTACTCACCATGCAAAAACATTTCCAAACTTAGTAACAGCACTTAGAAACTCAATGTTAAGAACAGGAGTATTTACAGATGAAAAAACAGCAGAAGAACAAGTAGTACAAGTATTAAACTTTGATGTACATCAAGTAAAAGATTTTAGAGGAAAAAGATATATAGAAAGAATAACAGAATGTATTCCAGTAGAAAGTAAAAATGAATACACATATGATCATAGAAATGAAAAAACATTAGAGGGAAAATTTGACAAATTTTTTGACAACGCAACACATTATTTTACAAAAACTACAGACAAACAATTATATACATATAGAAATATATTAGAGTATGTAGACGGAGAATATGTAATAACAAACCCAATAACAGACCAAAACATTAGAGAAATGAGAAATAATATGGATGAATCAGATGTAGAATCATTTGATAAATTTGTAGAAAAACATTGGGGAAATAAATTAAATGCACAAGAAAACGAAAAAGAAACTGCAAAAAGAAGAGGAAGACCAGCAAAAGAAAAATAAACGGAGCAAGGAGGTGCTAGAAAAAAGTGTCTAACCAAATGCTATATTACATAATGGGAGCATCAGTAGGAATTTTAATTCTTATTATAATTGCATATTTTATATTATCAAAAAAGATGAATAAATCAGAATATAAAAGAATTCAAAGATTGCAACAAGGAACAAAAGAAAAAAAATTTTCTACTGAAGTTTTATATCAAAAATTATATGTTACATATATAAAAATTCCATTTATAAAAAGATATATTTTAAAATTAAGAAGAAGACTGGAAATTATAAATATAGATGATGAATATAATACAAGAAAAGATGCAGCAAAAATTTTAACAAGAACACTTATAATACTATTCCCATTAGTGTTACTTACAATAATAATAACACATACAAATTATTTATTAATGTTTATATTATTAATATTTGAATTGTTTATGATAGATGTGTTGGTAGATGGTTCTGTAGATAAAATTGACAATAAAATATTAAAAGAACAAATTGATTTCTTTTCAGAAATTAGACATGCATATCATGAATTTAATATGGTAGAAGAAGCAATATACCAAGTATCACAAGATGATGAAAAAAGTGTATCTGCACAAGGTGAAAAGATTTATGAAATTTTAATTTCGGATGATCCAGAAATAGAACTAGAAAAATACTATGATATAGCACCAAATAGTTTCTTAAAAGAGTTTGCTGGAATATCATACTTAACAAAAGAATTTGGAGACAGAAAGATAGATGGCGCATCTTTATATTTAAAAAATGTTAATAATATAACACAAGAGATGCAACTTGAAATTTTAAAAAGAGACAAATTAAACTATGTATTTCAAAGTTTATCTGTTATTTCAATAGCACCAGTTTTACTATTAGAACCAATAAAAAATTGGTCAGTATCGAACTTTAATTTTACAGAAAGTTGGTATAATGGAAAAGCTGGAATGATAGTGCAAATATTAATTTTAATTATAACATTTGTATCTTACTTATTAACAAGAAAATTAAAAGATAACGGTTCAACAAATGCAAATACAAAAAACACAGAAAATCCATGGCAACAAAAAATATATAGTAAAAAAATATTAAAAAAAATAATAGATTTATTTATACCAAAACGAAATAGTAAAGAACATAGAAAGGTTAGTAAATTACTAAAGGATTCTGCATCATATTTAAAAATAGAATGGTTATATACAAACAGAGTTACACTTGCTATTGTAACATGCATTGTTTCTATTGTTTTATTTTCTCAGCTTCATGCTGTAGCAATAAATTACGTCTATACAGAGCCAACCACTGACTATGATTTAATAAGTGGATTATCAGATAAAGACAAAAGAAAAGCGATGGAAGTTACTGAAGTTCAAAACAAGTTTTTAGATAGGTTTAAAGGACAGGCAATTACAAATAAAGATGAGATGCTTGTAAAAATACAAACAGAAATGAAAAATTCACATTATTATTCGGATGCATCAAATGAGACCATAACAAAAGAATCAAATCAAATATATGACAAATTGGTAATTATTAACCAAGAATTTTTACAATGGTATGAAGTACTTTTAGCATTTGTATTTTCAATTGTAGGCTATATGGCTCCACTTTGGCTTTTAGTATTCCAAGTAAAAATGAGGCAAATAGAAATGGAAGACGAAGTAATGCAATTCCAGACAATTATATTAATGCTTATGAGAATTGAAAGGGTAAATGTTGAAATAATTCTAGAATGGCTAGAAAGATATGCAAATATTTTTAAAGCACCAATTACAAAGTGTTTAAATAATTATGAAGCAGGGGCTTGGGAAGCCTTGGAAGAATGGAAAAATGAAGTATCTTACCAACAATTAATTAGAATTATAGAAAGTTTGCAAGCTGCAGTTGAAAAAATACCAATTAAAGATGCATTTGATGAATTAGACTCAGAAAGAGATTATTACCAAGAAAAGAGAAAAGAATCAAATGATAGACTTATAAAAAGAAAAGGAATGATAGGTAAAGTTATTGGTTTTGCACCAATGGTATGTTTATTTGTAGGCTACTTAATAATACCACTTGTATTTATTGGATTTACAAGCATGTCAAGTTCATTTAGTAATATGTCTTCTGGCAAGATATAAGGGGAGGGACATATATGGAAAATGCATCAAAAGCTTTAATTATGGCAGGAAGTGTATTAATTGCTTTAATAATAATAAGTTGCTTGGTATTAATGATTAATAATTTAAGTACATACCAAGGATTACAAACTCAAAGTGAAGAAGTGGCCCAAATAGAAAAATTTAATAATCAATACATTATTTATAATAGAGATGATGTAAGAGGCAGTGACTTGTATTCTTTGATGAATAAGGTTATAGATTACAATATAAGACAATCAACAGAGGGGAAAGAATTAGGACAAAATGGGCAATATGTTGGGTATAGACCAATGAGTATTTCAATTGATTTAAAAAGTTATCAAAGTAATCTTGCTTATTTAGATGGTAAAAATAGATTATTTACAAGCGCAAGATATGCAGCTTCTGGTACCAACAATGGAATTGAAGGAATTAAAGAAAAAATTACTAATTTAGAAAATACGGAATTTGATTTAGGTACTGGAGTAAAAATAAGTCTGGAACCTGAAATTTTAACAAATTTAGTAACAGCAAGCACAAAAATATTTGTTGGAAACCCAAATGATTTGGATAATGAACAAAAATCAGATGCTGTACAAAACTTTTATAGAGTATTAGGGTATAATATGCCAAAAAATGACACAAATACAATAAATACTATTTATAAAAATTTAAATAACAATTTAAAAGAAAAAGTTTATACATATGCAGAATATATTCAATTTAAAAGAGCAATTTTTAAATGTACAGATGTTAAATATGATGAAAGTTCTGGAAGAATTATTAAAATGGAATTTGAGTGTACAGGAAATTTTAATTAAAATTTAGGAGTTAAATATGGAAAATGCATCAAAAGCTTTATTAATGGCTGCTGGAGTATTAATGGGAGTTGTTATATTATCATTAGCAGCATATTTATTTGTAACATTTAGCTCATCTGCAGATGATGTTAAATCTGAAATTGCAAATAATCAATTAAATAAATTTAACAGTCAGTTTTTAGCATATGAGCAAAGAGAAGACTTGACAGTTTATGACATCTTAACAGCAGTAAATCTTGCTGAAAATAATAATAAATATTATCAATTAGAACCAGGAGATACAAATTATATAACTGTTAAAGTTGATAATTCTGTAGTAAATTCTACGGACATTGAGAAAAAAATAAAACCTGAGAGTTTAGAAAAAGAAGGAGAAATGAAAGAAGACAACTTAGGTGGAAAGTCATTAAAAAACTATAGATGTAATGTTTTATTAAGTGATATAACAGGAAGAGTTAATGCTGTTAATTTTTCATCAAATAAAACTTGAAAAATAAAACATATAATGATATAATAAAAAAGGAGAATAATGAAAAAAATTGCAATATTTTTTACAATAATAGTCATTATTGTAGTTGGAATTTCTTATATATATTTAAATTTTAAATCAAATTATGATACAATACAAAAGGAAAATAAACAATTTGAAAGTTATTATAATCAAGAGGTAACAGGATTGGATGTTGCAACAATAATTAATAAGGCAATGGACATAAATAATAAAAACGAAAATCAAAAAGACAGTAAAGGAAATTTTATAGATAATGAAATAAATTCTATTAATGTTGACATAAAAATGTTGGATAATGATAAAACATACAATATGATTAGAATATTTAATGGTGGAATAAGTACATTTACACAGTATTATGGAAATATAAAATTTAAATGTACAAATATTGATTATCATAAAAAGACAGGAAGAATAAAATATATGTTGTTTGAACAAACAACTAAATAAATATGTTATTAATATTATCAATATACATTTGATAAAGAATATAAAAAACAAAAGTAAAACAAAGGAGGAAATTATTATGGAAAATGCGTCAAAAGCATTAATTATAGCAGGAGCTATACTAATCTCAATAGTATTAATTACTTTAGGAGTTGTAATTTTAGGACAAGGACAAGAAGTCGTAAATAGCAGTAATATAGATGATACTGCAATACAATCATTTAATCAAAAATTTACACAATATGAAGGAACAAATGTAACTGGAAGTAGAGTTAATGCTCTTATAAATGCAGTAACTGCTAATAATACAGTAGCTTTACGTGATGGTGAAGAAAATAAATTAATTACTATTGTTGACAGCACAGGAGGAGATTTAGGAACTATTACTGCTACTACTGCTGTTGGAACTATAACTGGTACAGCTAAAACATCAAAAAAAGCTCAAACAGGAAAAACATATACTGTTACTACTGATAAAAATGCTAATGGTTATATAAATAAAATAACTATTTCAAAATAATTTGTTATGAAAGGATGGTAATTATGGAAAATGCAGCAGATGCATTAAAAATGGCCGCTTGGGTCTTAATATTTGTTGTAGCATTATCCATAATTATTAATGCATTTGGAATGGCAAGGCAAACAACCGATATATTAATATCGTATAATGACAACGAATATTATACAGATTATGTTGAACAGGGAAGTACTGAAAGAAAAGTAGGCTATGAAACAATTATTCCTGCAATTTACCGCGCATATAAAGAAAATTATAAAATAATATTTTTAAATAATGATGGTACTCCAATGTACTTTTATGAAAACAAAAATACAAAAGAGCAAATAAACTATATTGACCTAGAAAAACAAAATGTGGGGAATGATACAGCAAAAGAGGAATTTATAAAATATATAGTTACAGGAAAAGAAATAAATAATAGTCAATATAAATTTGAAAATTCTTATGATATAAAAAATAATGGTTTATATAATCAAATTAAAGGCAAGCAATTTACAGAATCTTTAGGAGTTTATTATCAAGAAGAAATAGATGGGAACCAAAGTAATACGCCAGATGCAAACAAAACTAAAAAAAGAGTAATAACATATAAAAGTTTATAATAAAAATACTTAATTTAACATTATAAGTATTAGAAGGAGGAATAAAATGGGTGATACACTAATAACAGTAGTTGCAATAGTTTTAGCAGCAACATTAATGTTTGTATTTCCACTAATGACAATGTCTAATAGGGCTGACGATGTATCTCAATTGTCTGTTCAATCTTTAACAACACAATTTGTAGATGATGTTAGAACTACAGGAAAAATTACTTCAGATAAATATAATAAATTTGTAGAAAATATTCATTCAACTGGAAACACTTATGATGTTGAAATTGAAGTAAAAGTTAGAGATGAAAATCCAGGAAAGAAAACAACTCAAGCAAATAGCAAAAAAATAGGAGAAGATGTTTATTATTCAATATATACAACACAAATTGAAAATACATTAAAAAATAATAATGCATATAACTTAAAAGAAGGAGATATTGTATCTGTAAGTGTTAAAAATACAAATACAACAATGTCTCAACAATTAAGTGGAGGAACTTCTACTGGATTAACTGGAACAATTGCAGGAGAGGCATCAGGCATTGTAACTGCTAATGGAAATTAATAATATACAAAAAGATAGCTTGTAATCCATATTACAAGCTATTTAAAAATCTTACAAAAGGAAAGATAAAATATTATGATGAATTTACAAAGTTTAGCTGTAATTTTTATAATTATAGTATTGCCAATATCATTGGTATTGCAAGTTTATACTCAAAGTCAAATAGATACACTAAATTTACAAATTTCATATGATTCTAAATTAAAAGATTCAACATATGATGCAATAAAGGCATTTCAATTAAATACTATAAATAGTAGTACGTCTGACTTAGCAAACTCCAAAATGAGGGATTTAGAAGCTTCTGTTAATGCTTTTTTTACATCAGTTGCAACAAACTTTAATGTGCAAGGTTATAATGCAAGTACTCTTCAAGATTATGTTCCAGCTTTAGTATACACATTATATGATGGTTATTATATTTATTCACCATATACAAATACATTAAAAAACAATGAAAGTAACGATAATTCAACATATAAAGATGAAGAAAAATTATATGGCTTAAAACCATACATATATTATAGTTGTGAATATACTCGAGGAAATGATAATTTTGTAATTACATATTCTTTAGATAATTATATAACAATACAAGGCTATATATCAGGCAATTGGGTAAATGATGCTGGTTATTTAATAAGTGGAATTACTTATGATGATTCTACAATAACATATAGAAAATGTAACATAAATAAAAACCAATCATTAATGGAGGAATATGTTGGACAAAAATTATATAGCTATCTAAAAATAAATGGAGTTAAATATTATTATGATAAGGATAATGGGAAATGGTTTTATTTATTAAATGGTAAACAGGTATATACAAATATTGATTTATCAAGTGGAAATGATAGTTCAGCTTATTATTATTATAAAGAAGCTGCAGACTTTACAAAAAGAGTTTTTAATGATTATAACTTAGGAGAGTTAAAAACATCTAATGCGAAAGATGCTAGCTACAAAAATACATATGGAGATACGGCAATATTTGATAAAGAAAATATAGAAGAACCTAATTCTAAATTTAATGAACATAGATTAGCAGTAATTAGAAATTCAATAGAAAGTAATTTATCAACTGCTATTGCAAACTTTAATAATTATTCAACAACCACAACTGATTTTAGAATGCCAAAATTAAAAGAAGATGAATGGGATAAGATTCTAAACAATGTTTCTCTTATAAGCTTTATGCAAGGTTTAAGCATAGGAGGAAAAATATATAATGGTTATAGTATTGTTACAAATAATACAAATGAAGAAGTTGTAACAGAAGATTCTATATATATTGTAACCAATAATTATACTGATTCTAATAGTACATATTGTAATGTAAGAAAAAAAGATTTAAATAAAGACATAAATCTAAATTCTGTTGGAATTTTTTATAATGATTTACAAAGAAAATCATTAATAAGTGATACAGGAACAGATTATTATTTTCCTAAAAAATCTCTTGCGGACTATGAAAGTGTTGTAATGAAAGATAGTTTAGATTATGAAAATGATGGCAATATATATGAATATTTAAGTGATAAAGAAAATCTTGCAACTGTATATTATACAGCACTTGGAAGAGAAAGATACAGTATGTATAAAGTAAATAGAAATGTACAGGACTTATTAAAAAATTATCAAAATTAAAATAATATAAAAATTGAGATGAAAATTATCTCAATTTTTTTTAATTTGTATATCACACAAAGAAAAAGTTAATAATAAAATAAGAAGCAACAAAGGAGAAAAATTAAAAGAAAGGGATTAATCAATTAAATAGATTATTTCTATAAAATTGATTATGTAAAAAAAATATGACAAAGAAAATTAAAATCTTATTTATATTATTAGCATTAATTATAATTTATTCATATGTAATAACAATACAAAATTTACCAGATAATATAATAATATTTCAAGGTGAGAATATAGCAGTAAACCAATTTATGGGATTTAAAATAAATGATGAAACAGTAGAAACATCAAGTACAAGTAGTAAAACATTAAATGATGTTGGCAAAACCACAGTAAAGGTAAGCTTATTTGATAAAATATTCGTAAAAGATATGGAAGTAGATGTGCTACCAAGGACAAAAGTAATACCGGTAGGAAGTGTTGCCGGAGTAAAATTATATACTAGTGGAGTTTTAGTAGTTGGAATGTCAGAGATTGAAGGCACAGACAATAAAAAATATAAACCATATGAAAATACAGGAATAGAAGAAGGAGATACAATAATTTCAGTAAATGATAATAAAATTTCATCAACAAAAGAACTAATACAAAATGTAAATAAGTCAAATGGAAATGATATAAAAATTGAATATATTCATGAAAATTCCACATTATCATGTAGTATAACACCAGTAAAAACTTCAAGTAGTGATTATAAATTAGGATTATGGGTGCGAGATAGTGCTGCTGGTGTTGGAACAGTTACATTTTATGATTTAGGAAGCCAAACATTTGGAGCATTAGGACATGGAATAACAGACATTGACACAGAAAAGCTTATAAATATTGAAAGTGGAGAATTTGTTACAACAAAAATTTTGAATATAACAAAAGGAGAAGTGGGAAATCCAGGGAAAATACAAGGAACTGTTGAAAATCAAAAAAATATAGGAAAAATATATAAAAATACTAAATTTGGAATATATGGAAAAGTTGATAATATATCAACTTTAAATATAGATTCATCAAAAGAAATGGAAGTTGCTTTAAGAGAAGAAATAAAAGAGGGGAAAGCAACAATATTATGTAGTTTAGATGGAAAAAGCCCAAAAGAATATGAAATACAAATAGAAAAGATATATAAAGAGAATAATTATGACAATAAAAGCATGAAAATAAAAGTAACAGATAAGCAATTACTTGAAAAAACAGGAGGAATAATTCAGGGAATGAGTGGTTCTCCGGTAATACAAAATCGGAAAATTTGTAGGAGCTGTAACACATGTATTGGTAAATAATCCAGAAGAAGGCTATGCTGTTTTTGGAGACATTATGTTAAAACAAATAAGAGAAGTACAGTAAATAAGAAAACACATACTTTTTATTAATTAGTATGTGTTTTTATAATATTAATCAGCAAGCATTGGACCTATTTTTGTAACTGTACCAGCGCCTAATGTCATAATTATATCATTTTCAGAAACATTATTTTTTAAATAATTTACGCATTCTTCAAAGTCTGGAATATATTTTGCATCCTTGCCTAAAGAAATAATTTTATTAACTAAATCTTTAGAAGAAATTCCAAATGTGTTTGTCTCACGAGCTGCATAAATATCTAGAACAATAATATTGTCAAAATTTAAAAGAGCTTTTGCAAAATCATCAAGCAATGTTTTGGTTCTACTATATGTATGAGGTTGGAAAACAACCCATGATTTATTGTATTTTTTATTCATTAAAGATTTGGCTGTTGCTATAATTTCTGTTGGATGATGTCCATAATCATCAAAAATATTTGCACCATTTACTTTACCTTTAAATTCAAATCTTCTGTTTGCACCAGTAAATTTTAACAAAGCACTTTTAATTGCACTTTTTTCAATACCATATTCTGTACATAATGCAATACAAGCTAAAGCATTTAATACATTGTGCATTCCAGGGACATTAAGTTTTATTCTATCGAAAAACTCGTTATGGCTATAAACATCAAATTCTGGAAAACCACAATCATCAAAAGTAATATTAACGGCAAAAAAGTCTGTTTTTTTATTGGTAATTCCATATGAAAGACATTTTGCATTAGTATATTTTGGAAGTTCTAAACAATTTACATCATCACCATTTACAATTAATAATCCTTCAGGTGGTAGCAATTTTACATATTTTATAAAAGCATTTTTTATATTTTCAAAGTTTTTAAAATAGTCTAAATGATCATTATCTATATTTAATATAATTTCTGCTTTTGGACTAAATTTTAAAAAACTTTCAACATATTCACATGCTTCAATAATAAAATGTTCACTATTTCCAACTTTATAGTTGCCATTTATTGCTTTTAAAAATGCACCTACTTGTATGCTTGGATCTTTTAGTGCTTCAATAAAACATAAAGATACCATTGAAGTTGTTGTTGTTTTTCCATGAGTACCAGATATGCAAATTGTATCTTTAAAGCATCTTGTAAGAATACCTAAAAAATCGGCTCTTTCTATTGTTTCAATGTTTAATTTTTTTGCTTCTAACATTTCAGGGTCATCTTGTTTTATTGCAGCAGAATAAACAACTACGTCTGCTTTAGAAATATCTTCTAAATTATGACCTACTGTAACTTTAATACCCTTATCTTTTAATAATTTTATTGAATCAGAATCATTTGCATCTGAGCCAGTAACATGAAAACCAAAGTTTTTTAAAATGGCAGCAATACCACTCATACTAACTCCACCAATTCCAATCATATGTATATTTTTATATTTTGTTAAAATATCTATATTTGGCATAAAAACACTCCTTTTTTAAAACAGATAAATTATATACTTATAGAACAAAAAATTCAAGCTTTTTGCCTTATTTTTATATAATATTAATAACTAAAAAAAGTGTTACAAAAAAAATAAAAAAATTTTGTAAAAAAAAGAAGGAAAAAGTTTCTTTTTGAAGAATATAATAATTGTACATAAGATTAAGCTAATATGTACAAAATATTTATAAACTTAAGGAAGGTAGGTGCACTTAAATGCAAATCACAGACGTACGTTTAAGAAAAGTTAATTCAGAGAACAGAATGAAAGCTGTTGCTTCTGTAACATTCGATAACGAATTCGCAGTACACGATATAAAAGTTATCGAAAGCCAAAACGGATTATTTATAGCTATGCCTAGTAGAAAAACTCCAAACGGAGAATTCAAAGATATAGCTCATCCAATCAATGCTGAGACTAGAGATAAAATTCAAAAAGCTATTTTAGAAGCTTATGAAGCTCCAGAAACAGAAGAATCAGCAGAATAAGATAAAAAAAAAAGCACTTTTTTAAAAGTGCTTTTTTGTTTGCTTAAAAAATATCTAAAATTCAAAAAAGGGCGCTAAATACTTGAAAAAAAGCTAAAAACAATGTAAAATATAAAAGGTAAAATAAAAAAGAGAGGTACAAAAATGTATTTAATAGTTGGACTTGGAAATCCAGAGAATCAATATAGTAAAACAAGACACAACATGGGATTTGATACAATAAACAAAATAGCTTCGTCTTATAATATAGATATAAATAAAAATAAATTTAAAGCAGAGTATGGAACAGGAATAATAGAAGGAAAAAAAGTAATATTATTAAAACCACAAACATTTATGAATTTAAGTGGTGAATCTATAAAACAGTGCATGGATTTTTACAAATTAAAATTAGAAGATTTAATAGTAATATATGATGATATGGACTTAGAACCTGGAAATATTAAAGTAAGAATAAAAGGTGGACCAGGAAGTCATAATGGAATGAAGTCAGTAGTTTCAAACATAAATTCTGAAGATTTTGTACGTGTAAGAGTTGGAATTGGAAAACCAGAAAATAAATCAGATATGATAAATTATGTAATAGGACATGTTAGTGAGGATGAATACAAAATATTGGAAGAAGGAACTAGTCTTGCAAAAGATGCAACAATTGAAATAATAAAAAATGATGTAAATTCATCAATGAATAAATTTAATGCTAAAACAAGGTAGAAAGAGGAATAAAAATGCTAGAATTATTTGTAAGTAAAAAAGACAATATTAAACAAATATTGCTTGTAAACAACGGAAAATTAATAGAAAGATATGAAGAAGAAAAAGGCGAAAGAAGAAATGAAGGAAATATTTTTTTAGGTAAAGTAAAAGATGTATTAAAAGGTATGGAAGCTGCATTTGTAGATATTGGAACAGAAAAAAATAGTTATATATATGTAAAAGACATTTTGCCTAAAGTAGATGAAAAGAACAATAAAGATTTACAAATAAAAGAAAAAATAGAAGATATTATTAAAATAAATGATAAATTGTTGGTTCAGGTTCAAAAAGATAGTAATGAACAAAAAGGTGCAAGAATATCTACACACATAAAATTACCAAGCAAATATATTGTACTAATGCCAAACACAAGTATAATCACAGTATCACAAAAAATAACTGATAAAAAAGAACAAGAAAGACTAATAAAATTAGTAAAAGATAATTTAAGCCCAAATAATGGAGCAGTAATTAGGACATCTGCAAATGGAAAAACAGAAGAGATAATTGAAGACATAAAAAATATAGAAAAAAAATGGAACAGTATAAATGAAACTTATAAAAAAGAAAAATCAAATAAACCAAAATTAATTTATAAAACAGATGGAATTGTAGAAAAAATATTAATAGATCTATCATGTAAAAAACTTGAAAAAGTTGTATTTGACGATAAAGAAGAATTAGAAAAAATAAAAAAATATATAATGCAAAATAAAGAGTTTGATAATTTAAAATTAGAATTTAGTAATAGCGATATATTAGAAACGTATGACTTAAAAAAACAGATAGAAAAATCAGAACATAGAAAAGTTTGGCTTAAATGTGGAGGATTTATAACAATAGATAAAACAGAAGCATTAACTGCAATAGATGTTAATACTGGAAAATTTACAACAGGAAAAAATTTATCAGATGTTATATATAAAGTAAATTCAGAAGCAACAATAGAAATTGCAAAACAAATAAGGCTAAGAGATATAGGTGGAATAATAATAATAGATTATATAGACATGCTAAGAGAAGGGGACAAAGAAAAAATAGAAAATTTATTAAAACAAGAATTAAAAGAAGACAGAGCAAAAACACAAGTAGAAGGATTTACAAAATTAGATTTAATGGAATTAACAAGAAAGCACATATGTAGTCATAAGGGGTAATAAAAATAGAAAGGATTAAAAAAATGAATGTAGGATTTATATCACTTCGGATGTAGCAAAAATTTAATAGATACAGAAGTTACAATAGGGCTATTTAAAAAAAATAAATATACAATTGTAAATGATCCACAAAAAGCAGATATTTTAATTATAAATACATGTGGATTTATAGAAAGTGCTAAAGAAGAGGCAATAAACACAATACTTGAAATGGCAAAATACAAAGAAGAAGGTAGATGCAAATACCTAATTGCTATGGGATGTTTAGTTCAAAGATATTATGATGAGTTAATAAAGGCACTTCCAGAAGTAGATTTATTTATAAGAATAGATGAATATAACAATTTATGGGAAAAAATTGAGGATTTATTAAAAAGAGATGTTGTTGTAAAATCTAAAAATAAATATTTTGAAAAAGTAACAGATATAAAACAATTGCCACTTTTAGACCCAGACGAATTTTTAGAAAGAGTTGTTACAACAGGAAAAAATTATGCATATTTAAAAATAGGAGAAGGATGTAGCAATAATTGTACATATTGTGCTATTCCATATATTAGAGGAGCATTTAAAAGTAGACCATTTGAAGATATTGTTGAAGAAGCAAAAATGCTTGCAAAACAAGGAATTCAAGAGATAATTGTAATTGCACAAGACACTACAAAATATGGTATTGATTTATATAAAAAGGCAAGACTTGCAGAATTACTTCATGAAATTAGTAAAATAGAAGGAATAAAATGGATAAGATTTTTATATTCATATCCAGAAGGAATAAATGAAGAACTAATACAAGAAGTAAGAAAAAACGATAAAATTGCAAAATATTTTGACATACCAATACAGCATATATCAAATAAAGTTTTAAAAAGAATGAACAGAAAAACAAGCAAAGAAAACATTGAAAAACTAATAAAAAATATAAAAGAAAATATACCAAATGTAGTTTTAAGGACAAGCATTATAGTTGGTTTTCCAGGTGAGACAAAAGAGGATTTTGAGCAATTATTAGAATTTATAGAATATGCAAAATTTGATAAATTAGGAGCTTTTCCATATTCAAAAGAAGAAGGAACACCAGCCGCAAAACTACCAGATCAAATCCATGGTAATACAAAAAAAGCAAGATACAATAAACTAATGCAAAAGCAGCAACAAATATCAAGGAACAATTTGCAAAAAAGAATAGGAAAAATAGAAGAAGTTTTAATAGAAGACATATCATTTGACAACAAATATTTTATTGGTAGAACAATGCAGGATGTACCAGAAATAGATGGAATTGTATACATAGAAAATGACAAAAATTTAGAAGCCAAAGATTACTTAAATAAATTTATTAAATGCGAAATAACCAATATAAACGACTATGACTTAATAGCAAAATTGCCATAGTTCCGGGTTTAAATGGCAATAAATTGCCACGGTTCCGGGTTTGGATGGCAATTTTTTGAAAAAAAGGAGAAGTTTTTATGGAAAAAGAAAAAATATTAGATAAAATGAGAGAATTGAGAGATGTAAGGGATTTACAGATATTAAGTAAAGAATTAGAAAATATAAATTTGGATGTTGATTATAAAAAAGATTTAGCTGAAAATAAAGTTTTAGATGTAAAATATTTGGGACAAATTGAGCAAAATGTTGAAGTTGATGGTAAAGAAGAAAAAGTATTAAAAGATATATATTTATTAATTGAACAACAAAAAGATAAAGACGGTAATTTAATTCAAATTGAAAAATATTATAATGAAGACTTGGAATTTTTAGCTGGGAATAATTTAACAGATGGCTATGGTCTTATGCTAGACCCAAAACATATGGATCAAAGGGACTTATTAGAACAGTTACAAAATCTTGATAAAGAGGGGTTATTGGATTTAAATGAAATGGACCAAGAAAGACTAGAACAAATTGCCAATGTTTTAGGAATTGAAAAAGATGATATAAAAAAAGTTGCAAGTATGAATAAAAACCAATTAGAAGAAGCGGAAGAACAGTTAGAAAACGAAGAAAACTTGGATTCTAAAAAGATTGACGAAGGAAAAGAACGTAAAGAGTTTTCTAAAAATGAGATTGAAAAAATATCTACAAAAAATGAAATAAAAATTAATCAGAAAGTAACTGATAAAGATACTATGGCATCTGTTTTAGGAGTTCAAGATAAGTGCTACCAAAAAATTGCTATAATTTATTCTGATAAATTAAAAGGAAATAGTAATACTACAAGATTTTCTTTTGTTGGAATTAAAGAAGATGGTTCTGCTGAAAAAATAGAGAGTCTAGAACAAGGTTATGGAAATACTCCATCTAAAACAATATATGGTTTAAATAGAGATGGTAGCCAATTGGAAGAACAAAAAGCATCCTCAATATTCAAAATTAAAGGAAAAAAAGAAGCGCAACTTGCAGTTGAAATTGGAGCTATGGGTACAATAGAACCAAAATTTGTAAGAACACCTGCACAAGATAATCAAAAAGCAATAAGTGTACCGATAGAAACAAGTCAAATAAAACCTACAACAAGAGAAGTAAGAGAATTAATGAATGAAAGAAGAAATGTAAGAGTTTCTGAAGAAATAGAAAAAATAGAAAATCATAAAGAACATGGGTGTGACGTTGAAAACTTAAAACTTCAGGATTATGATGACAATCTAAATAATAATACACATACCCATCTTGAAGATGAGGAATTAGAAAAGTATGCAAATGAAGCACTTAATGACGAAGATATAGAAAATGTATTTACTAAAAGAGAAGTAAAAGAAATGATAGAAAAATATTTGGAAAATGGAAAGCAAATAGATGAAGCAATTGATTTAATACGGACAAGATGCAGAAAACATGAAAACCAAAGAACACTAAAATATTATGGTAAATTATTTTTAAAGCTTAACATTATATTATTATATATTCTTTATAGAATATATAATAATATAACTGTTTAGCTTATTATAAATTATACAACAAATAAGTTCCAAATACCAGTTGTAATCATGCAAATAATAATTCCACAAACAGTAGGAATAGCAAAAGACATGAACATCCATTTTAAACTTGAAGTTTCTTTTTTTATAGTCATTAAAGTTGTAGTACAAGGAAAATGCAAACATGTAAAAATCATAACATTAATTGCTGTAAGCAAATTCCAGCCATTTTGTATTAATATTTGAGCTATTTCAAAGTTATTGTCAATATTACAAAGAGCAGTACCTTTTAAATAACACATAAGGATTATAGGTAAAACAATTTCATTTGCTGGAATTCCAAAAATAAATGCAGTTAAAATATAACCATCAAGTCCCATAAGTTTTGCAAACGGATCAAGAAAATTAGCAATAATAGTAAGTAAACTTTGACCATCAATCCCAATATTTGCAAATAGCCATATAATAAGTCCAGCAGGTGCAGCAACAACAATTGCTCTTCCGAAGAACAAATAATGTTCTGTCAAATATAGACCTAATTAGTATTTTACCAAATTGTGGTTTCCTGTATGGTGGAAGTTCTAAAACAAAAGAAGAAGGAACACCTTTTAAAATTGTTTTAGATAAAATTTTAGAAACCACAAGAGTCATAAAAATTCCTAAAAGAATAACACAAATTACAGCAATTGTAGATATAATTGAGCCTGCAAAACCACTAATGCTACCAGCAATAAAAATACTTGCAATTGCAATTAAAAATGGGAATCTTCCATTACAAGGAACAAATGCATTTGTAATAATTGCAATTAATCTTTCTCTTGGAGAATCTATAATTCTGCAACCAACAACACCTGCCGCATTACAACCAAAGCCCATACACATTGTTATCATTTGCTTTCCTGTACAACAACATTTTTTAAAAAAGCCATCCATATTAAATGCGATTCTTGGCAAATACCCTAAATCTTCTAAAAATGTAAATAAAGGGAAAAATATTGCCATAGGAGGAAGCATAACAGAGATAATCCATGTTAAAGTTTGATAAACACCTAAAATAAGCATATTTGATAGCCACTGAGGGCAATTAATAAACTCTGCAAAATTTATTAATTTTTCCTGAAAAAATGCAAACATATTAAAAAGTAATTCTGAAGGATAATTTGCACCAATTATGGTAATCCAAAAGATAACACCTAAAAATAAGATCATGATTGGAATTCCAAATTTTTTAGACGTCAAAATTTTATCTATTTTAATATCTCTTTTACTTTCAGATGATCTTGTAAAACGGCAAACTTCTTTACTTATTTTTTCTGCTTTTGTTACAATAGAAGAAATGATTACATTTTTAAAATTTGATTTATTTATATTTTCTTGTTCTAAATTACCTAGAACATTATTTAATTTTATATTTATATTTTCATTAGTTGTTATATCTATATTTAAATGATTTCCAATGGAATTTAAAATTGTTTTTTCTCCGTCAATAAGTTTTAAGGAAATCCATCTATATAAGTTTTTGTTTAATTTATATTCTTTTTTTAATTCATTTTCTAAAATTTTTATATTATCTTCAATAAGTTTATTGTATTTAGGTTTGCTTGGCAAAATAGAAATCTTTTTTTCACATACCTTGTAAATAGTTGAAATTAGATTATTTAAAGTTTTTTTCTTTTTTGCAATTGTTCCAACAACAGGACAGCCAAGTAATGAAGATAGTTTATCTAAATCAATATTAATGCCTTTAGATTTTGCTTCATCTAGTAAATTTACACAAACAATAATATTATCTGTAATTTCCATAGTTTGGTAAACCAAATTTAAATTTCGCTCTAAACAAGTAGCATCAACAACAATTACGGTAACATCAGGCTTTTCAAAACAAATATAATCCCTTGCAATTTCTTCTTCTTCAGAATTTGACATTAAAGAATAAGTACCAGGAATATCAACAAATAAAAATTTTTTACTTAAATATGTACAAGTGCCACTAGCATTAGCAACGGTCTTACCGAGGCCAGTTACCAGTATGTTGATGCATACCTGTTAGGGCATTAAAAATAGTTGATTTTCCAACATTTGGATTTCCTGCAAAAGCAATGGTATAATCACATTGCTCTTTTAGTAAATTAAATTCATCTCCTAAAAGATTAGAACCTGTTGAAGCCTTGGTAAGACCCATAAAATCACCTCTAAATAATTTATATAATTATATTCTATGTTCTTTTTAATATTTTGTGATTATTTTTATTTGTTTTGCATCTTCTTTTCTTATTGCAATAACACTATTTCTAACCTCAAATGCTCTTGGGTCAGAAGAAGGACTAATCAAAATTGGCGTTATTGGAGTTCCACAAATTAACCCCAAATCTAGAAGCCTTCTTTTTACATTATCTATACAATTTATATCTTTAATTATTCCTGTTTTATTTAAAGGCAAATCACTTAAAATTTTAACACTTTCCATATTGTAGCTCCTTTTGGTTTTAATACATTTCATTTTTTTAGTTTAGTTATAATATATTATATTTTTGTAAAAAATAAATGTTACTTCTTGACTTTTTTTATCAGTTATGGAAAAATAAAGAAGAATTTAATAAAAAGGAAGGATTGGTAAAAATGGAAAAAATAAGAGGATTTGAGGTAGCAAAAGGATTTGAAAATAGTAATATAAATTTACCTGTTAGAAAAACAAAATATTCAGCAGGATATGATATAGAAGCTGCAGAAGATTGCATTGTTCCAGCTTTTAAAAGAGGTCAAAAGCCTACATTAATAAAAACTGGTTTAAAATCATATATGCAAGATGATGAAGTTTTAATACTTGCAAATAGAAGTTCAAACCCAGGAAAAAAAGGATTAATATTAGCTAATAGTATAGGAGTTATTGACAAAGATTACTATGGAAATCCAGATAATGATGGACATATAATGTTTGCATTTTATAATATAAAAGATGAAGACGTGCAAATAAAAAAAGGTGATTGTATAGGACAAGCAATCTTCCAAAAATATATGGTGGCAGATAATGATAATGCACAAGGGGAAAGACTAGGAGGTTTTGGTTCAACAAGTAAATAAATCTACTTATTGGTCAAAAATAAATAAAAAAATTTATATTTCTATAATGCTTGAGACACAAGACTTTTAAGGAAAATAAACATAAAAAGTAATGGTAAAAGCTTTGACTTTTACCATTTTTTGTTGTATAATAAATATGGTTAAAAAATCCAATAAAGTTATAATATTTACATAACTTTATTATATTTTTTCTGCCAAATAGTTAATACTTGAAAGGAGTGACTTACATGTTCAATGTAGGCGATAAAATTGTATACCCAATGCATGGAGCAGGAGTAATTGATGCAATAGAAGAAAAAGATATATTAGGAGAAAAACAAGCTTATTACATACTAAAAATGCCTGGAGAAGTTAAAGTAATGGTACCAACAGCAAAGGCAGACGAGGTTGGAGTAAGAAATATAATAGATAAAGAATCGGCAGATAAAGTATTTGGAGTATTTGAAAAAGACGAAACAGAAATGGACAAAAATTGGAATAAACGTTATAGAGATAACATGGATAAAATGAAAAGTGGAGACATATATGAAATAGCAGATGTAGTTAGAAACTTAAGTTTTAAACAAAAAGAAAAAGGACTATCTACAGGTGAAAAGAAAATGTTAAACAATGCAAAACAAATATTAGTTAGTGAACTTGTTTTAGCAGAACATTCTAGTCAAGCAGAAGTAGAACAATTAATAGAAAATAAAATAAACACATCATTTAATATATTTAGATCAGAAGATGTAATAAAAGAAAGTGTTGTTAAAAAATTCATTCCGTTTGAAGGAACTGGAACAGAAAATTTATAAAATAAACATATAAAAAAGAGGCTTTAGCCTCTTTTTTATATGTTTATTTTAAATCCATTCACCATATTTTTTAATATAAATTTTCTTTGCAATTAAAGCTACAAAACAATATAAAATAGGAACTATAATAATAATACTTAAATATTTAAGTTCCAATGGAACAAGTCCAATAACATTACCTAAAATAGTATAAGGGACAACAATTCCTACAATACTAAGAAGTATAGAAGAGAAATATACCATTTTATGTGCATTACTTTGAACAAATGGAATTTTTGCAGTTCTTATAATATGCATTCCAACTAAATTTGAAACTATACTATAGCTAAACCATATAGTTTGGAATGTAGCAACATCTCTAACAGAGAAAATAAACCACATAGCAGCAAAAACAATTAAATCAAAGCATGAACTTAAAGGTCCCATAAATAGCATAAAATGTTTTAAACTTTTAACATCAAATCTTTTTGGCTTTTGCAAATATTCTTTATCAACATTATCAAAAGGTAGTGTAAGTTGACCTAGGTCATATAGTAAGCTTTCAACAAGTAATTGAATAGGTGTTTCTGGTAAAAATGGTAAAAGTATACTTGCAATTACTATAGAAACAACTTCACCAAAGTTGAAACTTGAAGCCATTTTAATATATTTCATTAGATTACCAAAAGTTTTTCTTCCGTTCTGTAACACCGTCTAACAATACGTTTAAATCTTTTTCAAGCAATATTATATCTGCAGATTCTTTTGCAATGTCAACTGCTGTATCAACAGAAACGCCAACATCTGAATTAGTAAGAGAAGGACTATCATTAATACCATCGCCCATATAACCAACTATATTTCCAGAGTCTTTTAGTAGTCTTACAATTCTTGCTTTTTGTATTGGAGAAAGTTTAGCAAATATATTTGTTTTCTTTAAAAGCCTAATCACAGCTAAATCTTGAAGCTTATCAATTTCGCTGCCAAGTACAATATTTTTAGATTTTATTCCTACTTTATTACAAACACATCTTGTTACTTCACTATTATCACCTGTTAGTACAATAACTCTAATTCCAGCTTTATTTAATTTTTCAATAGATTCTTTTGCACTTTCTTTTGGGGGATCTAAAAAACCAATAAATCCAAGTAAAACCATGTTTTTTTCTATACTAACATCAAAGTTTTGTATATCATTTATGTCGTTTTTTTGACACACAGCTACAACTCTTAGGCCATCTTTATTTAGAGATTTACTTATTTTTTTAATATTTTCTTTAATTTTGTTTGTTATATTTGTAACTTCACCTTTATAATCAACCATGGTACATATGCTTAAAATTTCTTCAACTGCACCTTTGGTTATCATTTGTTTTTTTGTACCATCTGTAACTATAACAGATAAACGTCTACGTGAAAAATCAAATGGAATTTCATCAATTATTTTATATTTTTCTTTAATTTCATCCATTCCATTTTTTAAGCCCCTTTCAATAACTGCCTCATCTATATTTCCTTTTAAACCTGTTTGAAAATAAGAATTTAAAAATGCATGTTTTAAAATTCTTAAATCTTCGTCACCATTAATGTTTAGGTATTTTTCAAGCACAATTTTATCTTCTGTTAATGTTCCTGTTTTATCTGTACATAATATATTCATTCCACCTAAGCTTTGAATTGAGTCTAATTTTTTTACAATAGTTTTTTTCTTAGACATTCTAACAGCACCTTTTGAAAGACAAGATGAAAGAATAACAGGAAGAAGAAGAGGGGTTATTCCAATTGCTATTGCAACTGCAAATGTAAATGCAGTTAGATTGTCATGTTTCCATGCATTTAAAACAAAAATTAGTGGTATTAATATAATCATAAATCTAATTAGTAATTTACTAATACTTTCAATTCCTTTTTGGAATGAAGTTTTTGGCTTGCCAGATAAGGTATGTGCTATTTGGCCAAAATAGGTTGAATCTGCTGTTTTTATAACTATGCCTTTGGCACTACCACTAATAACATTTGTTCCCATAAAGCAAATTGTATCTAAATCTGATATGTTATCTATTTCTTCTAGTTGCATTTGAGAATTTATTTGTTTTTTTACTGCATCAGATTCGCCTGTTAAAGATGATTGACTAACATATAAATCTTTTGCTTCAATAATTCTTAAGTCAGCTGGAATCATACTACCAGCAGATAAAATAACTGTGTCTCCAATAACAATTTCTTTTATTGGTATTTTTATTTCTTTTCCATTTCTAATAACTGAACATGTTGTAGCAACTAATGCTTTTAATTTTTCGGCCGATTTATTAGACCTATAAACTTCAAAGAATTCTAAAAATGTACTTGCTAATATTAAAATAATAATTACTATTATATTTGCAAAACTTGGTGTTTCAGGTAAAAATACGTCTGTGTAAAATAGTACTAATGTAATTCCAAGTAAAATTGCATTAAATGGGCTAAACAAGCTACTTAGTAGGTAGTTATACCATTTTTTTGGCTTAGCTTGTTTAATTTCATTAAAGCCAAGGCTATGTAATCTATTTTCGGCTTCTTTACTTGTTAATCCTTTTTCTTTGACTTTAAATTTTTTAATAAAGTCTTCTTTGCTTAAAGTGCATTCTTCACCATACATTTTAAGTGCTGTGTTTTCTGTCTTTTTTGTTTCTTGCATTTTTTATTCCTTCTTTCGTAAATTTTTCTACTTAAAAGTATACCACTAAAATGGAAAAATGAAACAGATTTTGTGTAAAATTTTAATTAATATATTTTTTTTATATTTTAAAAAATGTTATTATGATTTTAATTATAATAGCAGTAGGAATAGGAAGCTATTTCACAATGAAGGATGTAAATAATAGCGCGCAGCCTAGTAAAATGGAAAATCAAGAAATGAGTCAAACTGGTCAAAATGAACCACCAGCAAAACCAGAAGAAAATGGTGAAAATACTTCTGTTACATCATTAGAAGATGATGATAATAGCTATAGCAATATAAATTTAAATGGCTATAAATTATATGTAAATGGAACAGCTATAACAAAATAGTAATTTAATTAATGGTAACTAAAATAAACTTTTTTCATAAAATATATAAAATATGAAAGGAGTTTATTTATTTTATGGATTATGAGTTAATGATGAACGGAAATGTAAAAATAGGTCAAAGAGCACCAGATTTTGAAGCAATTACTACATTCGGACCAGTAAAATTAAATGATTATAAAGGAAAATGGTTGGTATTTTTTTCACATCCAGGAGATTTTACCCCCGTGTGTACAACAGAAATGATTGCATTTGCAAGAGCCAATACATACTTTGAACAATTAAATGCATGCCTTTTAGGTTTAAGTATAGATAGCAATCCATCACATTTAGCGTGGGTAAACGATATATATTTAAGAACAGGAATAATGTTGCCATTTCCAATAGTTGCAGACAGAAATGGACAAATTGCAAGAAAATATGGAATGATAGCAAATGATATAAGTACAACTGAAACTGTAAGGAATGTATTTATTATAGATGATAAAGGTATAGTTAGGACAGTATTGGTATATCCACTAAATATAGGAAGGTTTATACCAGAAATAATAAGAATAATTCAAGCATTACAAATGGCGGATTGTACAAAAGGTTCTACACCTGCAAATTGGATGCCAAATCAACCAGTAATAGTGCCTAGCCCAAAAACTGTATGCCAAATGCAAGAAAGAATTAAAGAAATAGAGGAAAATAGAAATGGCTTAAGTTGGTATTTAAGCTTCAAACAGCCAGAAGAAAGATGTATAAATAATTGTGAAGATAGTTCTAAAAAAAGGCATACACAATTGGAGCAGAAATAAATGTATTTTGAATATTATTTTTTAAAATTCACATAATAATATTATAAACATTTTTTCAATTAATATTAAAAAATGATTTAATACTAAAATATGTGGAGGTATTAAATGGAAAAAAATCAGAAAATAAACTGTACAGTTGGAAGTTGTAGATATAACAATCAAAATGAACAAAAGTGTGAGTTGCAAGCAATTTTAGTTGCACCAAATGAAGGAAAGAAAACAATGCAACCAGACGAATCAATGTGTTCAAGCTATAAACATGTACAATAGTAAAAAAGGAAGAAAAGTTTTAAACAAACATTTCTTCCTTAAATTTTATTTAATATAAAATAAATATTTCTTGACATATTAAATAATTAGAAATACAATAACATTATAAAAAAAAGGAGGAAGATAATTATGGCATTAGTTACAACTAAAGAAATGTTTGAAAAATCAATGAAAGAAGGGTATGCAATAGGTGCATTTAATGTAAATAATATGGAAATAATACAAGCTATTATGGATGCAGCAGCAGAAGCAAAGTCACCAGTTATTTTACAAGCATCATCAAGTGCAATAAAATATGCAAGATTAAATTATTTAATGAAAATGGTAGAAGCGGCTGTAGAAGAACATCCAGAAGTTCCAGTTGCAATACACTTAGATCATGGTCCAGACTTTGAAACAGCAAAAATGTGTATAGATGCAGGTTTTACATCTGTAATGATTGATGGTTCAAAATATGACTTTGAAGAAAATATAGCATTAACTAAAAAAGTAGTTGATTATGCTCACGCTCACGGAGTAGTGGTAGAGGCAGAACTTGGAAAGCTTGCAGGAATTGAAGATGATGTAAATGTAGCAGATGCAGATGCAATGTACACAGACCCAAGCCAAGCAGAAGAATTTGTAAAAAGAACAGGATGTGATTCTTTAGCAATTGCAATTGGTACAAGCCATGGAGCATATAAATTTAAAGGAGAGGCAAAATTAAGATTTGATATATTAAAAGAGATAAAAGCAAGAATACCAAATACTCCAATAGTATTACATGGAGCATCAACAGTTATACCAGAATTGGTAGAAATGTGTAATGAATTTGGTGGTAATATTCCAGGAGCAAAAGGAGTTCCTGACGAAATATTAAATGAAGCAAGCAAATCTGGAGTATCAAAAATAAATGTAGATACAGACTTAAGATTAGCAATGACAGCTGGAATTAGAAAAGTTTTTGTAGAAGAACCAAGCGCATTTGATCCAAGAAAATATTTAACACCAGCAAGAGAATTAATTAAAGAAACAGTAAAACATAAAATGATTGATGTTTTTGGCTCAACAAACAAAATATAAAAATTGCCAACGGTTCCGGGTTTAAATGGCAATAAATTGTCACTGGTTCCGGGTTTGGATGGCAATAATATATTATTTTTTGTACCTTGGTGTCGCAACCAAATTAAATTAAAATTAATTGTTGGTTGCTCCAACTCGCACTCGTGCAAGCACTCGTTTGGTCGCTTACGCGGTACTACAAAATAATATATTATTGCCATCCAAACCCGGAACCAGTGACAATTTATTGCCATTTAAACCCGGAACCGTTGGCACCGTTGGCAATTTGTTGCCTTATTCTTCTTTGGGCATCTTTTTTTGCTATGTCTTGACGTTTATCATATAATTTTTTTCCTTTTCCAATACCAAGTTCAAGTTTTACAATACTTCCTTTAAAATAAAGGCTAATTGGTATTAGACTATAGCTTTTTTGCTTTATAAGTCCATACAGTTTATTAATTTCTCGTTTGTTTAGTAAAAGTTTTCTGTCTCGTAATGGATCTTTGTTAAATATATTTCCGTGTTCGTATGGACTAATGTGCATTCCAATTATATAAACTTCACCATTTTTTATGGTAGCATATGTATCTTTTAAGTTGACTTTTCCTGTTCTAATGGATTTTATTTCTGTTCCTGAAAGTACAAGTCCTGCTTCTAATTTGTCTTCAATTGTGTAATTATGATATGCTGTTGGATTTTTGGCTATTAATTTTTTATTCATATTTTAACACCTCATTTTTATATATTTGTATTATATCATGTTTTACATTATTAATGAACATATATTTGTAAAAATTTGCAAAAAATTAAAATATATGTTATAATTGAATTATGTAAAACGTTTCAAAAAACTAAATTATTTACAGGAGGAAAAAAAATGAAACAAATTCATTTGACAAACGAAGGCATAGTTCTTCAGACAAAAAGTGCAGGGCTTATCAAAAAGGCAGAAGGACAATTCATCCCATTTGTAGACGGCTTTGAGTCATCTCAGATGACAATTGATATTCGCCTTAAGCGGATAACTGTGGAGACAGGCCATACAACTTTCCCAAGTAAGAAGGTTCATGAGTTCGGTCTTGCATATGCAAAGGGAAACTTCCCAATTAAGCCATCAAAGAGCCAGATGAGAATTTCTTTCGAAAATGGAAGGATAAGCCTTAAGGCCAAAAAAGATGAAGTCAGCTTTCCTATGAATCAGATTGACTTCATAAGGATTTCCAAAGGAGAGATTACTCTTCTTAACAGAAGAATGGCTGTTTTGAAAAAGATAGCTGTTTAGAAAAGTTTTAACCCCGCTTAAGCTAATGCTAGCGGGGCTTTTTCTTATTATTCATGTCTATTATCATTGTTATTTAGTTGTGAAGAATAATACCAAACAAGAGCTATAATTGCAATAGCTGCAATTCCTAAAATAAGCCAAGTCCAAGCAGTACTATTCATACCCATAAATGTATTATCAGCAGAAGTTCTTGTTGCTGTATAATTATTAGAAGTACCTGTTACAGCATTTCCAATATTGTTTGCAGCATTTTTTATATTACTTCCGGCTTTGTTTACACTGTTTTTTACTTCATTACCAGCATTATTTGCTCCTTTTTCTACATTATTTGTTGCATCTTTTGCAGCATTGCTAACACCTCTTGCAGCATCTTCAACTGCATTTTCAGCACCACCTACAACATTTCTTACACTATCTGCTGCTTTTTGTAATTCGTCATTTGCAAAACAAACTGTAAATGAAAGAATAATACTTAAAACAAGTGCCATACCAATTATTAGTTTTTTATTCATTTTTTACCTCCTATAAAATATTAAAAAAATCTAAAAATAAGAACAAGATATTTTTCATAATTAAGTTAAAATTTGTATGAAAAATAAATTCTAATAATAGTATTAAAAATTTTGGAGAAAATATACATACAAAAAATACAAAAAAACAGTATGTTTTGAAACAATACTGTTTTTAATAATTATATATTATAAAATAAATTATCTTTTTAATTTTATTAAAATTGCAATTGCAAGTAATATTAATAATATTCCTATTACAATAATAAAAATATTTAATACAAAAGATGCATCTCCATTAGAACTACTTACATTACTAATTGTTGCTGCAGGAGAAGATGTGTTTGATGTTGAACTTGAATCATTAGATATATTTTCTTCATATTCATCATCAGATGAAGAAGTGTTTGTATTTGAAGATGTGTTTGAAGTATTTCTAGAATTGTTTGAATTTGAACTAACATTTGATGAGTTAGTTGTGTTAGAAGATTCTTCTTCGTCAGGTAAATTTAAGTCTATTGCAAAACATTTTGTTGTAAATATAAATAGTATTGAAATTAGTATTATTAAAATTGTTTTTGTTATTTTTGACATTTTAATTCCTCCTTTGTTATTGAATATATAATAACCTAAAAATAAAAAAATGTCTAGTATAATTTAAAAAAATAGGCAAAAAGATGTTACAATTCATTGGATTAATTATAATAAAAGTTATGTGGAATTATCTAATTTCTAAAATTTCATTGACATTATTTTATAAATATTATATAATGTTAGCCGAAGTTAACAAAAGGAGATGCATATGGAAATTTCAAAATCTTTAGAAGAATATATAAAGACAATGTATGTTTTACAAAAACAAAAGGGAATAATAAGAGTAACGGACATTGCACAAAAAATGAAATGCACAAAAGCAAGTGTTAATAAGGCAATAAAACAACTAAAAGAAAAGGCTTACGTAAATTATGAAACATATGGAAAAATAGAAATAACCAAAGATGGAGTTAAGTTAGCAAAAAAGGTTTTAGAAGCTTATGATATAGTTTATCTTTTTTTAACTGAATTGCTTGGTATAGAAAAAAAAGAGGCTAATTTAGAAGCAGAAAAAATGAAACAAAGTATGGAAGATGCGACTTTAAATAAACTTGCAAAATACGTACAAAATCAGCTTGGAATTCAAACTTTAGAATGTAATTATGACATTAATAATGAAAAATGTATTGAATGTTCAAGAAGAATAAAAGCAAACCAAAATTAAAAATAATAAAAGAAGGGAATAGTAAAATGAATAATACATTATTAGAAATTAAAGATTTATATGTAAATGCAGAAGAAAAGAAAATATTAAAAGGATTAAATTTAAAAATAAATAAAGGTGAAGTTCATGTTGTAATGGGACCAAATGGGGCTGGAAAATCTACACTTGCAAATGCTATTTTTAATAACCCAGTTTATACAAAAGAAAATGGACAAGTATTATTTGAAGATGAAGACATAACAAACTCAAAAACAGATGAAATTGCAAGAAAAGGAGTTTTTATGTCATTTCAATTACCAGAAGAAATTCCAGGTGTGTCTGTTACAAACTTTTTAAAATATGCTAAAAATAAAATGACTGGAAAGCCAGTAAAGGTATTTGCATTTAAAGAAGAAATAAAAGGATATATGGAACAATTACATATTAATCCAAGTTATATGGACAGAAACTTAAATGTTGGTTTTTCAGGTGGAGAAAAAAAGAAAAATGAAATTTTACAAATGCTAGTATTAAATCCAAAACTTGCAATATTAGATGAAACAGATTCAGGACTTGATGTTGATGCAATAAGGACAGTATCAAAGGGAATACAAATGTATAAAAATGATGAAAATGCTGTTTTAATAATAACACACAATGCTAAAATTTTAGAAAATTTAAAAGTTGATTATGTTCATGTTTTGGTTGATGGAAGAATAGTAAAAACTGGAACACAAGAATTAGCTAAAGAAATCGAAAAAAACGGTTATGGAATATACAAAAAATAATATTGCAAATTTTGAAAGGAATTTAAAATGGGTAAAACAAAATTAGAAGAAATTAATAGAAATATATATGACATAAAAAATAAAGATGAATATGAATATAAAATAAAAAAAGGTTTAACATCTGAAATTATAAATGAAATATCAAAACAAAAAAATGATCCAGAGTGGATGAGAGAATTTAGATTAAAAGCTTTAGAAGTATATAATTCTTTAGAAATGCCAACATGGGGACCTGATTTGTCAGAATTAAATATGGATGAAATTGCTACATATGTTAAACCAAAATCTAAATTAAATAGTAACTGGGATGATGTACCAGAAGATATAAAAAATACATTTGATAAGCTTGGAATTCCAGAGGCAGAAAAGACATCTTTAGCAGGAGTTGGGGCACAATATGACTCAGAAGTTGTATATCATAGCATAAAAGAAGAACTTGTAAAACAAGGTGTAATTTATACAGATATGGAAACAGCTGTAAGGCAATATCCTGAAATTGTTAAAGAACATTTTATGAAATGTGTACCTGTACATGACCATAAATTTGTTGCATTACACGGTGCAGTTTGGTCAGGAGGTTCTTTTGTTTATGTTCCAAAAGGAGTAAAAGTAGATATTCCTTTGCAATCATACTTTAGACTAAATTCACCAGAATCAGGACAATTTGAACATACATTAATAATTGTAGATGAGGGTGCAAGTCTTCACTTTGTAGAAGGATGTAGTGCACCAAAATATAATAAGGTAAACTTACATGCTGGTTGTGTTGAATTATATGTTAAAGACAATGCATATTTAAGATATTCAACAATAGAAAATTGGTCAAAAAACATGTTAAACTTGAATACAAAAAAAGCAATAGTTGGTAAAAATGCACAAGTTGACTGGGTTTCTGGTTCATTTGGTTCAAAAATATCAATGCTTTATCCAATGAGTATATTAAATGGGGAAGGCGCAAAAACTGAATATACAGGTATTTCTTTTGCAGGTAAAGGGCAAAACTTAGACACAGGATTTAAAGTAATACACAATGCTCCAAATACTTCAAGTGTTGTTGATGCAAAATCAATATCAAAAAATGGAGGAATATGCACTTACAGGTCTTTAGTAAGAATTAATGAAAATGCAAGAAATTCAAAATGTTCAGTATCTTGTGAATCTTTAATGTTAGACAACATATCAAAATCTGACACAATTCCAGTAAATGATGTAAGAACAGATGAGGTTCAATTTTCACATGAGGCAAAAATTGGAAAAATAAGTGATAAAGCAATATTCTATTTAATGAGTAGAGGCTTATCAGAAGAAGATGCAAAAGCAATGATAGTAAGAGGATTTGCATACCCTATATCAAAAGAACTTCCTATAGAATATGCAGTAGAAATGAACAATTTAATAAATTTAGAATTAGAAGGAGCTATTGGATAATGAAAGAAATAATATTAAATGAAACTCCGGTAAGAACAAGTGCTAATTTTGGAATAAACAATATAATATTAAAAGACTTTGAATTCCCAAGTAAAATACAAGAATTTGATGGATTAGAAATATTAAAAGGAAAAGAAAACGTAAGCAAAAATTTTAATTTTAATAATTCTTTAAAATATGGAGTTTCAAAAATACTAGAAAATGATATAAATAATAATGCAAATGTAACTTTGGCAATAAATGCAAAAAAAGAAACACAAATAGCATTTAATTTGACAGACAAAAACAATCAATTAGCAGAAAATATAGAAATAATATCTGAAAATAATGATGAAGGAACAGTTTTATTAAAATATAAATCAGATAATAAAAATGATGCATATCATAATGGAATATGTAAGATAAAAGCTTGCAAAAATTCGAAAACAAAAGTTATTATTGTTAATTTATTAAATAGTAATACAAACAATTTTTTAAGTATAGAAAGCATTGTAGAAGAAGGTGCAAAACTTGAAGTCGTTATAATAGACTTAGGAGGAAATATAACAGTTACAAACTATTATACAAATTTAAGCGGTAAATTTTCTTCATCAAATGTAGATAGTATATATCTTGGAAAAGATGAACAAAAAATAGATATAAATTATATTGCACATTTAAATGGTGAAAAATCAAATTGCAATATAGAGGTTCAAGGAGCATTAAAAGATAAAGCAATTAAGAATTTTAAAGGAACAATAGATTTTAAAACAGGAGCTGTAAAATCTATTGGGGCAGAAAATGAGTTTTGTATGTTATTGTCTGATAAAGCAAAATCAAAAGCTTTACCTATGCTTTTATGTACAGAAGAAGATGTAGAAGGAAGTCATAGTACTGCAACAGGAAAGGTAGATGAAAGTGAGCTATTTTATTTAATGACAAGAGGATTTAGTAAAAAAGAAGCAATGAAACTAATTGTAAAAGCAAACTTTTCAGCTATTATTGACAAAATTAATGACGAGAGTTTAAAAGAAGAAATTATAAATGAAGTAGACAATAGACTTGATTAAATAAGGAGCAAATAAATGAAAGTAGAAGAAATAAAAAAAGATTTTCCATTATTAGAAAACTCAAAAATTGCTTATTTGGATAGTGGCGCAACTACCCAAAAACCAAATAAAGTAATAGAAAAAGTAGAAGAATTTTATAAAAAATATAATGCAAATCCACATAGAGGAGCATATTCTTTAAGCGTGGAAGCTACAAGCTATTATGAGGAGACAAGAAAAAAAATTGCAAAATTTATTAATAGTCCTAGTCAAGAACAAATAATTTTTACAAAAAATGCCACAGAAAGTTTAAATTTAATTGCATATTCATATGGAATGGAAAACTTAAAAAAAGATGATGAAATTACTATATCTATAATGGAACACCATTCTAATTTAGTTCCTTGGCAAAAAGTATCAAAAGTTACAAAAAGCAAATTAAACTATATTTATTTAGATGGAAATTATGAACTTGATAATGAACAAATAAAAAGTAAAATAACGTCAAAAACAAAAATTGTTGGAATAACACATGTTTCAAATGTTTTAGGAACAATAAATAATGTAAAAGAAATAATAAAATATGCACATAAAAAAGGTGCAATTGTTGTTGTAGATGCATCACAAAGTATTCCACATATGAAAATAGATGTACAAGATTTAGATGCGGATTTTTTAGTTTTTTCGGGACATAAAATGCTTGCTCCACTTGGTATAGGTGTTTTATATGGAAAAAAGGAATTGTTAAATAATATGACTCCATTTTTAATGGGTGGAGATATGATAGAATATGTGTATGAACAAGAAACTACATTTGCAAAATTGCCAAATAAATTCGAGGCTGGAACGCAAAATGTAGAAGGGGTAATTGGACTTGGAGCTGCAATAGATTATATAGAAAGTTTAGGATATGATACAATAGAAAATATTGAACGTGAGTTAACAAATTATGCAATTTCAGAATTATCAAAATTAGATTATGTTGAAATATATGCTACAAAAAACAGCAAAAACCATTTAGGAGTAATTTCTTTTAATATAAAAGGAGTACATCCACATGATGTTGCAAGCATATTAGACTCTTGCAATGTTGCTATAAGATCTGGAAATCATTGTGCACAACCATTAATGAGATATTTAGGAATTGACTCTACATGTAGAGCAAGTTTATATTTTTATAATACAAAAGAAGACATAGACAAATTAGTAAATGGAATACAAAAAGCATATAAAATGTTTGAAAAATTTATAATTAAATAAATTTTGAAAGGAAAGAAAAATGGAAGATTTAAATGATGTATATAATGATTTAATTATGGAACATAGTATGCATTCTGAAAATAAAAGAGAATTAAAAGATGCAGATTTTGAAGAAATGGGACATAATCCAAATTGTGGTGATGAAATAAAATTAGAACTAAAATTAGATGGAGACATAATAGAAGAATTAGCATTTACTGGACATGGCTGTGCTATTTCTCAAAGTTCAACATCTATTATGATAGATACTTTGCAAGGTAAAACTATAAAACAAGCAAAAGAAATAATACAAACTTTTATAGGAATGATAAAAAGAGAAATAACAGATGAAGAGGAATTAAAAAAGTTAGAAGATGCAATAGCGTTTAGAAATATTTCTAATATGCCTGCTAGAGTAAAATGTGCTTTACTTGCATGGCATACAATGGAAGATATATTAAATAAAAATGAAAACAAATAGGAGCAAAAAATGGAATATAATAATATTGTTTCAAAGTTGCCAAACTTTTTAATTGAAAAGTTAAACCTACAATATAATGAAGAAATTACTAAAAAAATAATAGAAGGTTATGGGCAAAGGAGAGTATCTTCATTTAGAGTAAATACATTAAAAAGTAATGTATGTAAAATAGAAAGAATTTTAATAGAAAATAAAATAAATTACAATAAAGTTTCATGGTATAATGAAGCTTTTATTGTAGAAAATGAAAAAAGCTTACGTAAATTAGATATATACAAAAATGGAGATATTTATATGCAAAGTTTATCTTCAATGCTTCCGCCTTTAATTTTAAACCCAAAAGAAAATTATGATATTTTAGATATGGCAGCAGCGCCAGGAGGAAAAACCACACAAATTGCAGCACTTACTAATAATAAAGCAAATATTACAGCATGTGAAATGAATAAAGTTAGGGCTGAACGATTAAAGTATAATATTGAAAAACAAGGAGCTAAAGTATTTGTAATGGTTAAAGATGCAAAAACTATAGATAACTTTTTTTCATTTGATCAAATTCTTTTAGATAGTCCATGTAGTGGAAGTGGAACATTAAACGTAGAAAATGAAAAATTAAATGAAGTATTTACACCAAAATTAATACAAAAATCTGTAAAGGCTCAAAATAGTTTATTACAAAAAGCAATAAAAATATTAAAAACAGGACAAGAAATGGTTTATTCTACATGTTCTATACTATCTTGTGAAAATGAGGAAATAATAAATAATGCATTAGAGCAAAAAAATATAGAAATTGTTCCAATTGAATTTGATAAAAAAGAAGATTTACCTTTACTTCCATCAAAAATAGAAGGAACTATTTGTGTTACACCAAATAAATTTTATGAAGGATTTTTTATTGCAAAAATAAAAAAAATAAAATAATGGGGGAAAGAAAAATGGAGTACATATATGAAAGAAAAATAAATTATTATGAAACAGACAAAATGGGTGTTGTACATCATTCTAATTATATTCGTTTTTTGGAAGAGGCAAGATGCTCTTGGATGGACAATGTAAAAATGCCTTTTGTTGAATTTGAAAAAAGGGGAATTACTATACCTGTTTTAGGTGTAAATTGTGAATATAAATATCATGTTACATTTGATGATATAATACAAATAAAGTTATTTGTAAAAGAATACACAGGTGTAAGGCTTACGATGGGGTATAATGTTATAAATAAGAAAGATGGAAAAACAGTTCTTGTAGGTGAAACAAAGCATTGTTTTACAAGTAAAGATTTAAGACCATTAAACTTAAAGAAAGTTGCACCAGAGTTTAGTCAAAAATTTGAAGAGATGAAAAATAATTAAGATAAATGTAAGTATAAGTTAATTTTTTAAAATAGTAAACATAAAAATTGAAAATATTAGTAAATGGTGATATAATTATATTATAATAACTTATATAAGGAGGAATGTTTGTGAACATTCAGACAGCAATTGCAGAAGCTCATGGAGAATTTCATTTTGACCGGTATTCTAAAGATTGGTTAGTAAAGATGAGTACAAATTGCATGGCCTTTGCTTTAGGCCTTGAGACAGCATCTAACAGTGAACTTTATAGAGTAGGAGCTCTATGTGGAAAAAAGCCAATTGATCAGGAATATTTTTCGGAGTATGAAGTTAAAGAACTTTTTTTGGAAGACCTTCAAGTACTAAAGCTTAATGTAAAACAGGTAACTTTCGAAGAAATAAAGGTTATGGAGTTAGAGTCAAACCAGTATATTGTTTTTTTGTTTGTTACAAAGTATGGAAAAGAAATTGGAGATTTCCATTTTTGGAGGTATGACAATGAATGGGGCTTTACACAAAAAAGGCCAAGACAGGTTCCAATTATAATTGAGAACCCAAAAAGGGATTGGCCTGAAAACTGGAACACAAAACTGATGGGAGCTTTTGTGATTACAAAATAGAGGCGATTAATTTCGCTTCTATTTTTTATTTGAAAACATATTGCAAAAAAAAAGTCAATATGATATAACTATTGTATAAAAATACGAAAGGGGAATAAAAATGGAAGATAAAAATCAACCAAACGAAAATGTGGAAAACAAGCCACAAGAACAAGAAGTGCCTGTAAAAGAAGAAAAGGTAGAAGAAACAAAAAAAGAAAATAAGCAAGAAGAAGTAAAAGAAAACAAAACAGAAAGTGTAGAAAAGCCTGCAAAAAAAGAAGAAGTAGCTAATGAAAAAGTAGATGCTAAATTTAACAAAAGTGCAGAACAACCAAAAGCTACTAAAAAGAAAAGTAAAGGTAAAAAAGTGGCAATAATAGTAACATTAATATTAATTATAGCAATAGCTGCAGCTGCTGTATATTATTTTATGTTCTATTCAAAACCAGAAGAAATTTATAAAAGAACAATTCAAAGTGGAATTGACTCACTTGTAAATAATGAAGAAAAAAACAAAGATTATAAAACATTAAAGGCTGGACTAAAAGTAGATTTTGATGTTGACTTAAAAGACAATTCTATAATTGATAAAAAAGTATTAGATTTAATTAATAAAACAGATGTTGGACTAGAAGTTCAAACAGACAAAGAAGCAAAACAATTAGTTGTAGACTTACAATCAAATTATGATAAAAAAGCATTATTAAATGGAAAAGTATTTGTAAATTCAGATGATGAAGAAACCTATGTTTATGCCAAAGATTATTTAGATAAATATATAGAAGTTCCAATGGAAGACGAAGTTTATGAATCATTAAATCAATTATTTGAAGCACAAAACAAAGCTGTAGATGTAAAAACTCCAATGTCAATATTAAAAAATGAATTAGTTGCAATGATTAAACCAGAATATTGTTCAAGTAGTAAAGAAGATATAACAGTTAATGGACAAAATGTAAGTGCAACAAAAAATACAATAAAATTAAATGCAAACCAATTTAAAACAGAAATTACAACACTTGTTAATAACTTAAAATCTAATCAAAACTTTATAAATAGTTTTGAAGAAAAAGAAACAATAACACAAGCTTTAGAAGACATATTAGACGAATTAGATGATATAGATTTAAGCGATGAAGATGCAACTATAGAATTTAATTTATATACACAAGGATTTATGCATGATGTTGTAAAATGTTCTGTAACAGTAAATGCTAGTTATCAAGCTGTAACATTAGGTGTTACAAAAAATGCAGAAAATAATTACGAAATAGAAGCATTATTAAATAATGCAAAAATAGTATCTGGTAAAATAAATATAGAAGAAAAAAATGAAAATGAAGGAAAACTTACATTTGAATTAAATATAGACAGTGTTGGAAAATTTGCTATGAATTTAGAATATAGCCAAAAATTTAATGAAGAAATTGAAAAAGCAGATACAAAAAATAGTGTGGAAGCAGAAGATTTATCATCAGCAGATCAAAAGAAATTAATGAATAATTTCCAAAAATCACAATTATATAAATTAGTACAATCATATTCAAATTCTTTATTAACATCATCTATAAAACCAAGTACATCAAGTAGTAATTCAATATTATCAAATGCTACTTCATCAAGCAGTATATTAAATAATAAAACAACAAAAGAAGATGATATAAAAGATAATGAAATTTTAACATATGATAGTAAAAATAAAATAACATATAATATTCCAACAGGATATACTGTTAGAAAAACTTCAGATAATTATAAAACACTAGAAAAAGGAAATGCTTCAATTAGAATTTCATCTAAAATATCAAACAAAGATGCTTACTATACATCACTTAAAGCAAATAAAGACTCTTTAGAAAAAGGGGATCTTTATAAAGATGTTACTTTAACTGAAATGGCTAAAACAACAATAAATGGAATAGATTTTTATTCTGCTACATTATCATATAAATATGGAAGTTCTATGACAGAACGTTCTACAACATATGTATGGACAGAAGTATCTGAAAAATATGTTCTTGACTTTGAATTAAGACAAACAGGTGAAATAACAGATGACGAGTTAAATCAAGTTTTAACAATTAAAGTTGAAGATGTTAAATAAAAAATAAAAAAATAAATTCAATTTATAAAAAGTAAATTGAATTTATTTTTTTGGGAAAAATTTAGATTTTGATATTTGACTTTTTTTATTTTATGTGATAAAATTCTCCTTTGAGTTCAAAAAGAAAAAAGGAGGAAAATTATGGAAAAAGAAGAAAATATATTAGGAACTGAGAAAATATCAAAGTTAATTAAAAGATTTTCCATTCCCTGTATAATATCATTATTGGTAAATTCACTTTATAATATTGTAGACCAGATATTTATAGGTTGGGGAGTTGGATATTTAGGAAATGGAGCAACAAATGTAGTATTTCCTCTTACAATGGTATGCCTTGCATTTGCTTTAATGTTTGGAGATGGAGCTTCTGCATATTTAAGTTTAAAACTTGGTGAAAAGAAAAAAGAAGAAGCAAGTAAAGGTGTGGCAAACGGAATATTAATTTCTATAATAATTTCTGTATTATTGTGTGTAGGAATCTTAATATTTTTGCCACAATTATTAAATGTTTTTGGATGTACAGAAAATTTAGAAAAATATGCAGTACCTTATGGTGTAATAATTGCAATAGGTTTACCTTTTATGATGATTGGGACAACATTAAACTCTATTATAAGAGCAGATGGAAATCCAAAATATGCAATGATTTCAATGGTAAGTGGTGCAATTTTAAATACTATATTAGATCCTATATTTATATTTGTATTTAATATGGGAGTAGAGGGTGCAGCAATTGCAACTGTTATAAGTCAATTTGTTACATTTTTAATAAATATTTTATATATTAAAAGATTTAAGTCTGTTATAATAAAAAAAGAAACATTTAAACTAAATTTTAATGTTATAAAAAAAGTTTCTAGTTTAGGAGTTAGTAGTTTTATAACACAAATGAGCATTGTATTAGTAATTGCTTGTGAAAACAATGTGCTTGGAAAATATGGAAGTGACTCAAAATATGGGGCAGAAATACCAATTACTGTACTTGGAATTGTAATGAAAATAAGTCAAATATTAAATAGTATTATTATAGGAATAGCAGCGGGTGCTCAGCCAATAATAGGTTACAATTATGGTGCGGGAAAAACAAAAAGAGTAAAAGAAACTCTAAAATATGTATTGTTAACAAGTTTAGGAATAAGTACAATTGCATTTATTCTATTCCAAACTATACCAGATAAATTAATATCTATATTTGGTACAGGTGATGAAAATTATATGGAATTTGCTTGTCTTGGATTTAGAATTTATTTAATGCTTGTTATTTGTAATGGAATACAAATTCCATCTGGAATATTTTTTCAAGCAATTGGAAAAAGTATTAAAAGTGCAATATTGTCATTATCTAGACAAATATTATTTTTAATACCAGCTATGATAATTTTAAGTAAAATGTTTGGAATTATTGGAGCTTTATGTGCTGGACCTGTGGCTGATGGACTTGCATTTGTAATAGCTGCAATATTGCTTATTTTAGAATATAAAAACTTAAATAAAGTAAATGTAGAAAGTACAAAACAAATAGATGAAATAATACAAAATGAAAATAACGAAGATCATGTAGTAATTACAATTGCAAGAGAATATGGCTCTGGAGGAAGATATATAGGAAAATTAGTTGCAAAAAAACTTGGAATTAAATTATATGACAAAAGTTTTGTAAATGAATTATCAAATATAACAGGCTTGTCAGAAGAATATATTGAAAATAATGAGCAAAAAATGGAAACATTATCTATGTTAAATAGTGGTTATTATTTTGGATTAAATAATGCAGATGAATTGTTTTTAAAAGAATCAGAATTAATAAAAGATGTTGCAAAAAAAGAATCTTGTGTTATTGTTGGAAGATGTGCAAATTTTGTTTTAAAAGATAGAAAAGATATAACAACAGTATTTATATATAGCAATATGGAAGATAAAATTAAAAGAGCAACTACATTTTATGGGCTAAATAAAGAAAATGCTAAAAAAGAAATAAAAAGAATTGATAAGTTAAGGGCTAATCATTATAAATATTATACAAATAATAACTGGAATGATTGTTCAAACTATGATATATGTATTAATAGTGATACATTTGGGGTAGAAGAAACAGCAGAACTTATATGTAAAATGGTAAGCAAAAAAGAAACAAAAGAAGTTTAAGGAGAATATAGTATGTTAGAAACAATAAAATTATATATATTAATTTTCTTTATATATGGAATTGCTGGTTGGGTAATGGAATCAACCATGATTTCAATAAAAAATAAAAAATTTGTAAACAGAGGATTTCTTATAGGACCAATATGCCCAATATATGGTTATGGAGTAGTATTTGTTAGTTTGTTTCTAAAAAAATACCAAGATGATATAATTGCTACATTTGTTATGTCAATAATTATATGTGGAGTTTTAGAATATTTTACAAGTTATTTTATGGAAAAATTTTTTCATGCAAGATGGTGGGATTATAGTAAAAAGAAATTTAACATAAATGGTAGAATATGTTTGGAAAATTTATTTTTATTTGGAATAGCAAGTATTTTAATAATTTACATTATAAATCCTTTTTTAACAAGTAAAATAAATAATATTCCATCAAATATTCAAGATATAATTATAATATGCTTGCTTATGATTCATATAGTAGACAATATTGTTTCATATAAAATAATACTAAATTTAAAACAGGTTTCTAATGAAATAAAAGATAATACTATAGAAATTTCAGAAAAGGTAAGAAATATTATTCATAATAAATCTAAATTTCACAGAAGACTTGTTGATGCATTCCCTAATATTAAAGAAAAAGTACAATATACAAAATGGAATATTAAAGACAAGATTGAAAAAATTAGAAAAAATAAAGAAGATTGAAAAATCTTTTTTATTTTTTTAGAAATGTGAAATGTTTGTGAATATATGTATAATAATGTTGACAAATTGCAAAAAAAAATGATAAAAATGCATACAAGGAGGAAAAAGAAAAATGTTTAAACTATTAAAAAATGCAACAAAAAAACAATGGCTATTAGCATTAGTTTGTTTATTTTTAGTTATTACACAAGTATGGCTTGAACTTAAAATGCCAGATTATATGTCTGAAATAACACAGCTGGTTCAAAAAGAAGGAAGCAAAATGGAGGACATTCTTATAAATGGTGGTTATATGCTTGCTTGTGCATTTGGAAGTTTGGTTGCAGCAATAATTACAGGGTATATAACATCAAAAATATCTTCTGTATTTTCAATGAATATAAGAAGAAAAATATTTGAAAAAGTAGAAAATTTGTCAATGCATGAAGTAAAAGGATTTTCTACAAGTAGCTTAATTACAAGAACAACAAATGATGTAACACAAATAGAAATGTTAATTGCAATGGGGTTGCAATTATTAATAAAAGCACCAATAACTGCAATATGGGCTGTAACAAAAATATTAAACAAAAGTTGGCAATGGAGTGCAATTACTGGAGCAGCAGTTGTAATGCTATTAGCAGTTATAATAGTACTTATGGTTATAGTACTTCCAAGATTTAAAAAGGTTCAAAAATTAATTGATAAATTAAATGGAGTTACAAGGGAAAACTTAACAGGAATTAGGGTTGTAAGAGCATTTAATGCAGAAAAATATCAAGAAGATAAATTTGAACAAGCAAATAATAATTTAACAAAACAACAATTATTTAATCAAAGAGCATTTGCTATAATGCAACCTGTAATGTATATGGTAATGCATATGGTTACACTTGGAATATATTTTGTTGGAGCATATTTAATAAATGAAGCTGCAATGGCTGATAAAATAGTTTTATTTGGAGATATGGTTGTATTTAGTTCATATGCCCTTCAAGTAATAATGTCTTTTTTAATGCTTGCAATGATATTTATGATGCTTCCAAGAGCACAAGTATCTGCAAATCGTATTAATGAAGTATTAGAAACACAATCAAGTATAAAAGATGGAAATATAACAAAAAACAGTAAAGATGAAAAAGGAACTGTAGAATTTAAAAATGTATGTTTTAAATATCCAGATGCAGATGAATATTTACTACAAAACATTTCCTTTAAAGCAAATAAAGGTGATACAGTAGCATTTATTGGATCAACAGGAAGTGGAAAATCTACATTAATAAATTTAGTTCCAAGATTTTATGATGCAACAGAAGGAGAAGTATTGGTTGATGGAGTAAATGTAAAGGACTATTCTTTAGAATATTTACACAATAAATTAGGATATGTACCACAAAAAGCTGTAATGTTTAATGGCACAGTAACTTCAAATATTGAGTATGGAGATAATGGAAAACAAAAACCAACTATGGAACAAGTAAAAAAAGCAATTGAAGTTGCACAAGGCACAGAGTTTGTAGAAAAAATGGATAATTCTTACAATGCTCATATTGCACAGGGAGGTACAAATATATCTGGAGGGCAAAAACAAAGATTAGCAATAGCAAGAGCAGTAGCAAGGGATCCAGAAATATATATATTTGATGATAGTTTTTCAGCATTGGATTATAAAACAGATAGTGTTTTAAGAAAAGAACTAAAAAATTATACAAAAGATGCAACAAGTTTAATTGTTGCACAAAGAATTGGAACAATTATGAATGCAGACAAAATTATTGTATTAGATGATGGAAAATGTGTAGGTCAAGGAACACATAAAGAGTTATTAAAAAATTGCGAAGTATATAAGCAAATAGCTCTATCTCAATTGTCAAAGGAGGAATTAGAAAATGGCTAGTAATGAAACAAAAAATCCTCGTAGAGCTCAAATGAGAGGACCAGGAGGCCCTGGAGGAGCAATGACAGGAGAAAAAGCAAAAGATTTTAAACAAGCAGTAAAAAGACTACTAAAAGAATTAAAAGGTTATAAGGTTTTAATAATAATCTCTTTAATTTTAGCAATTGCAGGTGCAGTACTTTCAATATCTGCGCCAAACAAATTATCTGAATTAACAGATGAAATTCAAAAAGGTCTTATAATTCAAGCAATGGATCTTGACAAAATAAAAGCAATAGCAATATTTTTAGTTATGCTATATTCTGCAAGTGCAATATTTACATTTATACAAGGAATTTGCATGACAAATGTTGCAAACTATTTTGCAAGAAGCCTAAGAGGTAGAATCTCAGATAAAATAAATAAATTACCACTTAGTTATTTTGACAAGCATCAAGCAGGGGACACATTATCAAGGGTAACAAATGATGTTGATACAATTGCCCAAACAATGAACCAATCTTTGGGAAGCTTAGTAAGTAATATAACTTTATTTTTAGGCTCAATAATAATGATGTTTTACACAAATTGGATAATGGCTTTAACTGCAATATTGTCAAGCTTATTAGGGTTTATGGGAATGTTTGCAATACTTGGGAAATCACAAAAATATTTTGTTGCAAAACAAACTGAACTTGGTAATTTAAATAGTCATATAGAAGAAATATATTCAGGACTAAATGTTGTAAAAGCATATAATGGAAAAAGGGAGTCAGATATCGAATTTGATAAATTAAACAATAAAGTATGTGAAGCAAACCAAAAAAGTCAATTCTTATCAGGAATAATGCAACCAATGATGGGATTTATAGGAAATTTTGGTTATGTTGCAGTATGTATAGTAGGTGCATTACTTACAATGAATAATGTAATTTCATTTGGTGTAATAATTGCATTTATAACATATGTTAGATTATTTACAAATCCTCTAGCACAAATAGCACAAAGCATGACATCTCTTCAATCAACAGCAGCTGCTAGTGAAAGAGTATTTGAATTTGTTGATGAAAAAGAAATGCCATCTCAAAACCAAATAACTAAAAAATTAGAAAAAGAAAATGTAAAAGGAAAAATTGAGTTCCAAAATGTAGTATTTCAATATGATGATAATGATAAACCTACAATTAAAAACTTTACAGCTGTTGCAAATCCAGGACAAAAAATAGCAATAGTAGGTCCTACAGGAGCTGGAAAAACAACAATGGTAAATTTACTTATGAAGTTTTATGATATTAATTCTGGTGACATAAAAATTGATGGAGTTTCTACAAAAGAACTAACAAGGGAAAATATACATGATTTATTTACAATGGTACTTCAAGATACATGGCTATTTGAGGGAACTGTTAAGGAAAATATAATTTACAACCAAGAAAATGTAAGTGATGAAAGAGTAAAAGAAGTATGTAAAGAAGTAGGTTTAGACCATTTTATTAGAACATTACCTAAAGGCTATGACTCTATTTTAGGAGAAAATGATGGTATTTCAGCAGGACAAAGACAATTACTTACAATTGCAAGAGGAATGATTCAAGATTCACCATTTTTAATACTAGATGAGGCTACTTCAAATGTTGATACAAGAACAGAAGAACTTGTTCAAATTGCTATGGACAAATTAACAGAAGGAAGAACATCATTTATAATTGCACATAGACTTTCTACAATAAAAAATGCAGACCTTATTTTAGTTATGAAAGAAGGAAATATAATAGAACAAGGAAATCATGAAGAATTAATGGAAAAACAAGGTGCATATGCAGAACTTTATAATTCTCAATTTGAGTTATAATTAGTTTTAAATGCATTATATAAAACCAAAGCACTTAAAACAAAATTTAGAACTTCACTTAAAAATATAGATACAACATAACCTGTAACTCCTAAAATAGGTACAAAAAAATAAATAAAACATATACTTACAATTAAGTCAATAACATTAATAATCATTACAGAAACTTGTTTATCTAATCCTTTTAATATACTATCAATTACTATATCAATATACAAAAATGAAATAACAAAAGATAATGTCTTTAAATATGTTGAAATAGAATCATTTTTATAAATTAATATAGATATATTTTTTGAAAACACAAAAAATAGTATATTTAAAAAAATACAAAAAAGTAATGTTAAGAGCAAAATAAATTTGGTAATTTGTTTTGCTCTTTTATAATCTTTTTTTGCAAAATAACGTGAAAATTCTGGAATAAGCAAACTACTAAATGATTCTATAAAAACACTAGGCAAATATATTATAGGCATAACCATTCCTGTTATAATACCATATTTTGAAATAGCACTAGTACAGTTAATTCCGCTTCTTTCAAGACTATATGGTATTAAAATTTGCTTTACTGTTGATAATCCAGAACGTATGTAAGATGCAAAAGCAACAGGAATAGAAACTCTTAGAATTCTTTTTTTTGGAGATGGCAAAAAAGATCTGTTACTAATGCTTTTTTTAAAATCAATTTTATATAATATGTAATTAAAAATAAATGACCCAATTTCAGATATAACATCACCTAAAATAAGAGAATAGCAAACATAGTTTAAACCGATTTGGTAAATATAAACTTAACAAAAATGAGATAGCTATAATTTTAATTAATTGTTCAAAAAACCTTCCGAATAGCATTTTTATAGACTTTTCTAATAGCCATAAAGTAGCCAGTAATTGCAGATGACATAGAAATAAAAGGAAGGGCAATACATATTAAATAAATAACAGATTTACTAATTAAATTGTGCAAGCAATATTTTACAGCAATATTAGCTCCTAAAAATAGTAGTAAACTTGCTAAAATGCCTGTAACAAAACTTATAAAAATACATTTTGAGGTTATTTTTTTAATGCTTGTTTTATTTCCAATTGCAAGTTCTTCTGCTATTATTTTTGTAGATGCAATATTTATTCCAGAACATGCAAATGTTATAGCAAATAGATAAACTGACATTATAAGCTGAAAAACTCCAAGAGCCTCTTCACCAATTTTATTTGTTATATATATGGTAAAAAACATTGCAATTAATCTAAGTAGTACTGATGAAAATACTAAAATGATTGTATTTATAAAAAATTTTTTTATTCTTTTCAAACTTTATCACCTTTATAAAATATATGGAAAATTTTTATTCATATGTTTATAATTATTGTATTCCAATAAAAAATAAACTATATCTATGCAAAATAGATATAGTATGATACAATATTTGTTAGACATATTAGTTGTTTGATAATGAATAATAGAAAGGAGACAATATGTTTAAATTACATTCGCAATATAAGCCAACAGGAGATCAACCACAAGCAATTGAATACTTATCAAACGGAATTAAAGAAGGTAAGAAATTCCAGACACTTCTAGGAGTTACAGGATCTGGAAAAACTTTTACAATGGCCAACATAATTCAAAAAGTACAAAAGCCAACACTTGTTTTAGCACATAACAAGACGCTAGCACGGACAATTATATTCCGAGTTCAAGGAGTTTTTTCCAGAAAACAATGTTGAATATTTTGTTTCATATTATGATTATTACCAACCAGAAAGTTATATAGCACAGTCAGACACATATATAGAAAAAGACTCATCAATAAATGACGAAATAGATAAATTAAGACATTCAGCAACATTATCATTGTTTGAAACAAGAGATGTAATAATAGTTGCTTCTGTATCATGTATATATGGATTAGGAGATCCCGTAGATTACCAAGAAATGATGTTATCTCTAAGACCTGGGATGCAAAAATCAAGAGATGCTGTAATGAAAAAATTGATAAATATGCAATATACAAGAAATGAGATAGATTTTAAAAGAGGAACATTTAGAGCAAAAGGAGACATTTTAGAAATTTATCCTTCTTCACAAAGTGAATCTGCTGTAAGAGTTGAATTTTGGGGAGATGAAATAGAAAAAATTACAGAAATAAATCCATTAACTGGAAAGGGAATTGGAACTAGAATGCATATATTGATTCCACCAGCTTCACAATATGTAACTAGTAAAGATAAAATGGAAAAAGCTATAAAAACAATTGAAGAGGAATTAGAAGAAAGGATAGAGTATTTTAAGTCGCAAAATAAGTTAATAGAAGCACAGCGTATAGAAGAAAGAACAAATTTTGATATAGAAATGATGAAAGAAACAGGATTTTGTTCTGGAATAGAAAATTATTCAAGGCATATAAGTCAAAGACCAGCAGGAAGCCCACCATATACTTTATTTGATTATTTTCCAGATGACTTCTTACTTTTAATTGACGAATCCCATGCAACAATTCCACAAGTAAGAGCAATGTATAATGGTGATAGATCTAGAAAAGAATCACTTGTAAATTATGGATTTAGATTACCTTCTGCATTTGACAACAGACCATTAAAATTTAGTGAATTTGAAGAAAGGCTAAACCAAGTAATATTTGTTAGTGCAACACCTGCAGAATATGAAAAAGAAAAAGCTAAAGATAATGTTGTAGAACAAATTATAAGACCTACAGGATTGTTGGATCCAAAAGTTATAGTAAAACCTGTTACAAACCAAATAGATGACTTGCTAGAACAAATAAGAATAAGAATAGAAAAGAATGAAAGAGTTTTAGTTACAACATTAACAAAGAAAATGGCAGAAGATTTAACATCATATTTAAAAAGCTTAGATATAAAAGTAAATTATATACATTCAGATACTAAAGCTTTAGAAAGAATGGAGATAATAAGAAAATTAAGACTTGGAGAATTTGATGTATTAGTTGGTATTAATTTGTTAAGAGAGGGACTAGATATTCCAGAGGTTTCTTTAGTTGCAATATTAGATGCTGACAAAGAAGGATTTCTTCGCTCAGAACGTTCTCTTATTCAAACAATTGGACGTGCTGCAAGAAATACAGATGGAACAGTTATTATGTATGCAGACGAATTAACTGACTCCATGGATAAGGCTATAACAGAGACAAATAGAAGAAGAAAAATACAAGAAGAATATAATAAAAAACATGGAATAACACCAAAAACTATTAAAAAAGATATAAGAGATTCAATAAAAGCAACACTTACGCAAGATATTGGTGTTGAATATAAATTAGAAAAACAAGAAGATGTTAAAGAAACAATAAATAAATTAACAGACGAGATGCTAAATTATGCTGCAGCAATGGAATTTGAGAAAGCTGCAGAATTGAGAGATAAGATTAAAGAATTGGAGAAATTATTAGAAAACTAAACATAAAACATCATGTAATTTTTGTAATATATTTGTAACATAAATGTAATAAAACAAAATTACTTAGAAATAATTACATTTTTTTAAAACAAAAATAAAAAAGTTGCAATTGCAACTTTTTTTAATTTGTTTTGTGTTATAATTTACTCATCAAATAAAAGGAGGAAGAAAAGTGAAAATTATAAAAAGAGACGGAACAATAGTTGATTATGATCCAGAAAAAATAAGAGTTGCAATTGGAAAAGCAAACAATGAAGTAAGAAGAAAAGAAAAAGCCACAAAAGAAGAAATTGAAGAAATAATAGATTATATTGAAGAACTAGACAAAAAAAGAATTCTAGTTGAAGATGTTCAAGATATTATAGAACAACAATTAATGTCAATTGGAAAATATGAATTAGCAAAAAAATACATAACATATAGATATACAAGAGCATTAGTAAGAAAAGCAAATACAACAGACCAATCTATAAAAGAATTAATAGAAGGTGAAAGTGAATATTGGAATAATGAAAATTCTAATAAAAATGCAAAATTAGTAACAACACAAAGAGATTATTTAGCTGGAATTACAAGTACAGATATAACAAGAAGATTCTTACTTCCTGAAGACATAGTAAAAGCACATGATGAGGGAATTATACATTTTCATGATGCAGATTATTTTGCACAAAATGCATTACATAATTGTGATTTAATAAATCTAGAAGACATGTTGCAAAATGGTACAAATATTAATGGTGTAATGATAGAAAAACCACATAAATTTTTAACAGCAATGACAATAGCAACACAAATTATAACAGCAGTAACATCTAGTCAATATGGTGGAGCTACAGTAACAATGACACATTTAGCACCATTTGTAAGAGATAGTTATAACTTTTATTTGAAAAAATATGAAGATAGAAAATTTAGTAAAGAAGATTGTATAAAATATGCAAAAGAAGATTTAGCAAAAGAGATTAAAGATGGGGTACAAACATTCCAATATCAAATAAATTCAATGACAACAACAAATGGACAATCACCATTTTTAAGTGTATGCTTTTATTTAGGAGAAACAGAAGAATATAAAGAAGAATTAGCAATGATAATAAAAGAATTTTTAGAGCAAAGAATTGTTGGAATGAAAAACGAAAAGGGTGTATATATTACGCCAGCATTTCCAAAACTATTATATGTTCTAGAAAAAGATAATGTAACAGAAGATAGCAAATATTGGTATTTAACAGAGCTTGCAGCAAAATGTACAGCAAAAAGAATGGTACCAGATTACATATCAGAAAAGAAAATGTTAGAATTAAAAGTGGATAAAAATGGAAATGGAAATTGTTACCCATGTATGGGATGTCGTTCATTCTTAACACCTTATGTTGATCCAGTAACAAATAAACCAAAATATTATGGTAGATTTAACCAAGGTGTTGTAACAATAAACTTAGTAGATGTTGCATTATCATCTTCAGGTGATATGGACAAGTTCTGGAAAATATATGATGAAAGACTTGAATTATGTCATAAAGCATTACAATTAAGACATGAAAGACTTTCTAAAGCAACAAGTGACATTGCACCAATCTTATGGCAATATGGAGCACTTGCAAGATTAAAAAAAGGTGAAAGCATACATCCATTATTACATGGAGGCTATTCAACAATTTCACTTGGTTATGCAGGATTATATGAATGTGTAAAATATATGACAGGAGATAGTCATACAGATAATGGCAGAGGAAAAGAATTTGCAGTTCAAGTAATGCAAAAAATGAATGAAAGATGTAAGGAATGGAAAGAGAAAGAAGATATTGATTACAGTGTATATGGAACACCAATTGAGTCAACAACATACAAATTTGCAAAATGTTTAAAAAATAGATTTGGAGTAATAGAAGGAATTACAGACAGAGACTATATAACAAACTCTTATCATGTTCCTGTATTTGAAGAAATAGATGCATTTTCAAAATTAAAATTAGAAAGTGAATTCCAAAAATTAAGTCCAGGAGGAGCAATATCTTATGTAGAAACTCCAAACTTACAAAATAACTTAGAAGTTGTTATTCAAATCATCAAATTTATTTATGACAATATTATGTATGCTGAATTAAATACAAAATCAGATTATTGTCAAAAATGTGGTTTTGATGGAGAAATACTAATTGACGATAATTTAGAATGGTATTGCCCAAATTGTGGAAACAGAGACCACAATACATTAAATGTAGCAAGAAGAACATGTGGGTATATTGGAAGTAATTTCTGGAACAAAGGAAGAACACAAGAAATAAAAGAAAGAGTTTTACACATAGATAACAAAGATGATGAATAAAAAGAAGGGACATAAAGAAAGCTATGAGATATAATAAAATTAGAAAAATGGACATATCAGATGGACCAGGAGTTAGAGTATCAATATTTATGCAAGGATGTACATTCAATTGTAAAAACTGTTTTAATCCAGAGACACATGACTTTAAGGGGGGAAAAGAATTTAATGATGAAACAATAAAAAGAGTTTTAGAATTATGTGAAAATGAAAATGTAGAAGGTTTATCTATACTTGGTGGAGAACCAATGAATTCTGCTAATATAGAAGGAACGACAAAACTTGCAAAAGCATTTAAAGAAAAATTTCCTAATAAAAACTTATGGGCATGGTCTGGTTATTTATTTGATAAAGATTTAAAATATAAAGAAATTACAAAATATTTGGATGTCTTAGTAGATGGACAATATGTAGATGAATTGCATAACCCAACATTAAAATGGAAAGGCTCAGAGAATCAAAGAGTTATTGACGTGAAGAAAAGCCTAAAGGAAAATAGAGTAATTACCATAAAATAAAAATTGCCACCAGTTCCGGGTTTAAATGGCAATAAATTGCAATTGACATAAAGGTTTAGTTAATAATAATTATAACTAGTTTAATGGATTACTTTGAAGGAATACTTGCAAAATTATATTGAATTTGATAAAATATAAAAGAAGTTTAAATTAAAACTATTAAATAAGTGCTTAAACCTTCAAAAGGTTTGACAAAAATATTATTTGCAGCAGGGAGGTTTTCTGTATGAAAAAAGTACTTAAAGCTGTGGGAATTATTACAGCAGGAATTGTAGGTGTTATAACATTAAGTGTTTTAATCTTAATGTCTAGTGACAACTGGTACAATTATGAAGATGATTATTATTAATCTTCAAAGCATTATAAAGCTCTCATTAATAATGAGGGCTTTAATTTTTTTTATTTTTTATATTTACATTTTATTAATTTGTGCTAGAATATTTTAGGTAAGGGGAAATAAAATGAAAAGTAAAATAAAAAGTAAAATAAAAAGAATTGTTATAGGAATATTAATTTCGGTATTAGTATTTTGTGCTGGATTTATTTGCTATGATAGAATTACAATAAATAATCAATATTATATAGGAGAAAAGGAATTAGACATACCAATATTTGTTTATCACAATATTGTAAGTGACGAGTCCGAAATAGCATATGATTATATGCAAACAACTAAAAAAACATTTGAAGAGCAATTAACAGGATTACAAACAGTAGGATATCATTTTATAAATTATAATGATTTAATAGAATATAAAAAAGGAAATAAAAAAATATATAAAAAATCATGTTTAATAACATTTGATGATGGCTATGAAGGAGTATATAAAAATGCATATCCTATAGCTAAGAAATATAATATACCATTTGCAATGTTTATTATTAATAAAAATATGGGGAACCAAGGCGTAATCACTTGGGAACAAGCAAAAGAAATGAAAGAGAGCGGATTAGTTACAATTGCATCACATAGTGTGGATCATCCCGAATTTACAAAAATAAGCACTAAAGATGCATGTGATAATGTAAATAAATCTTATAATGAAATAGAGGAAAAATTAGGAAAAGAAAATACAAAAATATTTACATATCCATATGGATTATATACTACAGAGCAAGAAGAAAAATTAAAAGAGCAAGGTTATATACAAAATTTAACTGATAATAAGATTAATAAAAGCAGCAACTTGAATTTATATGGCCTTCACAGGTGTTACCCATTAAATGATTCAATATATAAAATTATGGCCAAAATTATATATAGAACTATAAGATATAATTAGACATTGGGACTTAGGTTTTTGTCTTAAGGTTTTTAGCACTTTTCTATATTTAACGTTAAAAAACTAATAAAAAAGTAAATAATATTAAAATCAAATTTTAGAATTGAAAATAATTGAATTAGAAATTTTTATATTAATTTTATGGAAAGAGTTCATCTCCTGATGGAAGGGTGCCATAAAATTAATTTAAAATTTCTTTGATAATTATTTGAACGATAAAATTTTATTTTAATATTATCTACTTTTTTTATTTTAATATTTAATTAGAAAAGTGCTAAAAACCTTAAGACAAAAACCTAAGTCCCAATGTCTAATATTTTTTTATAAAACTATTGACAAAAAAATATTGTAGTTATAAAATATAACATATGAACAGTTGCTCACATATAAATATAATAAAAGGAGGAATCATAATGGAAGAGAATTTATGTGAATGTACAGTAATTCATGAAGAAAATGTAAAAAAAGTTGTTAGTTTAATGCCAGATGATAGTATAATATATGATTTGGCAGAGTTGTTTAAGGTTTTTGCAGATTCTACAAGAATGAAAATAATATATGCTTTAATGGAAGAAGAGCTTTGTGTATGTGATATAGCAAATATAGTAAAAACGACACAATCTGCAATATCTCATCAACTTAGAATATTAAAACAGGCAAAGCTTGTGAAATTTAGAAAAGAAGGTAAGGTAGTCTATTATAGTTTAGATGATGAACATATAAGTCAAATAGTAAAGAAAGGTCGTGAACATATTGAAGAGTTATAAATATATATTATATGGATTAGATTGCGCAAATTGTGCAAAAAAAATAGAAGATAAAATTGCTAAAACAGAAGGCTATGAAGATGTTAATGTTAATTTTTCTACATTAAAATTGTCATTTAAAACAGATAAAAAAGATGGCGTAAAAGAAGAAATTGTTAAAATTGTTACAAGCTTAGAACCTGAAGTGGAAGTTTTAGATGAAGGAAAGAAAAAAGAAGATACTCAAAGAAATGGATTTGATATAATAAGATTAATTTTAGGGCTTGTAATATTTTTAATAGGAATGTATGGCAATTTTGGAGATTTAGTATGTAATATTTGTACTGTTGTTTCATTAATAATATTACTTTCTAGAACAGCAGTAAAAGGATTTAAACAGGTTACAAAAAATAAAGTTTTAGATGAAAATACTTTAATTGTTGTATCATCTATTGGAGCATATTTAGTTGGAAAAGGTATGGAAGGCGTAATGGTAATTACTTTATATGAAATTGGAAAAATATTGGAAGCAAGAGCAGTAAGCAAAACAAGAAAATCAATTTCAAGTTTAATGGATATTAAACCAGAATATGCTAATATAAAAATAAATGATGATGTAAAAAAAGTTTTGCCAGATGAGGTAAAAATAGGAGATATTATAGTTGTAAAAGCAGGTGAAAAAATACCACTAGATGGAAAAGTAATTAGTGGAGCTGCAGAACTTGATAATTCTGCATTAACAGGAGAAAGTAAATTAGTTAAAGTAAAAAAGGATGATAAGGTACTTTCTGGAAGTATAAATGCTCAAGGGTTAATAGAAATTGAGGTTGAAGAAGTATATGAAAATAGTACAGTTAATCAAATATTAAACATGGTGGAAAATGCAACAGACAAAAAAGCTAAAACAGAAAATTTTGTTGCCAAAGCTGCAAAAATATATACACCAGTTGTAATGGGGCTTGCGGTAATTGTTGCAATATTTATGCCACTAATATTTAAAGATGTAACATATAGCCAAAGTATATATAAAGCATTAATTTTCTTAGTAATATCATGTCCATGTTCTATTGCTATATCTGTACCATTAAGTTATTTTTCTGGAATTGGTAAGTCTTCTAAAAGAGGAATTTTAGTAAAGGGAAGTGACTATTTAGATGGATTGAAAGATATTGGAACTGTTGTTTTTGACAAAACAGGAACAATTACTACAGGAAGTTTTGAAGTTTCACAAATTAATGCTTTAGACAGTAACTATAGTGAAGAAGAAATATTAAATTATTTTGCAATGGGAGAAAGTTTTTCAAACCATCCAATTGCAAAGTCAATATTGAAAAAAGCAGGTTCTAATATAGATACAAAAAATGTAATTAATTTTAAGGAAGTATCTGGAAAAGGACTACAATATGAAATTGAAGGAAAACAAATAAAAATAGGAAATGAAGAATTTGCAGGAAATAATAAAAAATTAAATAATGAAGATACTGTCCTATATTTAAGCATAAATGATAAAACAGTTGGAAATATTGTACTTGCAGATGAAATTAAAAAAGATGCAAAAATTGCAATTGAAAAATTAAAAAAACTAGGAATAAATACAAAAATGTTTACAGGAGATAAGAGTGAAGTTGCAAATAAAATTGCAAAACAAGCAGGCATTAATGAAGTAAAAGCCGAAATGTTACCAACAGATAAATACAATGAATTAGAAAAAGTATTAAGTAATAAAAAAGATGAAAAATTAGTTGCATTTGTGGGAGATGGAATAAATGATAGCCCTGTTTTAGCAAGAGCAGATTTAGGAATTTCAATGGGAGGAATAGGATCAAATTCTGCAATTGAGGCATCAGATGTTGTTATAATGACAGATGAACTAGATAAAATACCAGAGGCAATATCAATTTCTAAAAAGACAAATAGAATTATAAAACAAAATTTAACATTTGCAATAGGTGTTAAATTGGCTATACTTTTATTAAGTGTATTTGGAATAGCAGATATGTGGGAAGCAGTATTTGCAGATGTTGGAACAACATTAATTACAATACTAAATACAATTAGAATTTTAAAATAATTTATAAAAATTTGTCATTTGCAAAATATATAATTAAAACTATAATTCTAGCCAAAAATAAAGATGAAAAAATAAAATTTTTTCATCTTTTCTATTTTCTAAAAAAAGATTTTATGATATAGTATAAAAAATAAAACAATAAGGAGAAAAAAGATGAAAAGAGGAAGAAGAAGTAAAGAACCAATGACAAAGGAACAAATAGAAAAAAAGAAGAAAAAAATCATAAAAAGATTTATAATAATAGTTGCAATAATTATACTTGCAATTATTGCATATATTGCAAATGACTTTATAATACTTGATAAAAATGAAAAAACTAATTTGGTAATAAATAACAATAATATAACATCTAATTTAAAAAATGATATATTAATAGAAAATGATATTATATATTTATCAAAACAAGATATTGCAAATTTTTTTGACAAATATATTTATGAAGAAAAAGAAAATAATAAAATAATAACAACATATGACAAAAAAATAGCAAGTATTGGTTTTGAAGGAAACACAATAAATATTAATGGTTCAGACCAAAAAATATATGCAAATGCAAAAAAAGTAGATGATACCATATATTTACCAATATCAGAAATGAAAGATGTTTATGGAATTGAAATACAAAATATAAAAGAATCAAAAGTTATAACAATAGATTCAACATCTAAAGAACAAAAAAAGGCTATGGTTTCATCAGACTCTGCTATAAAGGCGACAACAAAGTTTATAGCAAAAACAATAGATAGAGTAAAAAAAGGAAGCTATGTAGTTGTAGTTTCAAAAACAGATGATGGATGGACAAAAATAAGAACAGAAAATGGAAAAGTAGGATTTATAAAAAGTAAAAATTTAGTAAATGAAGTTACAATAAGAGAAAATATGCAAGAAGAAAAACAAATAGACGGAAAAATAAATTTGGTATGGGATTATTTTTCACAATATGCTAAAGCACCTGATAGAAGTGGAACAACAATAGATGGTGTAAATGTTGTATCACCTTCATTTTTCTATATAGATTCAAAAGGAAACTTCCAAGAAAATGTTGGAGAAAGAGGAAAACAATATATAACATGGGCACATGATAATGACTACAAGGTATGGGCAATGGTATCAAATTCTTTTGAAGAAAATATGTTAAATGTGACTTCTGAAATTATGAATAGTTATGAAAAAAGACAAGAACTAATAGAAAAGATTGTAAATGCATGTGTTAAATATAATTTAGATGGAATAAATATAGATTTCGAAAATATGAAAAAAGAAGATAAAGACATGTATTCAAGATTTATAATAGAGTTAACACCAAGAATTAAAGAAATGGGATTAGTAATATCTGTTGATGTAACAGCACCAGATGGCGGAGAAACATGGTCTTTATGTTTTGATAGAAATGTAATTGGACATGTTGCAGATTATATAGTATTTATGGCGTATGATCAAACAAGTTCATCAAGCACAAAATCAGGAACAACTGCAGGCTATAATTGGGTAAATTTAAGCTTAAATAAATTTTTAAAAACAGAAGAAATAGACTCTAAAAAAATAATACTTGCTGTACCATTTTATACTGTATTATGGACAGAAAATAGTGATGGAAAGGCAAGTGGTAAAGTAGTAAACATGAAAAATGTAGACAATGTTTTACCAGATAATGTTGATAAAAAATGGGATGATGAACTAAAACAAAATTACGTTGAATATGAAGAAAATGGAAAAACCAAAAAAATGTGGATTGAAGATATAGAATCTATAAAAGCAAAATTATCACTAATATCAAGCAATAATTTAGCAGGAGTTGCTGAGTGGGCTAAAGACAGAGAAAATCCAGAGGTATGGGAAGTTATAAAAGAAGAATTAAATAAATAAAAATGAAAAACTAAAAAGTTTCAAAAATGGAATTTTTTAGTTTTTTTGTTAATTTAAATTTGAATAATAAAATAAAAAATGCGAAAAATAAATATATGAAAATTTTGAAAGGTGGTAAAGTAATGAAAGTTAATGAATGTATGTGTAATGATGTTTGCTGTGTTAAACCAGAAGATAATGTTGAAAATGTTGCAAAAGTTATGTGTAACAATCATATAGGATGTGTTCCAGTATGTGATAGTAATAATTGCATATGTGGAATATTAACTGACAGAGATATAATTTTAAGAGCAATTGCTTGTGATAAAGATGTAAAAAGCACAAAAGTAAGTGATATAATGAGTACAAATGTATGCACATGTAAGCAAGATGAAGAAGTAAGCAATGTAGAAACTAAAATGGCAAATAACCAAATAAGAAGATTACCTGTATGTAATGAAAAAAATCAGGTTATAGGAATTTTAACTATAGGAAATTTAGCAAACCATGATAATCAAATAGGTAAAAATGAAGTATGTACTACAATAGCAAATATTTGTGATTGTAATGGTCAAACAAAAAATGCTGAGTAATAAAACCTAAACAAAAGAATATAATAGACAATGAACAAGACATTGATTGTCAAAAATCATTGTCTATTTTATACATATTAAAATAAGGGAGAAAATTATGATTGTTGACATGTCATATTGGACAAGGGTCTTTAGAAGAATTTTATATGTAGTATTTACAATAGTTGGACTATTTTTGGCGTTTAAATTATCAATTTTTTATATGCCTTTTTTAGTGGCTTTTATAATATCTTTAATAATAGAACCATTAATTAGGTTAATAATGAGAAAAACAAAATTTACGAGAAAGACAAGCTCTATAATAATATTTGTAATTGTATCTGCAATTATTTTAGGAAGCCTAATATGGGGAATAATTACACTGTTTTCAGAAGCATCAAATTTACTTCAAGGTTTAAATTTCTATTTTGACAAAGCATATAGTAAATTTCAAAGTTTTATAACATCATTTGATTTTGATAAAATAAAAGTTCCAAATGAAGTATTGGGTATATTGCAAGATTCAACAGGTGGAATATTAAATTCTATATCTATTTGGGTAAGAGAGTTTTTAAATGGGTTAATAGGGGTAGTTACTTCTATTCCAGAAATATCAATATATTTTGTAATAACAGTTATGGCACTATATTTTATATGTGTAGATAAAGTTTACATTTTGGATCAAGTAGAGCATCATATACCATCACTTTGGGTAAAAAGAGTAGGAAAACATTTAAGAGATTTGATAAAAACATTAGGAGGATATTTAAAAGCAGAAGCAACTTTAATACTTGTATCTTTTGTAATATCACTTATAGGATTATATTTATTTAAAATAGTAGGACTAAATGTAGAATACCCATTACTAATGGCAATATTTATAGGTTTTGTTGATGCACTTCCAATTTTAGGTTCTGGAACTGTAATGGTACCATGGGCAATAATTTGTGGGCTAAATGGAGATTTAGTTTTGGGAATTGCAATTATTGTTTTGTTAATTGTAATGTCTACAGCAAGACAATTTTTGGAGCCAAGGTTGGTTAGCAAACATATAGGCGTACATCCAATTTTTACTTTAATTGCAATGTATACAGGATTTAAAGTTTGGGGAATTTTAGGACTACTTGCAGGACCAATAATTTTAATAATATTAAAAAATGTTTTTGCAAGCTTAATAGATGGGGGAGTAATGAAAACAATTTTTGACAAAAGATAAATTAAAATAAAAATATACAGTTATAATAATTATAACTGCATATTGTAATAAATTTTATTCCCATTCTATTGTTGCTGGTGGCTTTGAAGTTATATCATAAACAACACGATTAACATGTTTTACTTCATTTACAATTCTGCTAGAAACTTTTTCCAAAACTTCATATGGAATTTTACTCCAAATACCTGTCATAAAATCTGTTGTTTCAACAGCACGAAGAGCAATTGTATAGTCATAGGTTCTTTCATCACCCATAACACCAACAGATTTTAAATTAGTAAGTACAGCAAAATATTGATTTATAGATTTATGAAGACCAAAATTTGCAATTTCTTCTCTAAAAATACTATCTGCATCTTTTAATATATTTAGCTTGTCATCTGTAATGTCTCCAATTATACGTATTGCAAGTCCTGGACCTGGGAATGGTTGTCTAAATACTAAATTTTCTGGAATACCTAATTCTAAACCAGTTTTTCTAACTTCATCTTTAAAAAGATTTCTTAAAGGTTCAACAATTTCTTTAAAATCAACATAGTCAGGAAGACCGCCAACATTATGATGACTTTTAATTACAGAACTTTTTCCTAAACCGCTTTCTATTACATCAGGGTAAATAGTTCCTTGAACCAAAAAGTCTACAGTTCCAATTTTTTTAGCTTCTTCTTCAAAAACTCTTATAAATTCTTCACCAATTATTTTTCTTTTTGTTTCTGGGTCAGTTACGCCAGCAAGTTTAGCCAAAAATCTATCTTTGGCATTTACTCTAATTAAATTAATATCAAATTGATTTCTAAATATTTCTTCAACCTCATCACCTTCATTTTTACGAAGAAGACCATGGTCAACAAAAATGCATGTTAAATTTTTTCCAATAGCTTTACTTAAAAGAACGGCAGCAACAGAAGAATCAACACCACCAGATAAAGCACATAATGCTTTTTTGTTACCAATTTTTTGTTTTAAATTTTTTATGCTTTCATCTACAAATGATGATATTTGCCAGTCGCCTTTGCAATTACATATATTGTATAAAAAGTTTTTTATAACTAATGTTCCATTAACAGAGTTATTAACTTCTGGATGAAATTGTATACCATATAGTTTTTTTGAAACATTTTCTATTGCGGCATTTGGACAAGATGATGTAGAACCGATATTTTCAAAACCTTCAGGTAAAGTTTCTACATAATCTGTGTGACTCATTAAAAATTTATTTGTTTTTTTAAAACCGCCAAATAGTAATGAAGAATTATTTATATTAACATCTATAACTCCATATTCACGTTTGTTTGCTCTTTCAACTTTTCCACCTAATGTATATGTCATAAGTTGCATGCCATAACATATACCAAGTACAGGAATTCCGAGTTCAAAAATTTCTTTATTACATTTTGGTGAATCTTCACCATAAACGCTTGCAGGTCCACCTGTAAAGATAATTCCCTTTGGATTTTTTTCTTTAATTTTATCTATTGATATATCAAATGGAACAACTTCTGAATAAACATTACATTCTCTAACACGTCTTGCAATTAATTGATTGTATTGACCACCAAAATCTAAAATTAAAATTAATTCATTATTTTTCATTTTTTTACCTCCGTAGTAGTTTCCCAATATCTTTCATAGTTATAAATATATATACTATGAATTATATGGTGAATTTATACTAACATAAATTTTAATAAAAGGAAAGTGTTTACAAAAAATTAATGATATAGTATAATTTTGTAAAAATATGTAGAATAGGAGAGAGTTATAAATGAGTACTATATTAAAAGATATATCAAGAACATTTAATGAATTTTTATTATTACCAAATTTAACAGATGAAAGATGTATACCATCAAATGTATCATTAAAAACACCACTTGTAAAATATAAAAAAGGAGAAGAAGCAAAATATTATGCAAATGTGCCAATGGTATCTGCAATAATGCAATCAGTATCAGGGGAAGAAATGGGAATTGCACTTGCACGTGAAGGTGGAGTGGCATTTATTTATGGAGCACAATCAATAGAATCACAAGCAAATATGGTTAGACATGTAAAAAAACATAAAGCTGGGTTTGTAATAAGTGACTCAAATGTAAAAATTGGAACACCATTAAAAGATGTTATAGAATTAATTAGACAAACAGGACATTCAACAGTTATGGTTACTGATGATGGAACAGCACATGGAAAATTTTTAGGATTAGTTACAGATAAAGACTATAGAATATCTAGAGCAAACTTAGATGATCCAATAGATAAATATATGACACCAAAAGAAAAAGTAATATACACAAAAAAAGGTGTAAATTTGGGAGAAGCAAATGATATAATATGGGAAAATAAAATAGCTTGTTTACCAATATTAGATGATGAAGAAAAATTAAAATATTTAGTATTTAGGAAAGATTATGAGGATAGAAAGAATAATCCAGAATCTTTACTAGATGAAGATAAAAGGTATATTGTTGGAGCAGGAATAAATACAAGAGATTATGAAGAAAGAATACCAGCTTTAGTTGATGCAGGAGTCGATTTAATATGTATGGATTCATCAGATGGATATTCTGTATGGCAAAAAAATACAATAGATTTTGTACGTGAAAAATATGGAGATAGTGTAAAAATAGGTGCAGGAAATGTTGTTGATAAAGAAGGATTTAGATATTTAGCAGAAGCTGGAGCAGATTTTATAAAAGTTGGAGTAGGTGGAGGCTCTATTTGTATAACCCGTGAAACAAAAGGAATTGGTAGAGGACAAGCCTCAGCATTAATTGATGTTGTTGCTGCACGTGATGAGTATTTTAAAGAAACTGGAATATATATACCTGTATGTTCTGATGGAGGTATAGTTCATGATCATCATATTACAATTGCATTAGCTTTAGGAGCAGATTTTGTTATGATGGGAAGATATTTTGCAAGATTTGACGAAAGCCCTACAAGAATTATTAAAAAGGGAAATGGCTATGTAAAAGAATATTGGGGAGAAGGTTCAAACCGTGCAAGAAATTGGCAAAGATATGATATGGGAGGAGATAAAAAACTTTCTTTTGAAGAAGGTGTTGACTCATACATTCCTTATGCTGGAAGACTAAAAGATAATTTAGCAATTACAGTTGCTAAAATTAAGTCTACAATGTGTAATTGTGGAAGTATTACAATTCCTGAATTACATGAAAAAGCTAGATTAACACTTGTTTCTGATGTAAGTATTTCAGAAGGAAGTGCACATGATGTAATTTTAAAAGAAGTAGATAATCAATATAAATAGGAGGAAAGATTATGATAGATTTACATATGCATACTAAATATTCTGATGGCACTAATACTGTTAAAGAGATTTTAGAAAAAGCACAAAAGCATAATTTATCATATATTTCAATAACAGATCATAATACATGTTTAGCCTATCCAGAATTAGAGGACAAAAATTTAAGAAATATATTTAGTGGTAAAATAATAAGGGGAATAGAAATGAATACCAAGATTTTAGGTATTCCAATTGAAATACTAGGCTATGGTGTTGACACCAATTATATGAACGAAAATTTACACAGATTATATATTTCTAATAAAGAAAGAAACATAATTGAGGTTAAAAGAATATATGAAATTGCAAAGAAAAATAATATTGATGTAGGAAAGAATTTTGTAGATAATTATAATCCTGACATATATGCATCAAAATATTTACACCAAATAATTACTAAAAATGAAGAAAATAAAAATTTAATAGATGAAGAAAGTTGGAAAAATAGTAATGTGTTTTATAGAAAATTTATGTCTAATCCTACTACATTATTTTTTGTAAATACAGATGATATTTTACCTACATTTGATGATGCTTGCAAATTGGTTAAAGAAGCAGGAGGCCTTGTATTTGTTCCACATATATATGAATATAGAGATAATTCTGAAAAAATTTTAAATGATATATTACAAAATCATAAAATAGATGGTATTGAATGTATTTATACAACATTTACTGAGAAACAAAAAAATAATGTTATAAAAATATGTAAACAAAGAAATCTTTTTATGTCAGGTGGAAGTGATTACCATGGTGATTTCAAACCAGATGTTGAAATGGCAGTTGGTTATGGAAATTTAAAAATAGAAGAAAATATTATAAATAATTGGAAAGAAAATGTAAGAATGATTTGAATTGACATAATAATTATAAAATGGTATAATAGAGGTATATTAAAAGTATATCTCTTATTTTTATATTAAAATGAGAGAAAAATTATTAGACTTCAAAGGGAGGACATAATTATGAAAAAAGGTTTATGGATTTGTGTAACAGGCTTAGACGGAACAGGAAAAACAACGCTCAAGCGGAATTTGGTAGGACACTTTAAGATGCAGAATCTGCAGGTGAAAGACTTTAAGTTCCCATATGACAAGCATTTGCTTGATCTTCTTAACAATACAGTAGGAGACGGCATGCCATGGCAGGACAATTATTCTGACCAGATGCTGTTTGCTCTGGATAACAGGATTCTTGGAACTGTCCACATTCGCGATTGGCGCAAGGCATCGGACGTGTTGGTTTCTCAGAGAGGATATATTGATTCTTTCGTACATGGAGAATGCAGAGGTTTCTCTTATGAAGAATCTGACAAATTGATGAGAACCTATGAACTTGAACGCTGCGATGTTATGATACATCTCAACGCTGATCCTCAGGTTGCTTTTGAGAGGATTAAAGATGATCCAGATGCAGACAAATTTGAAACAATCGAATACGTAAAGAAACAGGCTGAAGCAACCAAAAGAGCGTATGAGGAATTGAAAAGGGAAAATCCTGCATTGTCTGCATTTAAGGGGATTCCAAATGTCTATATAGACACAACGAATCTTACCACAGATGAGACATTTCAGATTGCTTTGAGAGAGCTCAAAAAGCTTGCCATAATCTAAAGAGACCTAAAAGAGCGGTATTACCGCTCTTTTTTATAATACACTACTTGTTGGAATATAATTTTCATCGGGAGGATAAACAACTTCTTCATTAGGTTTATCACATTGTTTTATATCAATAACCTTAATTATAGGCATATCTCCATGATAATTACCTTTATAAATCTCACCAGTTAAATTAACCCAAGTTCCATCTTCAAAATTTTTTGCATTCTCACATTCACAAAGGAAACCAACAACAACATAATTAAAATCAGAAGAAATAATCATATTTCTTGCTAAAACAAATTGATTATCAGAAAAATCATAAATTCTATAAATATATCCTGTAAAGCAAATTTTTTTCCCAACATATGTATCAATATTATCATGAACGGTTTTTAAAACATTAGTATAATTTTTAGTAGAAATTTCATAAATATCTTTGTTTGGAATACAAGAACTTGTAGATGAGCTTGCACCACTAAAAATTTTATAAGTAACAAATACTAAAATAAAAATTAATAAAATAGTAACAATTGTAAAAAATATTTTAAATATTTTATTTCCATTAACTTTAACATTAAAAATAAACATACATATTGCTCTCCTTTAAAACATAGATAATTTATTTAAATGTATGTAATAATTTATAAAATATGATAAGATATGTTGCCTATAAAATTTTTTTATGCTAGAATAACCTTAAATATAGTAAAGGGGACGAAAGATGAAAACAAAAATTAAATTATTAATTGTTATTATATTTATGACACTTGCAATAGTTCTATTTTCAAAAAATGTAGAAGCTAAAAGTTACAATATTGAAAACATGGATATGCAAGTAACAATAAATGATGATGGTTCTGCACAAATAAAACATTCATTAAAATATAATTTTAATGGAAATTATAATGGGATTTACATTGATATACCATATAATTTGGAAGATTCGGAATATGAAAGTGTTGCTGGGCAAAACAAGATTAATGATGAACTATATAATGGTGATGAGGTTATAGTAGAAAAAGTAGTTGAAAGTACAAATGGAAAAGATATACAACATCAGTTAGTAAAAAGTGCTGTAAATGGAGACAAAGCAAAATATACAGTAGCAAATACAGATGGAATGTATAGAATAAAAGTTTATTCACCAAGTAATAACGAAAAAAAGACATTTGATTTATATTATACAATTAAAAATTTATGTGTAAAACATAATGATGTTGGAGAACTTTATTACAATTTTATTGGAGGCAAGTGGGAGTGTGACATAAACAAGTTAAATATAGATATATATTTACCAAACAATCAAGATGAATTAAAAATATGGGGACATGGTCCGTTAAATCGGAGAATGTAAAATAATTTCAAATACACATGCTAATTTTAAAGTAAATGACCTTAAGAAAAAACAGTATGTGGCTGCAAGACTTATGTTTAATAATAACAATATTATTAATTCTACAAAAAACTCTAATATAAATGCCAAAAATATTATTTTAGATGATGAAAAGGAAATTTCGGAAAATAGAGAATTAAAAAAATCATATACTTTTAAAATAATTATAATTGCAATTTGTTTATTAGTTTATTGGATTATTTTAATGTTAATATATGAAAAAGACAAGAAATATATATTAGATAATGTTGATGATGAAGAATTATTTAAAAAATATAATCCTATGATTGCAGGATGCATACAAGGAAGTAGGCAAATTTTAGCAAGAGACATAATTGCTGTAATTTTAAATTTAATTAATAAAAAGGTAATTACTATGGATATGATTCCATCCACAAGTAAAAAAGAACCTTATAGATATGTTATAACAAAAAATGAAGAAAATTATAATAAATTGGACAATATAGAACAATATGTTTATGATTGGGTATTTGACGGAGATGACAAAGTAGATTTAAAATATAGATTAGAAAAAATGCCAAAAGAAAAAGACGCAAATAAAAAATTTAAAGAACTAAACAAAACAGTAGAAGAAGAATTAGCAAAAAAAGGTGCAAATGAAGCAAAAGTTCCACTAGTAATTAGAGGTTTTAATATTTTCTTATTTGTTCTATCTTTAGTATTAGTATATAAACATATATCTTTTAATGGATTTAATCTTTTTTTAGATGCAGATGGAATAGTATTTACAATTACAACATTTTTAATAATAATATTACCATTTATTCCTTTAGTTATGGGATTAATTCAAGTATTTTTAAATATACTAATCATGATAAGACATAAAGTAAATAAAACAGTACAAAAAGTAACAGGACAAAAGGTTGCAACAACAACAATTTCTACAATTGTATTTTTTGGAATTATTATTATAATAACTGCAATATTTATACCTGCAAAATTTTTAATTGCAGACGAAATATTAATTTGTATTGCAACAATACTTGTACTTACAGACAATTTAATGTTAAAAAACGATGCTATAATGATAGAAGATTATGGTAAATTAAATACATTAAAAAAGAAAATAGAAGATTATACATTACTTAAAGATAAAAATATTGAGTATGTACAATTATGGGAAAAATATTTATGTTATGCAGTAAGCTTTGGAATTTCAAATAAAATAATAAATTGTATAGATGGTTTAAATATTGATGATGACTTAGAAAAATTGGTGTCAAGTGAATTTATGAGTTCATATTTGGATACAAATTATTATTATTTTTATAATAATGCAAGCTTAGATAAAATTTTTATGAAAAGATATGGAGAAATAACAAGAGATAGTATAGGAAAATGGACTAGTAGTTCTGGTGGAGGTAGCTCTGGAGGAGGCGGAGGCTTTTCCGGAGGCGGTTCATCATCATCCGGAGGAGGCGGAAGCGGCGGAGGCCGGAGGAGCATTTTAAAATATTTAATCTAAAAGCCTTGCTAAAAATAAATTTTAGTGATATATTTACAAAGTAAAATTATAAACTTAGGAGGAAAAGTACGAAATGGGAAAAATATTCAAAACATACAGTCAAAAAGAAGTAAAAAGAGTAATGCCAATAGTAAAGAAAATCAATGAATTGGAAGAAGAAATATCTAAACTTACAGACAGTGAGTTAAGAGCAAAAACAGATTATTTTAAAAAACAATTAGCAGAAGGAAAAACATTAGATGATATTTTGCCAGAAAGTTTTGCAGTAGTTAGAGAAGCATCAAAAAGAGCTTTAGGAATGAGACACTTTGATGTTCAATTAATAGGTGGAATTATTTTACACCAAGGAAGAATTGCAGAAATGAAAACTGGTGAAGGAAAAACATTAGTTGCAACATTGCCAGTATATTTAAATGCCTTAGAAGGAAAAGGTGTGCATGTAATTACAGTAAATGACTATCTAGCAAAAAGAGATAGTGAATGGATGGGAAAACTATATAAATTTTTAGGCTTATCAGTAGGACTAGTTGTTGCAGGAATGGAACCATACCAAAAACAAAAAGCATATGCAGCAGATATAACATATGGAACAAACAACGAGTTTGGATTTGACTATTTAAGAGATAACATGGTTATATACAAAAATCAATTAGTTCAAAGAGGATTACATTATGCAATTGTCGATGAAATTGATAGTATTTTAATAGATGAAGCAAGAACACCACTTATAATTTCTGGTAGAGCAAATCAGTCATCAGATCTTTATAAAAAAGCAAATGATTTTGTAAAAAAATTAGAAGCAAAAGTTATAGTAGAAGAAGATGTTAAAGATTATGATCAAGCAGAAGATAATGAAAAATATGATTATATAGTAGATTTAAAGGCAAAATCAGCATCACTTACACAAAAGGGTATAAAAAAGGCTGAGCAATTCTTTGGTTTAGAAAACTTTAATGATTTAGAAAATTCAACACTTGTACACCATGTTAATCAAGCATTACGTGCCCATGGAGTAATGAAAAAAGACATAGATTATATCGTAAAAGATGGAGAAGTATTAATAGTTGATGAATTTACAGGACGTATTATGTATGGAAGAAGATACAATAATGGATTACATCAAGCAATTGAAGCAAAAGAAAGAGTTAAGATTGCTGATGAGTCAAAAACATTAGCGACAATTACATTCCAAAATTATTTCAGAATGTATGATAAATTATCAGGTATGACAGGTACTGCAATGACAGAAGCACAGGAATTTGAAGAAATATATAATTTAGATGTTGTTGAAATACCAACCAATAAACCTATGATAAGAAAAGATGAAAATGATGTTATATACAAAAACGAAAATGCTAAATTTAAAGCAGTAGTAGAAAGTATAAAACAAAGTCATGAAAAAGGACAACCAGTCTTAATAGGTACTGTATCAATTGAAAAATCTGAAAAATTAAGTAAATTATTACAAAAAGAAGGAATTAAACACGAAGTATTAAATGCAAAATATCATGAACAAGAAGCTGCAATAGTTGCACAAGCTGGTAAATATGGCGCAGTTACAATAGCAACAAACATGGCAGGACGTGGTACAGATATTATGCTTGGAGGAAATAGTGAATTCTTAGCTAAAGAAGAAATGAGAAGAAATAAAGTACCAGAGCCAATGATTGAAGAAGCAGATACTTATTATGAAACAGATGATCAAGATATATTAAGAGCAAGAGAACAATTTAACAAATTAGTATCAAAATATGATGAACAAATAAAAGAAGAAAAAGAAAAAGTAATTGCAGCAGGTGGATTAAAAATAATAGGAACAGAAAGACATGAATCCAGAAGAATTGATAACCAATTGCGTGGACGTTCAGGACGTCAAGGAGATGTTGGTGAATCTAAATTTTACATTGGACTAGATGATGACTTAATGAAAATATTTGCTGGAGATACAATTACAAAAGTATACAATACTTTAGGTGCAGATGAAAATATGCCAATAGAATCAAGAATATTAACAAGAGCAGTAGAATCAGCACAAAAGAAAGTAGAAGGAAGAAACTTCAGTATACGTAAAAATGTATTAAAATATGATGATGTTATGAATGTACAAAGAGAAATTGTTTACAGAGAAAGAAGACAAGTGCTAGATGGTGAAAATGTAAGTGATAGTATTAAAAATATGATAACATCAGTTGCAGATGAAACTGTAAAGATGTATATAGATAATGATAAAAACTCTGTAAATGTTGAAAGCCTTGATACAGAAATAAAAAATACATTTGCTATAGAAATGTTAGATTATATTAAAGAAAATGAAGAAGAACCAGAAAAAATATCTGAACAATTACAAAAATTAGCTTTAGACAAATACCAAGAAAAAGAAGAAGAAATAGGTAGTGAAGATTTAAGAGAATTAGAAAGAGTGGTATTATTAAAAGTTGTTGACGAAAAATGGATGGATCACATAGATAATATGGACGAATTAAAAAATGGTATAGGACTTAGAGCTTATGGTCAACAAGACCCTGTTGTTAAGTATAGAACTGAAGGTGGGGATATGTTTGATGAGATGAATGCAGATATTAAAGCTGATGTAACAAAAATTATGATGAACATTAGAAAACAAGGTGAGTTAAAAAGACATGAAACAGTTAGAATTACTAAACAAGCTCAAGAGGCTCTAAATAGTGTGGATAATGGACAAACTATGGCAAATTCTGGAGTTGATAGAACTGTAAGAAATGAAGAACCAAAAATTGGTAGAAATGATCCATGTCCATGTGGTTCGGGTAAAAAGTATAAGAACTGTCACGGAAAGAATGCTTAAATACTGAATTACAGACGATTTTATAAACTTAAAAATTGATAAAATTAGTTCGTTTTGTCAGCAAAAATAAAAAAATGCGAACAAAATTGACTGGAAATAAAGGAGTGTAGACATTGAAAATATGTTGACATTTCTTTTTTTGTGTGTAAAAATGTGAATGAATGGAGGTAAAAAATGGTAAATATAAGAAAACGTGGTAAAGTATACCAATATCAATTTGAGATAGCCAAAGTAGAAGGAAAACGTAAGTATATTAGTAAATCTGGGTTTAAAACTAAAAATGAAGCATTAATGGCAGGAATGAAAGCTTATGAAGAATATATAAATGGTGGTGTTACAAAAGACTCTCAAATGTCTTATGCAGATTATTTAGATTATTGGATGAAAGAATACTTTGAAATAAATTTTAAGTATTCCACGGCAAAAAGATATAAAGAAACATTTAAAGTTCTAAAAGAAGAAATAGGAAAATATAAATTAAGTTTTATTACACCATATTTATTAAATCAATCACTATTGAAAATTGCACAAAAATGTAAAACTAAAGAAGGAGTTAGAAATTATCAAAAAGTGATTAAAAGCTCTTTTAGAGATGCAACAAATTATTTTGGATTTTTAAAATATAATCCAGCAGTTGAATTACAAATTCCAAAAATAATAACGTTTGAACCAAAAAAAACAGAGTAAAACATATTTATTCAATAGATGAAATAGATAAAATTTTATTAAGATTTAAAAATAATGATACTTTTATATGTGCTTTTTTAATGGCTTGTTATACAGGAATGAGAACAGGAGAAGTATTTGCACTAACATGGAATGATATTGATTTAGAAAATAGTGTTATTAAAATAAACAAAACAGTATATTGTAAAAAGAAAGATGATAAAGGGAGATGGTTTCTGGGGACAACAAAAACGACAGGAAGTTGTAGAGAGGTTTTGATATCAAAAACTTTATATAAAATAATATGCAAATATAAAGAAAAACAAAAACTTTTAAAAAAGAAATATGGAAGAAAATATAAAAAATATGAACTAGAACCTATTAAAAATGAGTATGGAAAAATAAATGAATATAAAATTGTTGAAGGTAAATATAAAAATTTAAAAAGTGTAGAAATGGTATTTACAAAAAATAATGGATTATATGTAGGAACAGATATTATAAAGTATCCTTTAAAAATAATACATAATGAACTTGGAATAAAGAATTGTAGATTTTATGATTTGAGAGGAAGTTATGCTACTAAGATTCTACGAAATGGAGCAGAAATAAGAGATGTTGCAGATATTTTAGGACATAGTAGAATAGAAACAACTGAAAACTATTATATATCAAGCTCAGATGAAACAAGAAAAGAAGCAAATGATATGTTAGAAGAAATTATGAAATCTGATGTAATAGATGAGATTATGAATTATTGAATTAAAAAATGGTTTGTAATAAATGATTGCAATATATTGTTTCTATTGTTATAATAAAAAAGAAAAGAGGGGGAAAGTAAAGTGAAAGATACAATAATATATTTAGTTAGACATGCTGAAACTGTTGACGAAAATGGTATTAGAAATACAAATGAAGATTCTCAAATGATTAATGAAAAAGAAATCTTGTCAGTAGAAGGAGAGGAACAAGCAAAAAAATTAAGTAAAAATAATGAATTGAAAAATTTAGATATTATTTGGTCAAGCAGTTATACTAGAGCTAAGGCTACAGCAAAATATATTGCATATGAAAATAATTTAATTTTTAATTTAGATAATAACTTAAGTGAAAGAAAACTAGGAAATTTAAAAGAATTAGGAGAATTTATGAAGGATAAAAAAACAAGAGATCCTTCACAAGAACAATTATTAGATAGAACATTTAGAACATCTGATGGAGAAAGTGCAGAGCAAACTAGAGAAAGAATGAATATTTTTTTTGATAAAATACTTAAAGAATATGAAGGAAAAAGAATTGCAGTGATTAGCCATGGAGGTTCAATAAAATTCTTTTTGTTAAATTGGTGTAAGGTAAATGAAAATGTTAAACTTGTTTACAAAGATGATTTAATATTAAATATAAAATCACCATGTTTATTAAAATTGACTTTTAGAAAAAATGAATTGATTAACTTAGAACAAATAGATTAGTAGAAAGCCATAAAATGGATTTTAGTTTAAGATCGTTTTATGGCTTTCAATTAAAAATAATGTAAATACATATTTTTAGCTGAATTTTAATGGTTAATTATAAAAATCCATTTGACAGAATTTACATAAAATGGTATAATTTTGTTGGAAATGGAGGTATTTTTATATGATAAAAAATATAGGCTGGACATTAGGAAATGACTGTCCATGTAAATGTAAACATTGTTATTCTTTTTCAGTTAGACAGAAAGGAAAAAATTTAACGAAAGAAATAGTTGATAAGGTTATAGAACAAATTGAAAAATTAAATGTTGAAACAGTTAATTTAGGCGGTAATGAACCAATTTTTACTAATGGTTTGGATGTTAAAAAAAGTATGCTACCATATATATTAAAAGAGCTAAATAAAAGAAATATAAAGGTAGGTATAACAACTGCTGGAATAAGCCTTATTGCATTAAAAAATACATATCCAGAATGCTTAGAATTATTAAATGATGTAGATATTAGCTTTGATTCACCTTTCGAAAAAGAACATAATGAAAATAGAGGTGGAGATGTTTATAAATATGCTATTCAAGCATTAGAAATTTGTAAAGAATACAATATTGAATCAGGAATTATAATGTGTGCAATGAACTGGAACTTTACAAAAGACAGAATAGATGCATTATTAGAAATAGCCAAAAAATATGATTCTAATATAAGATTTAATTTACTTAAACCAATACAATTACAACATTTTAAACTTGTACCTTCAAAAGAACAAGTGTTAGAAAATTATAAATATTTATTTGAAAAATGTGATACTGTTGAATTAAGTGAACCAACATTATCAGGACTAAAGCAAAATAATAAAGTTAAAGGATGTGCTTGTGGAATCTATTCAATGAGAATAAATTCTATAACGCCAGATGGAAAAATACCTGTATCTCCATGTGTATATATGCATGACTATAGAGTTGGTGATTTATTAAAAGATGATATATTTGATATTATAAATTCAGAGCAATTTAAAGCTTTTAAAACTAGAAAAGAAAATTATAAAAATATTGAAGGTTGTAAAGATTGCGACAAAGCTGAAATATGTAGAGGTGGTTGCTTTGCAATGGCATATACATATAAAAAATGTGAAACAGGTGAAAAAGATTTATACGCACGAGATCCATTTTGCTTTAAAGATATTGAGATTGATAAAAATATTGACTATAAAAAAAGTAATAAAAAATTAGTACATGAAAATTATTTATGCACTTGGATAGGAAAACCAAAAAAATAAAGGAGAGTTAATATGGAATCTGAAATTATCGTTAGAAAAAATATGACTCTTACTAATGAAAAAGTTAAAAATATGTGTAGACTAAACTATGAAGATAATGACTTTCTTTTTACAACACATGATGGAAAATGTGTTATTATAGATAAATCAAAATTAATTATCCATATTGAAGGAGATGATGATAGCAATATTCAAGAATATCAGAAATACCTTCAAAATATTATGAGAAAAAGAAAAAATAAAATTATTTTAACAACTTTATCACCAGATACACATAGAACTTCTGAAGAGAATCTAGGATTAGCTTATTTGACTGCTGTTTTAAGAAAAAGAGGATATAATGTTGAGATAATTGATGGATGGCTAGGAGGATTAAGTGATGAAGAAGTATTAAGAAGAATTTTAAATGATAAAGAGGTAGCTATCGTTGGTGTTTCATGTTATATGTCAAACAATGATAAATCAATAGAACTAGCAAAAAGAATAAGAGAAGTTAGACCAGAAATAAAATTAATGTGTGGTGGTTTTGGACCATCATTTAATCCTCAAAAATTTGTAAAAGATGGTGTATTTGATATTGCAATGATTGGAGAGGGAGAAGAATCTATTGTTGAAGTATCTGATTATTTTACTGAAAACTCAAACAGAAAAATTGAAGATATAAAAGGTATAGTTTTTGAGAAAGATGGAAAAACAGTAAGAACAGAAAAAAGAGATTTAATATCTGATTTGGATGTTATACCATTTCCTGCAAGAGATACTATGAATATGGCAAAAGATAGAAAATCTACGGTAAATATTTTAACGGCAAGAGGTTGCATGGGAAATTGCTTATTTTGTTCAGTCAATGCTTTTAATAAGTTATCTAACGGAAGAAAATGGAGAGGTAGAAGTGTTGATAGTATTGTAGATGAATTGGAGCAACTTCAAAATATGGGAGTTAAGTACATTAAGGTTATAGATGATAGTTTCTTAGAACAAGAAAGAAATGAACAGTGGGCAAAAGAATTTTGTGAAAAAATAAAATCAAGAGGAATTAATGTTTCATTAAGAGGATCTTTAAAAGCAGATCAGGTTGAAGATGAAAAAATAAAATATTTAAAAGAAGCAGGATTTCATTCATTTGCTTGTGGAATTGAAAATGGTTCTAATACGGCATTAAAAAGAATGAACAAGAGTGCTAGTTTAGAAGACAATAAAAGGGCATTAGATATCCTAAAAAAACATGGAATTTATGTTCAAGCAGGTTTCATTTTATTTGATGATAATACTACTTTTGAAGAATTAAAAGAAAATTATGAGTTTTTAAGAGAATATGATTGGATTATAACAAAAGGAATTTTTTCAGAAATGTTTGCAGCAGACGGAACTTTATATACAGAAAAGTTAAAGAAAGAAGATAAGATTGTAAAAAATGATGTATATGACAATAATAAATATGAAATTGTAGACCCAAAAGTAAAGTTGACTTATAATGCTTTAAAAAAATGGCATAAATCACACATGAAGTTATATGATATGATTATTGATCCTATTTCAGCTCCAAAAGCTATTGATGAGACTGGAGAAAAGTCATTTTATGATTTGTTTTATCAATTAAAATTAAAAGATTTAGATTTTATGAAAATGGTTCTAGATGATGTAGAAAGAGAAATTACAGAAAGAGAACTTAATGAAAAAGTTATAGCTCAAATTATAGGTAATTCTGAATTTTATAGTTCTATAAATAGAAGTGGACAAGCCTTGTGTGAAAAGTATAATCTAAATTATGATGGTAAAGAAAATCCATTTATAAGATAAGGAGGTATATATATATGGCAATTATGAATGTAACTAGAAATGTAAAAAATCAATTTTCAGATGATAAAAATTTAGCAATGAGGATTAATTTTTATAAGAAATATACAACTAATAAATATAATTTTGCAGATTGGTTGTTTGATAAATATGATTTTAAAGAAAATATGAAAATATTAGAATTAGGGTGTGGGAATGGAAGGCATTGGGATGATAAAATTGAAACATTACCAAACGGTTGTAGTTTAGTATTATCAGATTTTTCAGAAGGTATGCTAGATTTAGTTAGAAAAAAATTTTCTACAAGTGAAAATGTTTCAATAAGGAAAATTGACATACAAGAAATTCCGTTTGAAAACGAAACATTTGATGTTGTAATTGCAAATCATATGTTATTTCATGTACCAGATTTAAACAAAGCATTGCTAGAAGTGAAAAGAGTTTTAAAGGGAAATGGAATATTTTATTCTGCAACAGATGGAAATGGAGGAATGAGACCATTTTTACATAATGCAATAGTAAAATTTGAACCAACATCTACTGCTTTTACGGAACAGTTACCTTTTAATCTTCAAAATGGTAGTGAGATTTTAAGTAAATACTTTAAAAATGTTCAAAGATTTGATTATGAAAATATACTTGCAATTACTAATACACAAGATTTAATAGAATGGTTAAAGTCAACCAAATCTATTTCAGGATATTCAGATGAAAGCCTATTAAATTTGTATAACTACTTTGAAGATATAAGAGTTAAAGATGGTGCTATAAATATTCCAAGGGAAACAGGCGTATTTATAAGTGTTAAATAAGATTGAAAAGAGGGATTTTATATGGAATTTGAAAACTATGAAAGAGAACTTAAATATTTAATAAAGAAGAATGAAAAATATACTTCAAAACAATTTCTTGAATTTCTTTATGAAAATGGATATAAATTAGTTGAAAGTTTTGAAAAAGAAAAACACGAAACTTACTATGATGATAATGATTTTTCTATATTAAAAAGAGGAGATGTTATGAGAGGTAGCAATATGGTTACCGAACAATTTAAAGGTTTTTTATACAAGACAAACAAATGTAATCCCCAAAAACCTTATGTATCTAAACTGGAGCTTGGAACTAAATTAAGAGGTCAATATAAAGATGTAAATGAATTTATTAAAGAATTAAATATAGATGTAAAAGGTCAATTAAACATAAAATTATTTGCAAATATGAAAAGAGAAGTGAGCATAGTGGAAAAAGATGGTGATCGTTTATATGTCTCTTATGACAAAGTTAAATATTTTGAAAAAGATGAATTAAATTCAGTTTACGAAGAAATGCTTGAAATAGAAGATTGGAAAAATCCAAATACAACAAATGTAGATTATGATTATGATAGGCATTTGATAAAAGTTAATAACTTGATTTCAAATGCACAACTTCCAATAGAACTAACAAAAGACAGCAAATATTTTAGAGGATATACTGTTTTAAATAACAGATAGGAGTAAAAATGAATAATTTTATAGTATTTGAAGGAATATGTTGTAGTGGAAAGACAACAACAACCAAATTATTAAGTGAAAGAATAAAAGAATTAGGATATGAAACTGTATATAATCATGGTGCAATGACATATACTGATTTAGGAAAAAAGTTTAAACAGAATTTAGGGAAAAAAGATATGCCAATTACTGTTTCATATTTTTTTACTGATCTAATAATAAATACTAAAAATATTATTAAACCTTATTTGGCAAAGAAAAATACAATTGTGTTACAAGATAGATATTTTGATGCAATAACAACATATATAAAAGCATATGGAGATTACATTAAAACTGATTATAATATTTATGATATACCAAAAGCATTTGTAGAAAACGATATATTAATTGAGCCATCATTAAGTGTGTTTTGTATTCCACCATTTGAAGTAATAAAGGAAAGAATGGCTCAAAGTAAAGAATCACCAGTACATGACTTTTATAGAGATAATCCTGAATTTTTTAAAATTGTATATAATGAACTTGTAAATAAAGCAAATGAATTGGAAGATAATATAATAATTGATACATCTTCAGATTTATCAGTAGAGCAAGGGATAGATAAAATATTAGAATTTATAAAAAATAAGATAGAAAAGGAATAAAAGACATGTCTAAAATTAAATTGTTTAGTGGAATGGATTTTTCAGGAAAAACAACTATTATTAATGGTATAAATGAAAAAATGCCAAGTAAATTTAGTATTAAAAAGAAATTCTTAACTCCAATTGATTTAATAGAAAATGTAAGAAAAAGAGACACATGGTTATCTCCAGAAGAATGGAAACCACTACTTCAAGAAAATATACAAAAGGATATAAAAGAATATAAAGAAAATGGATTAATACTACTAGATTCGTTATGGATAATAAAATATTTAGCTGGCAAAATTGAAAAAAACGATAAACAGGATGAAGAAGAAATAATTATATTAAAAGAATTATTAAAAAAATATCCAGAAATGGATTCATTTTATATTACTGTAAGTATGAATGAAAGAATAAAAAGATTTCAAGCAAGAGCAAAATCAGGTAATGAGATTACTGGTTCAGATAAGTTAATTATGGATACTGATAAATTTGAACGAAGAGAGCAAATTTATAAAAAAATAGTATTGGAATACTTTCCTAATACTAAGACTATTGATACTACTGATATTGATTTAGAACAAACAATTAATGTAATAATTAATGATAATATTTTTTTGAAAGATATGTGAAAAGACAGAAGATTTTGAAAGTATTTATCTCTCAAAATCTTCTGTCTTTGGTAATTTATTTTCTAAAAATTCATAATGTTCAGATTGTGTATAGTCATGTTTAGGAACTCGTAGAGATTTTAAAAATTTTTGAACTCCACTAATTCCTCCTAATTTTTCTACTTCTTGTAGCTTTGATAATGTTAAAGTTTGAATCCTCATATATCTATCAATTTCATATACTGTATCGCCAAGTCTATCCCTCTCTGTAATTAATACTAGATTGTGATCATTTAAAGTAAGTAAATCATCATTTTTGTATCTATCTATTCTACCAGAGCCAAACTTATCACTTTCAATACGATGGTCAGTATACTTATGATCTTGTTTTAATCTTCTAAATCTTTCCTTTTCAGATGGAGCTACTAATTCAATACCTGTTACTTCAGCAGTAGGGAAAGTTTTTTCTAATACATCAATTTGTTCTATTGGATATTCAAGTACAGCAATTTTTCCTTCTGAAAAAGCTTTTTTTATATCAGCTGTTCGAATCGCAGCAAAACCACCATGTGTTACAGGGGCAATATTAAAATATTCTCCAGCATTATACTTTTCATGCATTGTATCTAAATCAACATGTCTTGAACCAAATTCTCCTGGTCTTGATGCTCTACTTCTGTCAAATGGAATATGTACATAATTAGCAGGGTATAACATACCAAGTAATGCACATGTTGTAGTTTTGCCAACACCACTTGCACCAGATATTACAAGAATTTGATCATTACCTTTCTTTATTACATCAAATTTTTTCATTTCTTAACATCCTTCTATAAATAATATAGTACAATTATACTATATTTAAACTAATTTGTCAATAAATGGAAAGTCATTATGGTGACTAGAATAACAAAAATACCTCACTTAATTTAATAAAATAAGTGAGGATTTTAAATAAAAAGCTATCTAATAATAATATGTTTGAAAAATCTTTCTTGATATTCTGTGAGAGCATTAATTTGTTCATCTGTATAATTAACGTCTTCAGGAACGACTATGAGCTTGTCATCATCATCCGTCAAACGGTGCAGTACTGCAATACAAATGCCTTCAAATGACTCAACAGGTTCGAAAACTCCAAGAACATAGGCATCCAGTTCTTCACCGTCGCCACTTATTGTGTTAGGAATATATCCATAGTTATTCGGATAGATAAATCCCCATTTTGGATGCTTTGAACCCATTTTTCTGTCTATTGTTACAGTTATTTTTTTGCCAATATATTTTTTAAAATTGTCCATATTAACCCTCCTAACGTTATGATAGCTTTTACTTTAATATATAGAAATTATAGCATAAAATATTGATTTCATCAAGTTTACAGAAAAACAGTCTAAAATAATTGCATTATTTATAAAAAAATGGTATTATACTTTAGTAAAAAAGTTGTATAGATAGGAAAATAAAATGATTGATAAAGAGGAAATAAAAAAAGTATCTGATACTATAGAAATAGTAAAAAGTAATATAGAAGAATATGAAATATTATATAGTAATTTATTAAAAGGAAATGCAGATGAACAATATATTCAAAATATGAGTAAGATATATAGCAATAAATTAAAAAATCTAAATAATGCAGTTTCTGTACCATATTTTGCACGAGTTGATTTCAAAGAAGATAAACAGAACAATATACAAAAAATATATATTGGAAAAACAGGTATATTTAATGATGACTACGAAGTTGTTGTTACTGATTGGAGAGCACCAATTTCAAGTATTTATTATGATGGTCAATTGGGAAATGTAGAATATGAATGTCCAGATGGAATAATAAAAGGCGACTTAAGCAAAAAAAGAGTTTATACTATTGAAAATTCTATATTAAAGGATTACCAAGATATAGATATAACTACAAATGATGAATTTTTACAAGAATGTCTTAATGAAAATTCTGAAGCTAGACTTAAAAATATTATTTCTACAATACAGTCAGAACAAAATAAAATCATTAGAGCTAAAATGTCAAATCCTCTTATTGTTCAAGGTGTGGCAGGTTCTGGTAAAACAACAGTAGCATTACATAGAATAGCTTATTTGGTATATACTTATGAAAAAGAATTTAATCCAGATGAATTTTTAATTATTGCTCCTAATAAATTTTTTCTAGACTATATTTCAAATGTATTACCAGATTTAGGGGTAGACTATGTAAGACAGCAAACATTTGAAGAATTTATGCTTGAAAACATTGATACAAATTTTGAAATTAATCCAATAAATGTTGAGTTGTCTAATATAGTTAATCAAAATGGAAAAACAGATTTAATAAAAAAATCTGCAAATTTCAAATCTTCTTTAAGATTTAAAGAATTAATAGATGAATTTATTGATAAATTCTTAAAAAGCAATTTGCCAAAAGGAGATTTTAAAATTTCTGATATAGTAGTATTTAATCATGATGAGGTTATAGATATGTTTATGAATTACTTTAAAAATAATTCGATAAACGATAGCAAAAAAATGCTAACAGCAATATTGCAAAAAAGAGTTAGTAATATTGCAAATGAATTAATAGATAGATTGTCAGAACAGAGAAAGAGTAAATTATATAATATAGACAAAAATTTAAGTGATGATAAGGTAAAAGAAATAAGATTAGAAATTTTTAAAGAAACAGAATATGAAATGCAACAACTTTTTAAAGGTGGAAAAAAATTAGTATTAGATTATTTGAAAAACTTTAAAATAGAAAAGGTTTTATCAATATATAAAAAAATTATAAGTGATAAAATTTTATTTGATAAATATGTTGAATCTGAATTATATGAATATATTTTAGAAACATATAAAAAGAATATAAAAAGCAAAAAAGTTGAATACGAAGATTTAGCACCATTATTTTATATCCAAAATAGATTTTGGGGGAATATTAATAATTTAAAGCTAGAACATATTGTTATTGATGAAGCTCAAGATTTGGGGGAATTTCAATTTTATAATTTCAAAGAAATAGTTAAACCTAATATGTCTATGACCATTTTAGGAGATATATCACAAGGGATATATTCTTACAAAGGAATAAATAATTGGAATAAACTTAATCAAATAGTTTTTGATAATAAAGCATCAATAGAATATTTAAAAGAGAGTTATAGAACATCTATGGAAATTATGAATGAAGCGAATACAATAATAAATAAAATTGTTGATAATGAAAATATTATCCTAGCACAACCAATTGAGAGACATGGGGATAAAGTAGAACATTGGAAAATTGATAGCGAAGATAGCAAAATATCAAAAATATATGAAATAATAAAAACACACTTAGAAGCGGGACATATAAATATTGCAGTAATCACAAAAGACTTTGATGAAAGTATAGAATTACATAAAAAGCTTACTAATTATGAAGTTGATATAAAATTAATATCAGAAAATTTGGATAAATATACTGGAGGTACAATTATTATACCTTCTTATTTATCAAAAGGTTTAGAATTTGATAGTGTAATTATTTCAGATTCTAATAAATATAGTGAAAATATTCTAGATACCAAATTATTGTATGTGGCTTGTACAAGAGCAATGCATACACTTGATATTATAAGCAAATAAAAATTAATATAATTACAAAAAATAGAACTTTAGACTTGAAATTATGTATAAGTAATTATATAATTAGTTTAGTAAGATGAAATATTGCGAACAATGTTCACAAATTGTTCGCAGGAGATAAATACTGATAATAAAATAAATACTATATATACTATATATATAAATTGTTACTTGTCCGTGAAAGCCTTGAAATACAAATAATACAATAAATACTATATATACTATATATATTAGAAGGGACAGAACATGCCGGAAGTGGAAAGAAATACAAAAATTGTTGTGGAAAAAATCAGTAATATCAAGGGTTATAAGCCACAAACTAATATATTAAATATAGTAAAAATAGCATTTTGACATCCATTTGACATTGAAAAAATAAAATTTTGGATGTCAAAGATGAATATAGTTAAAGAGTTAAACATTTTGTATATGGTTAGCTCTTTTTATTATATATTAATATTATGAAAATTTTTTTTGAAATTGATGCCATAAATAAATATTGAAATGTATTTATTATATTGTTATAATAAAAAAGCAAACTTAATAAATAAAATATATATTACTAAGGAGGAGTAAATATGAATTTAGAAACAAAGAAAATTGAAAATTTAGAAGGGTTTAAAAATATGAGAATTGTAGATAATTTCTATCAAACATCAAGTTTTTTTCCAATGCCAACAATAGAAATATCAACAATTGATGAAAACGGCTTTACAAATATTGGTTCATACTCATTATGCTTTCCATATTATATAGCTGGTAAGGAATATTATGCTATGATACTAGAATGTAGAAACAGTTCAAATACATGCAAAAATTTATTAAAAACAGGAAAGTGTGCTTTAAACTTTTTACAAGATGATAGAAAATATTTTAAAGAAGCAGTAAGACTAGGATTTCCAGGAGAAACTCCAGAAGAAAAAATGAAAGAGTGTTTATATACTTTAGTAGATGGAAAAAGAGCAAGAGAAAATCCAAACGAAAAATATCCTAAGGTTGTAAAAGAAGCATACCAAGTATTTGAATGTACTTGGGTAAAGGAATTAGATGGAGCCGAAAATGATAAAGTTCAAGAAGAGTACAAAGGACCATACCATAATTTTAATGGAATTACATCTGAATTTGGAGCACATTTTATTTTGAAAATTGATAATATTTTAATGAAGGAAAAATATTATAATACTATAATAAATGGAGTTAGCGCAGTAGGTTACCCAAGAGTTCCAGTTGATTATGGGTATAGAGACTCCAAAAATTTCTGGTATACAAAATTTAGAAGACCTATAGCAATGCCAATTCCTAAAAATAAAGGTGTTGATATTGATTCTGTAAAATATGCAGCTGGAAGAATTGACCCAGAGGTTAAATTTACAGAAGAAGCATGCAAAACATTGCTAAAAGTACCAAGACCATTTTTGAATACTGTGTTAAAAGGATGTGTTAAATGGGCAAAAGAAAATAATGTAACTCTTATAACCCCAAAAGAAATGCAAATTATAAATGATAAAAGGTCAAAGGAGAAAAATAAATAAAATTGTGTGTATTAATATTGACAAACAATTATTAATATGATAATCTTGACAAGAAAATAAATTTTAGGGGGGATTTAAAATGAAAAACAAAAATCTAATTATAGGCATAATTGTAGCCGTTGTTGTTGCTATAGTGGTTGCTGCAGCAATAATATTTACAAACAATAATAAACAAACATCTTCAACAAATGAAGAAAGTAAAGCAAGTGAGTCTAATGTAGCACAAGGAAAAGAAATTGACAATAATGAAAATTATTTTGTAATTATTAATGGAGAAAAATTTAAAGCAGGAGATAAATTTTCTAAATTATCAAAAGTCAATTTAAGACAAGACTCAAGAGTAACAAGTAAAGAAGTTGGAAAAAATACATATATGATAGGTGCAGGTTCTATATATAATGAAAATAAAAAAGTTGTATGTAATATGACACCTTATAATTCAACTGATTCTAAAGTGACTGTTGCTGATTCAGAAATAGGTGGAATAAAAATAGGTGAATATGAATATGGAAAAATACCAGACTATGTATTATCTTTAAATGTTGAATTTTGTAAAGGGTTAAAATTTGGTTCATCACTTGAAGATATCAAAAAAATATTTGGAGAACCAGATAGTGAGTATAATGCAGAAAATTTAGGGTATACAAGATATACATATAAATCTGAAGAAATATATAGAAAATACGAATTTACAATAGATAAAGATGGAAAATTAGCACAAGTAAATTGGCAAAATTTAGTTGCTAACCAATAATTGAAGTTTAAAAAATGGGGGAAAACATGAGACTATTTTTAAGTGGTTTTATGTAATATCCCTCTTTTTTGTTGCAAAAATCAAAAAATTGTAAATATAAAAATATATTTTAATATAATAAAATATAAAACTAAATAAAAAACCAAGTAGACTTTTTAAAATTTACATGATATAATACTAGACAAAAGTTAAAGAAATAGGTGATAAATATGAAAATATTCAATTCAATGACAAAAAAGAAAGAAGAATTTGTTCCTATAAATGGAAATAATGTAACAATGTACGCGTGTGGTGTGACAGTATATGATTTAAGCCATATAGGCCATGCAAGGCAAGCTATTGTTTATTCAATGATGGCAGATTATTTAAGATATAAAGGTTATAATGTAAAATATGTACGTAATTATACAGATGTTGATGATAAAATAATAAAAAGAGCAAATGAGTATGGAAAAAATGCTTTAGAATTTTCAAAAGAGCAAATAGAAGAAACAGAAAAAGATATGGCAGGACTACATATAACAGAGGCAGATGTAAAAACTAAGGCATCTGAATATATTGATAAAATAATTGAATTTGTAGAAAGATTAATTGAAAAAGGCTATGCCTATAAAACCGAAAAAGGTGATGTATATTATAGTGTTAGAAAATTTAAAGAATATGGAAAACTTTCACATAGAAATGTAGACGATATGTTAAATGGAGTTAGAATAGAGCTAGAAGAAGGAAAAAAAGACCCAATAGATTTTGCATTGTGGAAATCAGCAAAACCGGGAGAAATATATTGGGAGTCACCATGGGGAAAAGGAAGACCTGGTTGGCATATAGAATGTTCTGTTATGGCTTTAGATACATTAGGGCAAACTATTGATATTCATGGTGGAGGAAGAGATTTATTATTTCCACATCATGAAAATGAGATAGCACAAAGCGAAAGTTTAACAGGAAAAAAATTTGCAAACATATGGAGCCATTGTGGGTTAATTAAAATAAATGGTGAAAAAATGAGCAAATCTTTGGGAAATTCATTAACAATAAGAGATGCATTAAAAAAATATGATTATGAAACAATAAAATATGTAATGTTTTCAAAACATTATGGTTCAGATGTAGATCTTTCAGATAATGATTATAGTTTAGCTGAAAATCATTTAAATTATTTTTATACTTCAATTAAAGAAATGAATAAATACATAAAAGATAATCTAGTTAAAGAATATGATGTTAAAGATGATATTGCAGATAGCATAATACCAAAATTTGTTGAAAATATGGATGAAGATTTTAACACGACCGCTTCAATAGCAAATTTATATAACATTTTTAAATATGCTAATAATATTATGAAAACATCAAAAGACAAAACAAAAGAAGATATAGCAAACATACTTAGAAAGATATTAAAAAATGTACATGAGGTATATTCAGTTCTTGGATTATTTGATCAAAATCCAGATGAATATATAACAAAATTAAAAAACAAATATTTAAAAGAACTAGATATTGATGAAGAAAATATAAAACAAGAAATAGAAAAAAGAGCCAAAGCAAAACAAAATAAGGATTTTGAAAAAGCAGATAAAATAAGAAATGCTTTAGAAGCAAAAGGAATTATACTTAAAGATTCAAAAGAGGGAACATCATGGGATTTTAAATCATTATATAATGGCTAAACGAAGCATAAAATGTACTAATAGAAATAGAAAGAAGAGTGAATAAAATATGTTTTTTGCAAAACCTGGTGAATATGAACCATGTGGTATATTTACTCCAAATCATTTTAAATTAATAATTATAACCTCATTATTTATTGCAATTGCACTAAAATTTACAATTCATAAAAATAAAGAACAAGTACATAAAATAATAAAAAATATGACTATAATTATATGGCTTTTGGAAGTTGTTAGAATAGTTTTTAGTTTAAAATATAATAGTTTAAAAAATGTAAATGAATATTTACCATTATATTACTGTAGTTTGTTATTGTATGCGGGTTTTTTAAGTTCATTTACTAAGGAAAAACTAAAAAGAGTTGGAGATGTTTTTTTAGCAACAGGGGGAATAATTGGAGGAATAGTTTTTATGTTATTGCCAACTACTTCACTTCCTACATATCCAGCAATGCATTTTATAAGCATACATAGTTATTTATTCCATGGAACAATGGTGTATTTAGGGTTATTAATAAATATAACACATTATATAGAACTTCAAAAAAGAGATATTATATATTTTTCCTGTCTTGTAGGTATAATATGTGTTGTATCATATATAGTAAATATAATATTTGATAGCAACTTAATGTTTATATCAAAAGACTTTCCTGGAACTCCAATACATATAATTTATAAATTTACTGGACCATTATTTACTTTTGTAATGTCAGTTGGCCAAATGACTTTGCCATTTTATATTGTATATGGAATTACAAAATTAATTAATAAATTCAAATTAAAACAAAAAAATGCTAATGAAGAAAAAGTATTAATAAATAATGAAGAATCATATGAAAAATTATATGAGTATAATTTAACAAATAAAAAATAAATAAATTTGTTTATCATCTAATTTAATGTCTAAAAAAATATATGGAAAATATTTATATACCAAAAAGAGCTTTTTGTAAAAAAAGCTCTTTTTTAGATGGATTTTATTATATAATGGTCAAGCTAGGGGAAGATGATAGATATGGAAGAATTTGAAACGCAAAACTTAAAAATTAGAAAATTTAAATTAGAGGATGCAGAAGATGTATATAAAAATCTGGGAACTGAAAAAGAACTTTTTGAGTGTCTGGGATATAATATGCATAAAACAGTTAGGCAAACTGAAATTATGATAAGTTCATTTATTTATGAAAATGAAAAAATGAATGAATTAATATGGGCAATTGAAGATAAGAAAAAACATGAAGTTGTAGGTTATATAAATGCATCAGAAAGGTCTGAAGCTAATAGGATTTGTAAATTTAAGTGTGGAATTGCACTTGATTTAGCAGAGTCAGGTTTGCTAGAAGAAGCTTTAAAGGTAGTTATTAATTATTTATTAAAAACAGGAAAATTTGATGTAATTGTAAGTGAGTTTTTTGATGGATGCAAAAAACTTGTAGAAGACAAAAGTAAAATTTTAGAAAATGTTGGGATGGTAAAGGAAGCTATATTACATAAAAGAATAATAAACAGTAAGACAGGGCTTGCGGAAAACAAAATAATTTATTCAATAGTGCAATAAAATTAATACTCGACTATTTAATATTTATATGATATAATATGTAAAAATATTGGAAAGAAGGAATATAAATGTTAAAAGAAAAATTACTAAACGATTTAAAAGAATCTATGAAAGAAAAAGATTTAATAAGAAAAAATACAGTACAACTAATTAGGTCATCAATATTACAAATTGAAAAAGATAAAGCAATAGAAGTAACTGATGAACAAATAATAGAAATAATTGCAAAAGAGGCTAAAAAAAGAAAAGATGCAGCACAAGACTTTGAAAAAAGTGGAAGAGAGGATTTAATTAATCAAAATAATAAAGAATTAGAAATACTTACAAGTTACTTACCAAAGCAATTAGATATAGAAGAAATAGAAAACATTGTAAAAGATATAATAAAAGAATCAGGTGCTACATCAATGAAAGATATGGGAATTGTAATGAAAACAGCAAAAGAAAAAATTGGTGCTTCAGCAGATGGAAAAACAATTAGTGATGTTGTAAAAAAATTATTATCATAATATAACAATCAGTTTGAAATATAACTGATTTTATTTTTAAATAAATCACGAACAACTGTTTACAAATATAAATTTTTATGATATATTATAAAAGAACTTAAGGAGGTGTGGACTGTGAAAAAAGTATATGCGGCAATTGATTTAAAAAGTTTTTATGCATCAGTAGAGTGTAAAGAAAGAGGGCTTAATCCTATTACCACCAATTTAGTTGTAGCAGATGAAAGTAGAACAGAAAAAACAATATGTTTAGCAGTAAGCCCAGCATTGAAATCATATGGAATACCAGGAAGAGCAAGGCTATTTGAAGTAATACAAAAAGTTAATCAAATAAATAATGAAAGAAGAAGAAAAGCTCCCAATTTTAAATTTACAGGAAAATCATTTAATTATATAGAATTAAAAAATAATCCTTCATTAGAATTAGATTATATAGCAGCACCACCTAGGATGTCATATTACATGAAATATAGTACTAATATTTATAAAATATATTTAAATTTTTTTTCGGCTGAAGATATATATGTGTATTCAATTGATGAAGTTTTTATTGATATTACACATTATTTAAATACATATAAAATGCAAGCAAAACAATTAATAACAAAAGTAATTCAAGAAGTTTACAATAAAACAGGAATAACTGCAACAGCGGGAATAGGTACAAATTTATATTTGTGTAAAATAGCAATGGATATTGTTGCAAAACATGTAAAACCAGATAAAAATGGAGTAAGAATAGCTTGCCTTGATGAAATTACATATAGAAAGTTGCTTTGGTCACATAGACCATTAACAGATTTTTGGAGAGTAGGCAAAGGCTATGAAACAAGGCTAGAAAAAAATGGAATTTTTACCATGGGAGATGTGGCAAGGAAGTCAATAGAAAATGAAGAAATATTATATAAACTATTTGGAATAAATGCAGAACTTTTAATAGATCATGCATGGGGGTATGAACCATGTACAATAGAAAGCATAAAAAAATACAAACCATCAACTAATAGTATAAGTTCAGGGCAAGTATTACATTGTCCATATAATTATGAAAAAACAATGCTAATAATAAAAGAAATGGCAGAACTTTTGGCTTTAGATTTAGTAGAAAAGAAGTTAGTTACAAACCAAATAGTATTGACAATAGGGTATGATGTAGAAAATGTTACAAATCCATTAATAAATAAAGAAAATATTAAAGAAATTACAAATGACAGATATGGAAGAAAAATTCCAAAACCTGCACATGGCACTATAAATTTAGACTATAAAACATCATCTGGGAAAATAATTATGGAGGCTGCAATAAATTTATATAAAAAAATAATAGATAAAAATTTACTAATAAGAAGAATAAATATAACAGCTAACAAAGTAATTAATGAAAGCAAAGTTAGGAAAAGTGAATATGAACAAATAGATTTATTTAAAAATTATCAAGAAGAAAGTAAAAGAAAAAATAAAGAAAAAAAGGAAAAAAGATTACAAGAAACAATGATTAATATAAAAAATAAATATGGAAAAAATGCAATATTAAAAGGAATGAACCTAGAAGAGGGTGGAACAACCATAGAAAGAAATATCCAAATAGGAGGACATAAAGGATGAGTAACAATTATAAAATGTATGAAGATATTATAAATTTACCACACCATGTTTCAAAAAAACATCCACAAATGACATTAGAGGCAAGATCAGCCCAGTTTGCACCATTTGCTGCTTTAACTCGGCTATGAAGATAGTGTAAAGAAAACAGCAAAAAATTTTGAAGAAACATTTGATGATAATTAATTAAAATTTCATATTGGACATTCATATTAAATAGTAATTTTAATCATACAGGAGTGGGAGTTGTTAAAAGTAACAAATATGGAAAAGTATATGTACAGATGTTTATAGGAAAATAAAATGAACAATGTGTGAATTTTGTTGAATAGAAAATTATTTTGTGGTAAAATAGACAAAGATTAGGAGTGATAAAAAAGTGGAAGATAGAATAGAAGATAAATTAATAGAACTTATAGATAGATTAGTAGATGAAAAAATATCAGTAAACCCTGAATTTTTAAGATTTACATTTTATGAGGTAAGGGTAAAAAATTCAGTAACAAGTGAAGAAGAAAAAGCATTTTTAACATTAGCACAAATTAAATTAAATAATATGGGATATGTTGTATATTTAGAAAATCAAGAATTTGTATATAATAATTCAAACATGAGAGTTCAACCAAATGAACTAATAATTGCCATAAAAGAAAAAAGCCAAAGTAATTAACTATGGCTTTTTTAATGCGGAAAATAAAAATATTACCTATACCTAACAGTACATTTTTTTAAATCATCTGGTTTCATATTGATAGGTATTGGTGCATTTTCGTACGGGTAGTATTCGCAGTATTTAATTGATTCTGCCTGAGACATATTAGCATTTTTTTTGTAAAGGCGAACAATGGCAACATTAAAGCCGTTGTCGTGCTCTACCTTAAACAAATCATTTATACCTACACATGTCATGTAGATAAGCTCAAATGCAACAGCCTCTGCAAGCAAATATGGTGGAAGTTGATGCAGAACGCAATTTATTGAATCCTTAAAACGAATATAAAATGAATAGGGAATATTTACTTTAAAATCTGCAATATAAGCAAGATTTTTGTAATTTACCTTATCTCCATATTCGTAATCTGGATTATAAAGACTACTTTTACCATTATCAGCACAGGGCTTCAAATAATATGAAGTTCCTGCCTTGCTTGCAATTGGCTTGATCTTTGAATAATCAGCCATTGTTGTACGAACTTTTATTGACTTTTTCCGATTCATTTAAATTTAACCTCCTAAAAAAATAAAAGGGTTGTAATACGTATGCGTTCTAGTAAAGAACGTACTTATTATTATAACATGATTGAAGAATAAAGTCAATTAAGGATAAGGAAAAATTGATAGCCCAAAAGCTTTAATTATTGACAAAAAATAATCAAAATAATATACTTAGAAAAAAGGAGGCCAATATGGAACAAATTAATTTTTATGCAGAAGATGGAACAAAATTAAATGGATTTTTACATAAATCAAAAGAAACTACCCAAGATGTAATTTTGTCAATTCATGGAATGAGCAGTAATTGCTTTAAAGAAAGAGATAATGTAATAGCTAATACAGCAAATAATTTAAACATAGATTATTTTTGCTTTAACAACAGAGGAAGTGAACTTGTAAAGTATATTACAAAAAATATAAACGGAAAGAAAACAAAAGTTATAGCAGGAACTTCATATGAAGAAGTATTAGATAGTTATTATGATATAGTAGGAGCAATTTTAGAACTTAGAAAATTAGGGTATAAAAATATTTATTTACAAGGACATAGCTTAGGGTGTACTAAAATAATTTATACATATAATAAATTGAAAGAACAAAATAATACTGAAATATTAGAAATTATAAAAAGTATAATATTACTTTCTTTGGTTGATATAACAAGTGTTTTAAAGGTCTTTTTAGGAAAAAACTTTTCATATTATATTAATCTTGCAAATAAAATGGAGCAAGAAGGAAAATTACAAAATTTAATGCCACAAGAGGCTTTTATTCATCCAGTAAGCTGTAAAACATTTTTAAGATATGCAAGAGATAATAAAGATATAGATATAAAACAATATAATATTTTAAGTAAAATAGACAAGCCATTATTTATGCGTTGGGGAACAGATAATGAAATGATAATAGATAAGCCAGATGAATTAGTAAAAAAGGTTAAACAAATTATAGAAAATAAGCAAAGTGATGTTAATTATATAGAAGGTGCAAATCATAGTTATAATGAAAAAGAAGAAATACTTGCAACACAAATACTTGAATTTATACAAAAGCAAAGGAGATAAAAACAATGGCAAATATATTTGATTATATGATATGGAGAGATATAGATATAAAAAATGTAGAAATTAATGAAATTGATGCTTTAATATTATCAAGACTATCATATTTTCCGTTAGATAATCTTAATTTAGAAAATGAAACTATAACTTTAAAAGAAGCTTATAACAGATATTGTAATACAGAAAATAAAGGAAGAATATTACAAAAAGAAGATACAGAACTTTTCCCAGTTTTAGCAAATAGTATAAGATTTGGAAACATACTATTATCAAATTATGTAAATAAAATAGATAATATATTAGAAAAACAATTTTCTGCAATTACAATAGAATTACCTGATAATACAATTTTTGTTTCATATAGGGGAACAGATAATACAATAGTAGGATGGAAAGAAGACTTTAACATGAGCTTTAAAGATTTAGTTCCATCCCAAGTAGATGCAGTAAATTATTTAAATAATATTGCTACAAAATATAAACAAAATATAAGAGTTGCAGGACATTCTAAAGGTGGAAACCTTGCAGTATATGCTTCAGCTTTTTGCAACAAAGAAGTTAATGATAGAATAATTGCTATATATAATAATGACGGACCAGGATTTCAAAAAACAGTTATAGATACAAATGAGTATAAAAATACAATAGGAAGGCTACATACATATATACCACAAACTTCTATAATAGGAAGATTACTTAATCATAAAGAAGCAACAACAATAATAAAAAGTACGCAAACTGGAATTATGCAACATGATTTATATAGTTGGCAATTATTAGGAGCACATTTTATAGAAGATACATTAACAAATTCTAGTGAATTTATAGATCAAACAATTACAAATTGGTTAAACGAAGTAAGTCCAGAACAAAGAGAAAAATTTATAGATACATTATTTGAAATATTAAATGCTACAGAGGCAAAAACACTAGCACAATTAAGCAGTAAAAAATTTGAGACAGCAAAAATAATATTAAGTACATATAAAAATATAGATGAAGAAAGCAAAGAAATAATATCAAAAACATTATTAGTATTTTTTCATATAGCAAAAAATAATATTAAATTAATATAGGGGGAAAAGATGAAAAATAAGAAGGGATTAATAATTGGATTAGTTATATTACTTGTCATGGTAATTATAATTGTTACTGTAATTACTTTAAATTTGAATAAAGAAAATCCAGAGGATGTTTTAAATACATATATAGCATATATTAATGATAAAAATTATGATGGAATGTATGAGTTACTAAGTAGTAGTTCAAAATCTTCTATTTCTAAAGAAGACTTTATTACCAAAAATAAAAACATTTATGAAGGAATTGATAGCTTAGATATAAAAATAGACATAAAGGAAACTAAAAAAGAAAGTAAAAATATTAAAATATTATATAATGAGCAAATGTATACTTCAGCTGGAAAAGTAGATTTTTCTAATAGTGTTAATCTAGTTAAAGAAGATAAACAATATAAAATAGATTGGTCAACTACTTTAATATTTCCAGAGTTAAAAGAGGGCTACAAGGTAAGAGTAAAAACTTTAAAAGCAAATAGAGGAGCTATTTTAGATAGGGATGGAAACAAACTTGCATATGATGGAAAGGTTTCATCAGTTGGAATTGTTCCTGGTAAACTTGGAGACAATAAAGATGAAAGCATATCTAAAATTTCAGAATTAACAGGAGTAAGCATTGAGACAATTAATAAGTATTTATCAGCACGGTTATGTAAAAGATGACACATTTGTTCCTGTGAAAAAAGTAGCTAAAGATAATTCTGACTTGAAAGAAAAATTATTGCAAATTTCAGGGATTCAAATTAATGATGTAGATGGAAGAGTATATACTTTAGGACAAGAAGCGGCACATTTAATTGGGTATGTTCAAAGCATAAATGCAGAAGAATTACAAAAATATCAAGATAAAGGCTATACTTCTACAAGTATAATTGGAAAGTCAGGGCTAGAACTTGCATATGAAGATAGATTAAAATCAACTGATGGAATTCAAATATATATTGCAGACGAAAAAGGAAATCTTGTGACAGAAATTGCAAAACAAGAACAAAAAGATGGTGAAGATGTAAAAATTACAATTAATAGTGATATTCAAAAAAATTTATACACACAGTTAAAAGATGACAAAGGACTATTTGTTGTAATGGAACCAAAAACAGGAGAATTACTAGCACTAGTAAGTACACCATCCTATGATTCAAATGATTTTTCTTTAGGAATGACAAATGCAAAATGGGAAGAACTAAATAATGATGCCTCTAAACCATTATATAATAGATTTTTACAAAGCTATTGTCCAGGATCTACATTTAAACCAATTACAGGAGCAATTGGACTTACAACAGGTGCATTTACTAAAGACGATACATTTAATTATAATGGTACAAGTTGGCAAAAAGATTCAAGTTGGGGCGATTATAAAGTAACTACTTTAACAGCATATAATGGACAAAAAAATTTATTAAATGGTTTAATACATTCTGATAATATTTATTTTGCACAAGCTGCACTTAAAATTGGAACTTCAAATTTTACATCTAACTTAGAAAAAATAGGATTTAATGAAAGCTTAGATTTTCCTATTACACTTGCAAAGTCTAAATATTCTAATTCTAATACAATAGAAAGTGAAGGACAACTTGCAGATTCTGGTTTTGGACAAGGGAATATTTTGGTTAATCCTATACATATGGCTTCTATTTATTCTAGTTTTGCAAATGATGGAAATATGATTAAGCCATATATTGAGTATAAAGAAGATGCTAAAAGTGAAATTTTAAAGGAAAATGTTTTTACTAAAGATGCTGCAAATACAATAAAAGAAGATTTAATACAAGTAGTAGAAAATCCACAAGGAACAGCAAATGATATGAAAGTATCTGGAGTAACAATTGCAGGAAAAACGGGAACTGCAGAATTAAAGCAAAATAAAGATGACAAAGATAGTGGAACATTGGGATGGTTTAATTGTTTTACAACAAATAAAGATTCAAATTTACTTATTATTGGAATGGTAGAAAATACTCAAAATAATTCAAATGGTGGAAGTCATTATTTAATAAAGAAAATAAAAACACTATTTTAGTAAGAAAAAAATATAAATAAGTTGCATACTTAATAAAAATATAGTATAATAAAGTTCGCGATTCAAAAAAATCTTATATGAAGGGACTGAGAAAAATGAAAAAAGTGCGGGAAGCTATTAAAGTATGGTATGAAAGAAATGAAGCTAACATATCTGCAGTAGCTGGCATAATTGCACTGGTTGTATTGATGCTTATGGCAGAACCAGTAGCATGAAGGTTCCCAAAAAAGCAGTACATTAATATGTGCTGCTTTTTCTTTTGTGCATATTTAAAAATTTAATATAATTATAATTTACATGTTCTTAAATTGATTTATAATTTTTGTAAAATAAAAAAATAGAAAATATAGAAAAAATGCTTGTAAATAAAAAATATTTAGTATATACTTTGAAAGTAAAAATATACTATTAAATTATAAACAGCTAAGAACTTTGAAAATTAAATACCTTTGTAAATAAGAAATAAAAAAGCTTGTTTATAAAATAATGGTGTATAAAATACACAAAATAAAGAAAAGATAAATAAACAGTTTATCAAAAATCAAAAGAAAAAATAAAAGGGGGAAAAACATAAGTGAAAAATAAGTTAAAAGAACAATTAAAAACAAACAAAGGCATTACATTAATAGCACTTGTAATTACAATAATTGTGCTTTTAATACTAGCAGGAGTAACAATTGCCACATTAACAGGTGATAATGGAATATTAACAAAAGCACAAAATGCAAAAACACAAAATGATAAGGCAACAGTAAAAGAAAAGGTAGATTTAGCAATAGCAGCAAGTTTGGATGAGACAGGAAAAATAAGTTTAGAGCAATTAAAAACAAATTTAAATAATGTAGATGGAATAAATCCAATAAAAGAGGATTTAACAGACAGTAGTTTTCCATTAGAAGTAACAGTAGATGGAACAAAAGTTACAATAAAAAAAGATAGTAATGGAAAATATAGTACAAGTGTAGGAGAAAGTACTGGTTCATCAGGAGGTGGACAAGAGGAAGAACAGATATCAGACCATTCTGAAGTAGTAGTACCAACAATAACAGCAACAGGAAATTTAGCAAATAAACCAAATATAAAAGAAGTAAGACAAGGCAATATTCCAATACCACAAGGGTATAATTATATAAAAGGAGATAAAATAGGAGGAGCAGTAATAACAGATGCAGCAAGTGGAGAAGAAAAAGTTGGAAATGAATTTGTATGGGTGCCAGTAGATACGTTAAATAATATGGCAGTAGTAACAAGCGGAACAGATGCAAATGGAAATACAAATTATAGAGGGGTGTTATATGATTGGAATACAGATACTACAGGAAATACACAATATGAATGGAGTGCAGATTCAACAAGTTATTATAGAGAGCCAGCAAATTTATCAAGTTCAACGGAGGGAGATGAAGCAAATTCAAGTAAAATAGAAGGATGGAGTTCAACATTATATCAAGAAGAATATAATAAGATGATTAAAAGTGTATCACAATATGGAGGGTTCTATGTTGGAAGATATGAAATGAGTTTAAATAGTGAAACTAAAAATGCAGAGTCAAAATATGGAGCAACATCTGCAAATGCAAGTGATACTGATACAAATCAATGGTATGGATTGTATAATAAAGCTAAAACATATGCACCAGAAAATGCAAGTCAAAAAGTAGTATCAAGTATGATATGGGGAAGTCAGTATGATGCAATGTTAAAATGGATGAAAGGTAATAAGATAAATGTTACAAGTAGTAGTCCAACAGATTTGTCAATAGGAAATACATCAAGAAATACAACAAGAGTAACTGGTGGAGCAAATAATGGACAAACAGTAAGTAAAGATAAGTTAAGTAATATTTATGATTTATTAGGAAATATTAGAGAATGGACACAAGAGGCCATCAGTACCGCTTACCGAATTAGCAGGGGAGGCTATTACAGTGGTAGCTATGCACCAAGCAGTCGCGCCGACAACTATCCTGCCTCTACCTTTTCCAGCTATGGCAGCAGGCTCACACTTTATATAAAGTAGGACTGAACTCTAAAGCCGTGAATTGAAAATTGTAAAAAAATTAGAAAGAAATAGTAAAATATGAAAATATACTCTTTATATAGAATGTTGTCATTAGATAGAATTTTTTACTATGCAATAGAATTTTTATTTTTAACTCAGGTAAAAAATATAAGTGCAGCAGATGTAGTATTAAAATCTTCATTTTATGCATTATTTATGATTATTCTTCAAATACCAGCAACTATTGTGGTTGAAAAACTAGGTACAAGAAGATGCACAATTTTAGGAAATATATTTAATGTTATATATTTAAGCCTAATTATTTTTTCTACAAATTTTGAAATGCTTGTATTGGCAGAATTTATTAGTGCAATATGTTTTTCTTTAAAAGACATATCAGATACGACTTTATTAACTCAATCTATTCCAGCTTGTTCTAAAAAGGGAGAAATATTTTCAAAACTTGAAGGGAGAGGCTCTAAAAATTATTACTATATAAATGCAGTAACATCAGTATTGGCTGGTTTTTTATATGTTATAAATCCATTCATTCCTGTTATATTTGCTTTATTAGTTACAATTTTAGCAACTATAATGTCATTTGGCTTTCAAGAAATAGAAAATGAAGAATTGAAAAATGAAGATAATAAATCAAGAAATACAAATATATCAATAATTTCTTATATAAAAGAACTTAAAGATGGATTTAAATTTGTAATTAAATCACGTAGACTAAGAAGCTTAATGTTATATTCTGGAATAATATGGGGAGCATTTTGCTTAATTAGTACATATAGAACTAGTTTGTTAAAAGATATAGGAACACAAGAACAGCTAATTGCAATAATTTCTGCAATTGTAGGTATTGCATCTGGAATTGGAGCAAATGGCCAACTATATTTTCATAAAAAATATCGTAATAAATCGTTTTCAATAATTTTAATAATAACATCAATAATGACACTAATAATGGGATTTGTTGGAATTACAAATATTTCTTTTGTTTATATGGTAGTTATAATAACACTTGCAAATATAATTATAAAATTATTGCAAGGAATTCACCGGAGTTTTGTGTTCTAGATATATGGGGAATTTTACAACTGAAAAGATACTGCCTAAAATTTTTGCGGTAAATGCAATTGGTAAAAATGTATTTAGAATGTCAATAGGTTTTTTAGGATCATATCTTCTTACAGTAACAAATACGGCAAATTCAACAATCATTTTTGGAATAATACTAACAATTGTATCAATAGCTTTAATTAGTTATATGAGTACAAGACTTGGTTTAAAACCAAAAGAATATAGAAAAGAAGATATAGAATATAAAACTTAAAATTATGCTTGTACTTTTTATAATTTAACTATATAATATAAAAAGTTTAAGGAGGCAAATAATGAATTTTATAGAAAATGTAAAACAAAGAGCAAAAAAACAAATTAAAACTATAGTTTTGCCAGAAGCTGAAGATATACGAACATTAGAAGCTACTCAAACAGTTTTAAAAGAACAATTTGCAAAAATAGTTTTAATTGGAAACAAAGAAAAAATTTTAGAAAAAGCAAAAGAAAACCATATAGACATTGAAGGTGCTAAAATTATTGAACCAGAAAAGTCTGGAAAGTTTGATGAATATGTAAATACTTTATACGAGTTAAGACAAAAAAAAGGTATGACAATTGAAAAAGCAAAAGTTCTAGTAAAAGACCCAGTATATTTTGGAATGCTTATGTTAAAAGATCAAAATACTGAAGCAGATGGCCTTGTATCAGGTGCAGTTCATTCTACAGCAGACACTTTAAGACCTGCACTTCAAATATTAAAAACAGCAGAAGGAACAAAACTTGTATCAGCATTTTTTGTAATGGTAGTTCCAAATTGTGAGTATGGAGAAAATGGAACATTTGTATTTGGAGATTGTGGGTTAAATCAAAAACCTACAGACGAAGAATTATCAGAAATAGCTATATCATCTGCAAAAAGTTTTAAACAATTAGTGCAAAAAGAACCTAAAGTTGCCATGCTTTCATATTCTACATATGGAAGTGCTAAATCAGAATTAACACAAAAAGTTATAAGTGCAACACAAATTGCAAAAGAAAAAGAACCTAATTTAATATTAGACGGAGAAATGCAATTAGATGCTGCAATAGTACCACAAATAGCAAAAATGAAAGCTTCATCAAGCCCTATACAAGGAATGGCAAATACATTAATATTTCCAAACTTAGATGCAGGAAATATAGGTTACAAATTAGTACAAAGACTTGGAAAAGCAGAGGCATATGGACCACTTTGCCAAGGAATTGCAAAGCCAGTAAATGATCTATCAAGAGGATGTAGTAGTAATGATATAGTTGGTGTTATTGCAATTACAGCTGTTCAAGCACAAGAATAATAAAGGGGAGTGCAAATATGAAAATTTTAGTATTAAATTCTGGAAGCTCATCTTTAAAATATCAAGTAATAGATATGGAAAACAATGAAACTATTGCAAAAGGGTATTTTGAAAGAATAGGGCAACCAAATTCTTTTTTATCGCACAAGGTACATGGCAGAAAACACAAATTTGAAATAGAAGCCAAAGACCACGAAGAAGCAATAGCTTTTGTACTAAATAGGTTAACAAATGACCACTATGGTGTAATAAAAAGTTTGGAAGAATTAGAGGCAATAGGACATAGAATTGTACATGGTGGAGAAAAATTTAGTGATGCTGTTTTAATTACAGATGAAGTAATTGAAGAAATAAAAAAATGTAGTGATTTAGCACCACTTCATAATCCAGCAGCAGTACTTGGAATAGAAGCATGCAAAAAAGTTGTTCCAAATATGAAAATGGTAGCTGTATTTGATACAGCATTTCATCAAACAATACCAAAAGAAAGGTATATTTATCCTGTACCATATAAATACTATGAAAAATATGGAGTGCGTAAATATGGATTTCATGGTACATCACATCAATATGTAGCAAATAGAGTTTGCCAAATGCTTGGTAAGGACATTAACAATTCAAAAATAATTAATTGTCATTTAGGCCAAGGAGCAAGTATTTGTGCAATACAAAATGGAAAGTCTGTAGAAACAAGTATGGGACTTACTCCATTAGGTGGAATTACTATGGGAACAAGAAGTGGAGATTTAGATCCATCTGTTTTAACATATTTAATGAAAAAAGAAAATTTATCGGCTGAAAAAATGGAAGAAATTTTAAATAAAAAATCAGGAGTTTATGGAGTTTCAAGAGTTTCAATGGATTTTAGAGATATAGAATATGAGGCTTTATCTGGAGGAACACATGCTAAACTTTCATTAGATATTTTTTCATATTTAATTGCACAATATATAATGAAATGTGCAGTTGCAATGAATGGAATAGATATAATAACATTTACAGCAGGTGTGGGGGAGAAAAGCCCATATTGCAGAGAGTTAATATGTAAACAATTAGAGTTTTTAGGTGCAAAATTAGATTTATCAAAAAATGAAATAAAAGGCGAAGAAGCAGTAATTTCTACTGATAATTCTAAAATTGTATTGTGTGTTGTACCTACAAATGAAGAATTAATGATTGCTAAAGAAACTGAAAAAATAATAAATAATTAGGAGGAAAAAATGAAAATATTAGTATTAAATTGTGGTAGTTCATCACTAAAATATCAATTAATTAATATGGAAACTAATGATGTGTTAGCTTCTGGAAAATATGAAAGAATAGGAGAAGAGGAAGCTTTTATTACACATAAAGTAAATGGACAAAAAATTGAAATAAAACATCCTGCATTAAATCATGAAGAAGCTATAGATTTTACATTAAAACAATTAATAAATCCAGATTACAAAGTAGTTGATTCATTAGATGAAATAAGTGCTATAGGACACAGAGTAGTACATGGTGGTGAATATTTTTCTAGTCCTGTTATAATAACTGATGAGGTTATAAAAAAGGTAGATGAATGTGCTGAACTTGCTCCATTACACAATAAAGCAGCAGTTTTAGGAATGAAAGCATGCCAAAGTGTAATGCCTGGAAAACCAATGGTAGTTGTATTTGATACAGCCTTTCACCAAACAATACCAAAAGAAAGATATATTTACCCAATACCATATGAATATTATAAAAAATATGGAATACGTAAATATGGATTTCATGGTACATCACATATGTATGTATCAAACAGATTGGCTGAAATTGAAAATAAACCAATAGAAGACCTTAAAATTGTAACATGTCATTTAGGCCAAGGTTCTAGTATATGTGCTGTTAAAGGTGGAAAATCTGTAGATACAAGTATGGGATTAACACCTCTTGCTGGAATACCAATGGTTACAAGAAGTGGCGATTTAGATCCATCTGTTGTAACATATATAATGAAAAAAGAAAATATGACAGCAAGTGAAGTAGAAGATATGCTAAACAAACAATCTGGTGTTCAAGGAATATCAGGATTAGCACCTGATTTTAGAGTAATAGAGTCAGAATCATATACAGATAATGAAAGAGCTAAAATTGCTATGGAAAGCTTTAAATATGCTGTTGCAAGTTATATTGCAAAATATGCAGTTGCTATGAATGGAATAGATGCAATTGTATTTACAGGCGGTGTTGGAGAAAACCAAATAAATATTAGAAAAGGAATATGCAAACAACTTGAATTTATGGGAGTTATTGTTGATGAAGAAGCAAATAATGTAAGAGGAGAAGAAAGATTAATTACAAAACCAGAATCTAAGATAAGAGCATATATAATTCCAACTAATGAAGAATTAATGATTGCTAAAGAAACTGAAAAACTAGTAAATTATATAAAATAAATAAATAGAACCCAAATTATTAAACTTTTTTGTCTAATAATTTGGGTTCACTTCAATTTTAGGCCTGTTTTTATTATAAATTTTAAATAAATATTTTAGTAAAACATTTCCAAAATTTACATAATTTCATATTATATATAAATACAAAAAGAAGGGAGGGGAATTATAAATTTTGGAACTAAAAGGAAAAAAAATAGGATTTGTACTTACAGGATCATTTTGTACATTTAATAAAACAATAGAAAAAATTAAGGAATTGGTAAAATTAGAAGCAAAAATAATACCAATAATGTCTTTTAATAGTTATAATACAGATACTAAGTTTGGAAAAGCCAAAGATTTTATAGATGAAATAGAACAAATAACAAATAATAAAATAATACATGAAATAAAAGATGCAGAACCAATTGGACCTAAACAAATGACAGATATTATGGTAGTGGCTCCGGCTACACGGAAATACAATTGCAAAACTTGCCCATGACATAATAGATACACCAGCAACAATGGCTGTTAAATCACATTTAAGAAATAATTTGCCAGTTGTAATTGCACCATCAACCAATAACGGGCTTAGTCGGAAATGCAGAAAATATAGGAAAATTGTTAAATAGAAAGAATTATTATTTTGTTCCATATAGGCAAGATAATCCTATAACAAAACCAAGGTCACTTGTATTTGACCCAGAATATATAATAAAAACAATTAAATATGCTTTTGAAGGAGAACAAATACAACCTATATTGTTATGAATATAAAAAAATTACAATATTAATTTATCTAAATAGAAAAATTAATATTGTAATTATAAATTTATAAATTTGCCAAAGGATTGCTTTCAACAGCATTTCTAACTTGTTCATTATTAACATGTGTATAAATTTCTGTTGTTGAAATACTTTCATGCCCAAGTAATTCTTGTAGTGCTCTAATATCAACATTTCCATACTGATACATAAGTGTTGCGGCAGTATGACGTAATTTATGTGTAGAGTATTTTTTTGTATCTAAACCTGCAGCTTTAAGTTCCTTATCTACAACATACTGAACGGTCCTACGACTTATTCTTTCTCTTCGTTCACTTAAAAATAGGGCATTTTTTGAATCATATTTAATTGCTTCTTTAGGTCTAACATTTAAGTATTCTTGAATAGCATTCATACAAGCTTTATTTAAATATATAGTACGTTCTTTGTTTCCCTTACCAATAACATTTAATTTACATTCACTAAATATAATATCTGTAGTATTTATTCCAACAAGTTCAGATAGACGCATACCACAATTTAGAAATAAAGTAATTATTGCATAATCTCTTTTAGAATTACGATTATCTTCATTTGCTGTGACATTAAGTAAACGTTTACTATCATCTAAAGATAAATATTTTGGTAGTCTTTTGTCAAGTTTAGGATTTTCCAAATTTTGAGCAGGGTTTATTTGTATTAGATTTGCTTTTTGGCTAAGGTATTTAAAAAATACTCTTATACTAGAAGCTTTACGTGCTCTTGTTGCAGCTTTACTATGAAATGTATTTGTCATATATGCTAGAAAAGCATGTATGTCAGAAAGACTAATTTTTTTAATAGTATCAATTCCTATATCATTAAATTTAATATTATCTAATTCAGTTTCATTTGTCATTTTAAAATGTATTTTAATAAATCTTAAAAACATAGCAATATCATAATTATATTCTTTTATTGTATTTGGCGATTTATTTAAAATCGTTGCAGTATAATCTAAAAATTGATTTACATATTCTGGATTATCTTCTCTTTGTATCATTTGTTATTCATCTCCATTTATTATAAAAGTTACAATTGCATGGCTGTCTAAATTATCATGAAAAAAGTAATTTTTATAACATAAATTAAATTCTTTATTATTATCTGTTTTATTTAATAGTACAATAATAATGCTATTATTAGTATTCTTAAATGAAATTACATTTATATCATCTGTATATGTGCTTGATGCAATTTTTTTTGCATCTTGTTTAATGTATTTGCAAAACTGCGATAAATAATAAAAGCTAGGGGTTTTAATATAACCATTATTTCCTTTATTTATCATTATAGGTGAATTACAATTATTGTTTTTATGATTTGGGCCTCCTTTATAATCTAAAACCAAATTCCAGTCTATGAAAGCATTTGCACCTGCATTAAAATCTCCTATAATTTCACTTGCATATAATTCAGCATTAAACAATTCGTCTTTAGCTTTAAAATTAGAATAACCAGTACATCCTTCTGTATGGATTAAAAGCTTATTTGGAAACAAATTATGAAACAATCTTATATTTTCAAAATTGCTTCCTGTGTACCAGTGGAATGCTGCGCCTGCTGCATAATCAAGGGCACTATTATCAATAAATTCTGAAATAGCTCTATTTAAAAGACCTTCTTTGTTGTGATCCCATATTAAGAATTTGGTATTTAAACCATTTTCCTTAAATATCGGAAATAAGTAATTTTTTAATAAGTTTGCTTCTTCTTGTGAAGTATAAGTACATGATTCCCAAGATTGGCTTGCATTTGGTTCATTTTGAATAGTCATGTAGTCTATATTTATGTTTTCCTTTTTGTATTCTATAACATACCTTACAAGATATTTTGCCCATAAGGAATAGTATTTTTCTAATAATTTTCCACCATGATATAGATTATTATTATTTTTCATAAATGCTGGAGGAGACCATGGACTTGCTAAAAATTTCAAATCTGAAAACCTTTTTTTAGCCATTTTTATAGTTTGTATTATTAATTTATCATTTTCAATACTAAAGTCTGTTAAATCTTCTTTATATGAGTATGAGTAGCTTTTAGTAGAAAAGTCTGAACTTCCAATAGGGAGTCTACATATAGAGTAGTTTAAACCATCTTTAGAAAAGTATTCATCTATTATTTTGTCTGCTATATTTTTATCTATATTATTTAGTACATAAGCAGAACTTTGTGTGATTGCGGCTCCAAAACCTATAATTGATTGACTTTGTAAATGAGGGTATATATTTATTACTTGATTTTCTATTGGTTTAGAACATGGCATAAGATTTAGATTTGATGTGATATTTAAGTACAAATTTCTTTTAATGTTTGTTTCTATTTTTGTTAATTTCATAAAATCCTCCTTAAATTCTTTTTATATTATATACTAATAAAGAAAAAAATGGAACATGATAATTAAAAAAGTTTAATAGTAAGCAGTTTATTGAAAATTGTTGTATTTTATGGTATATAATTAGTATATTATTGTTTTATAGATGTGGAAAAAATGACTATATCAGAAGTAAGTAAAAAATATAATTTAACATCTGATACATTAAGATATTATGAAAGAATAGGGCTTTTAACTAATGTACCAAGAAATCAAAATGGGATAAGAAAGGATTTTACTGAAGAGATGTAAATAAATGATATGTGGGAGAAATTTTAGTAATGAGAAATTTAGAAAATATGCTAAAAAATAAAGCAATTGAATGTAACAAATTAGTTGAATATGGATTTAAAAAACAAGAAAATAAATACATATTTAAAAATAAAATATATAACAAACAATTTGAAATAGTTGTAATAATTTCAGATAAGCAAAAAACATCAAAATTAATTGATTTGGCAAATGATGAAGAATACATAATGGTTGATATACAAGATTGTGCTGGAAAGTTTGTTGGAGAAATTAGGCAAGAGTATGAAAAAACTATACAAGACATTATTAATAAGTGTACTATTGATGAGATTTATAAAAATCAACAATCAAAAGAAGTAATTAGATATATAAAAGAAAAATATGATGATGATTTAGAATTTTTGTGGAAAAAATATGATAATAATGCTATTTGGAGAAATAAGCAAAACAATAAATGGTATGGAGTACTTCTTGTAATATCTAGTAAAAAGTTAGGATTAGATTATGACAAAGAAATTGAAATTCTTGATTTAAGATATCGAAAAGATGAGATAGATAAAATTATAGATAACAAAAAAATATATCCAGGCTACCATATGAACAAAAAAAGTTGGATTACAATAAATTTAGATAATACTGTAAATATAAATAAAATATATAAATTAATAGATAATAGCTATAATTTAACTGTTGGAAATAAATGTGGTTTGACTGGTGATAAATTATCACAAAAGGTTTATGACTATTTAACAACAATACCAAAGGGAAAAGTTGTAACATATAAACAAATAGGAGAGTTTTTAGGAAATAAGGGATTAGCACGTGCTATTGGAAACATACTCCATAAAAATCCAGACGGAGATAAATATCCTTGTTACAAAGTTTTAAACAGTAAGGGCGAACTTGCAGAAGCATTTGTCTTTGGAGGAAAAGATATTCAAAGAAAAAGACTTGAAAAAGATGGAATTAAAGTTGTTAATAATAAGGTAGATTTGAATATTTATCAGTGGAAGCAAAATTAAAAGAATACATAATACAAATATTAAAAGATAATATAAAGTCACTTACTTGTCACTTTAAATATGTTATGCTGTAGATGTAAAAGAAAATGAAAGGAGAATTTTATGGAAATATTAAGAGTAGAAAATTTAAGTAAAATTTACGGCAAAGGACAGACACAGGTAAAAGCTATTGATAATGTGTCATTTAAAGTTGAAAAAGGAGAATTTGTAGCAATAGTGGGGGCATCACGGAAGTGGAAAATCAACCCTTTTACACTTAATTGGTGGAGTAGATAGACCAACATCTGGAAAAGTATTTATAGAGGGTAAAGATATTTACAAATTTAATGATGATGGGTTAGCAATATTTAGAAGAAGACAAATAGGGTTAATTTATCAGTTTTATAATTTAATACCAATACTGAATGTAGAAGAAAATATAACATTACCGTTAAGCCTTGATAACAGAGAGGTAAATAAAAATAAGCTAGATGAACTAATTAATACTTTAGGATTGCAAAATAGAAGAACACATCTTCCAAATGAATTATCAGGAGGACAACAACAACGAACATCTATAGGAAGAGCAATGATAACTAATCCTGCAATAATATTAGCTGATGAGCCAACAGGAAACTTAGATTCTAAATCCAGTGATGAGATTGTAGAACTACTAAGAAAATCTAACAGAGATTATAAACAAACAATTATTATGATTACACATAATATGGAAATTGCAAAGAGTGCAGATAGAATTATAAAAATTGAAGATGGCAAGATTGTAGGTGAAGTATAATGGATTTATTAAAAAAACTTACAATAAAAAATTTAAAATTAAATAAAAAAAGAACTATTGTAACAATAATTGGAATAATGTTATCAGTTGCACTTATAACAGCAGTTGCATCTATGTATAATAGTTGCATAACTTCACTTGTAAAATACGAAACCTATGAAAAGGGAGATTTTCATGTTGTATTTTATAATGTACCAATAGAAGAAACCAAAACATTAAAAAATAACAGAAAAATAAGTGAAGTATTTTTAACACAAGATGTTGGATATGCTAATCTAGAAAATTCTAAAAATGAATATAAACCTTATGCTTTTATAAAGGCCTTTACTAAAGCATCATTAGAAAACCTTTCTGTAAAATTAAGCGAGGGTAGATTACCAGAAAATGAAGATGAAATTGTAATTCCAACCCACTTAAAAACTAATGGTAGAATTGCATTAAATGTTGGAGATACTATTACACTTAATGTAGGAACTAGAGTTAGCAATGGAATAGAATTAAATCAAAATGATGAATTTAATAAAGATTCACAAGAAAAAATAATAAATACTACATCAAAAACTTATAAAATAGTTGGAATTATTGAAAGACCTGCAAGCAATATAGAAAATTATTCAGCACCAGGTTATACTTTTATTACACTTTTAAATGATGAAAATATTTTAGGAAAAGCTGATGCATACTGTAAATATACCAAAGAGGGTTCAAAGGATTATATAAATGTAACTGCCAATATATTAAGCATAAATGAAGATGATTTTGGAAAATTTGAAAAAGGAAAATTTGATTCTGAGGAAGAATTTAATAAAATTGCAAATGAGGTTTCAAAATCAAAGTATAATTATAATATAAACTCATATCTAATTATATTAGAAACAGACCCATTAAATAATAATGCTGTTGGAGGACTTGGAACTGTTGTGATAATTACATGTGGGATTATTGTATTTACATCAGTATTTTGTATAAAAAATAGTTTTGACATATCTATTGCAGAAAAAACTAAACAATATGGAATGCTAAAAAGTGTAGGTGCAACAAAGAAACAAATAAGAAAAAATGTATTTTTTGAAGCAACAATATTGGGATTAATAGGAATACCACTAGGGTTACTTTTAGGAGTATTTGCTTCAAGTATATTAATATTAATTAGCAATTCTTTTATTGGAGATATGTTGGCAAAAGGATTAAAACTTGTATTATCTTTTTCTTGGATATCTTATGCGGTTGCAATAGGCTTAGGAATTATAACAATATATTTGTCTGCATTAAGAAGTGCAAGAAAAGCTTCAAAAATTTCTCCTATAGAATCAATTAGAAATAGTAATGAAATAAAAATTAAATCAAAAAAAATAAAAAGCCCTAAGATTATAAAAAAGCTTTTTGGAATTGGAGGAGAAATTTCTTATAAAAATTTAAAAAGAAACAAGAAAAAATATAGAACTACGGTAATTTCAATAACTGTTTCAGTATTTGTATTTATAGCTTTATCATATTTTATGAGTTTAGCATTTGATCAAATTAAAGAAGAACTAAAACTAAAAGACTATAATTTATGGTTGCTAATAGATGATAATAATGATGAGCAATTGGAACAAAAGGTGATAGAAACAACTAGGCTAGAAAATATAAAAAATTATACAATTTCAAAATATGACAACTGCTATATTACAAACTCTAAATATAGTGATGAGTATAAAGAATTTATGAATGGAACATCTGCAAAAGAAGAGGATATATTTGATAGCAACATTAATGTAAAAACAGTAAATAATGAACAATATAAAGAATACATAAAAAAATTAGGATTAAATTATGAAAAAATGAAAAATAAAGCTATATTAATTAATAATATACGAGTTGGAAAATATGACGAAGAGAAAAATAAATACATACAAAAAAATATTAAAATGTTTGAATATAAAGAAAATGAAACTATAAATTGCAAAACAAGTGATGATAAGCAATTTGATGTAGAAATTGGAATAATAACAGATATTTTGCCATTTGGATTAGAAGAACCTTCAAATTATGCATTAATGATTGTTTCTAATGATATATATGAAAAATACTTTAAAAGTAATGAGATAATGATATATTATGATTCAAGTAATCCAGATAAATTGCAAGATGATATAGATGAATTATTAAAAGGTTATAATTATAATATAAATAATATTGCAGAAAATGCACGTATGCTGGAAAAAGTATTTACTTTAGTTGGAATATTTTTATATGGATTTATTATTGTAATTACACTAATAGGAGTAACAAATATATTTAATACAATTACTACCAATATGGAGCTTAGAAAACCTGAATTTGCAATGTTAAAATCAGTTGGAATGACAACTAAAGAATTTAATAAAATGATAAGACTTGAAACAGTATTTATGGGAATAAAATCACTATTATTTAGTATTCCAATAGGAATAGGACTTTCATATTTAATGTATAGTGCATTAGGAACAAATCAAACATTAAAATTCACTATTCCAATAAAATCAATAATAATAGCAATTGTTACTGTATTTTTACTTATAACCTGTATTATGAAATATTCTATTGGTAAAATAAAAAAACAAAATACAATAGAAACAATAAGAAATGAAAATATATAAAATTGGGGAAGGAGCGAGGTTAATGAATATTTTATTAATTGAAGATAATGAAACGCTTGCAAAAGGCTTGATTTATTTGTTAGAACAAAATAAATATAAGGTGATTCATACATTGAATATAAAAGAATCAATTAATTATTTAAGCAAGAATAGGCCTGATTTAATAATATTAGATGCCTCGCTTCCAGATGGAAATGGATTTGACTTGTATGATAAAGAAATTAAACAAAGAAAAATTAATACAATATTTTTAACAGCCAAGGATGATGAAGATGACATTGTAAGAGGACTAGAACTTGGAGCAGAAGATTATATAACAAAACCTTTTTCTACAAGAGAATTAATTGCAAGAATTAATAGAATTATTTTAAAAGAAAACAAAAATTTGGTTGTTAAAATTAAAGATATTCAATTTGATATAGATAAAATGGAAGTATTTAAAAACTCTACAGAGGTAAATTTAACGAGTTTAGAATTAAAAATACTACATCTATTATTCAACAACCTTAACAAAGTAGTAAAACGAGATGAAATTATAGAAAAGATATGGGAATGGACAGGAAATGATGTTAACGATAATACTGTAACAGTATATTTAAAAAGAATAAGAAAAAAATTAGATTCAGATATAATAAAAACAATTAAAGGAATTGGTTATAGAGTTGATACAGAATAAATGATATCAAACTAGGAATTTATTTACCTTGCTTTTTGTGGGTTAGTGAAAGGAATAAAGACGAGAATGAAGAATAAAATAGAATTTAAAAAAACAATACTTTTAAGTTGCATTGTAATAATTGTAGTTTCAGCAATATTTCAGTTTTATTTACTGTATCAATATAAAGTTTATACAGGGAATTTTAACAAAAAAATAGGAATGATTGTAACAAATGTCCAAAATCAATATCCAAATATTGATAAAAACGAATTAATTCAAATATTAAATAATCAGGAAGATGTTGAAACAGGATTGTTAAAGCAATATGGAATAAATTTAGAAAATGATTCAATAATAATTCAAAATGATAAAATGTTTGTAAAATTTTCGATTATAAATTTATGCTTCATAATAGGATTGGCTATGGCTGTATTGCTAATATTTGTTAAATATACTAATTCAAAAGACAAAAAATTAGGTGAAATAACAAAATATATAGAAGAAATAAATAATAAAAATTACAAATTAGATATTGAAGATAATACAGAAGATGAATTGTCAATTTTAAAAAACGAGATATATAAAACTACAGTAATGCTAAAGGAAGTAGCAGAAAATTCTGTGAATGATAAAATAAATTTAAAAAATTCACTTTCAGACATATCACATCAACTAAAAACTCCATTAACCTCTATGTCTGTTATGGTAGATAATTTAATGGACAATCCTGAAATGGATTATAAAACTAGAAATGATTTTATAAAAGACATAAGAAGAGAATTGGTAAATATTAATTTTTTAGTAAACTCTTTATTAAAATTATCAAAACTTGATGCTAATTCAGTACATTTTATAAAAAAACAAGTATGTGTTCAAGAAATAATAAATAATGCAATAAAAAATGTGTCAATTTTATGTGATTTAAAAAACATAAATATTTTGATAGAAGAAAATAAAAATATAAAAATAAATTGCGATTTTAAATGGCAAGTAGAAGCTTTAACAAATATTATTAAAAATTGTATAGAACATTCAAAAGATAATTCAAAAATAGAAATTCATTATGAAGAAAATAGTGTTTACACAAAAATAGAAATAAAGGATCATGGAATTGGCATTAATAAACAAGATTTACCTCATATATTTGAAAGGTTTTATAAAGGAAAGAATTCATCAAATGAAAGTAATGGTATAGGATTAGCCTTAGCTAAATCTATAATTGAAAGCAATAATGGGTATATTGATGTAGAATCAGAAGTTGGAATAGGCAGTTTATTTATAATTAAATATTTTAAATAATATAAAATATTAACGATTAGAAAAAGTATTAAAATAGACGGAAAATAAGCAATACCTATATTTATGTTAGGAGTATACTTTTATGTTATTTTATATAGATAGATAAAATATTGACAATTATGTTAATTTGTGTTTTAATTAAAAAGTACGTTAACAATATTATATGTCAGTTTGGAGGAACTCAAATATGAAAAATGACAAGAACGAAAATCAAGAAAATAACAGAAAAAAACGGATATTTAACATTGTAATATCAGTAATATTAATTATTTTTTTAATACTGTACAACAATGTTCAAGCAGCTTTCAAAAAAAAGGAGGTAAAATATTCCGAAATTGTAGCCTGTATTGAAAACGGCGATGTAAAAGAGATTAGCACCCAGACAGGTTCTAGTAAAATTGATGTCACACTTAAAGATGAAACACAAAAATTTGCATATGTTCCGAGTATTAACGAATTTTGGGAATATGTAAATGAGCAAAGAAAACTTGGAAATGACATTGAGGTTTCAGTAGATGGGCATTCTTATACTAAAAAAAGTATTTCTTTGTTGGGAAAAATACTGCAGATTTTATGTTTGCTTTTTATTGTTCGGAAAGTGACTGATACTGAAAACTTCAAAGTAAAAGCTGTAACTACGGATGTTAGATTTACAGATGTTGCGGGAATTGATGAAGAAAGGGAACAACTTTCGGAGGTGGTAAACTTTTTGAACGATTCCAAGAAATACATGCGTATGGGAGCTAGGATACCTAAAGGTATTTTACTTGTTGGCCCTCCAGGTACTGGTAAGACATTGCTTGCAAAAGCAATTGCAGGTGAAGCTGGGGTCCCTTTCTTTCAAGTAACTGGTTCAAGTTTTGAAGAAAAGTTTGTTGGTGTTGGTGCTGCACGAGTAAGAAAGATTTTCAATGAGGCAAAAAAAGTTGCGCCATCTATCATTTTTATTGATGAAATTGATGCTGTTGCTCAAAATAGATATAGTGGAAAATCTTATAGTGAACAAACATTAAACCAGTTGTTAGCTGAAATGGATGGATTTGATAGCAATAGCCATGTTATTGTAATTGCTGCTACAAACCATAAAGAAATCTTAGATCCTGCAATTCTTCGTCCAGGTAGATTTGACAGACATGTGTATGTTTCAATGCCTAATGTTAATGCAAGGGAAGAAATTTTAAGTGTTCATGCAAGAAATAAACATTTTAGCTCTGATGTAGACTTATCAGAGATTGCCAAAAAAACAGTTGGTTTTTCTGGCGCTAATCTGGAAAACGTGCTGAATGAAGCTGCCTTGTTAGCAGTTAGGTTAAAATCTCCTTACATTACAAGTGAAAATGTTGATGAAGCAATTGCAAGAGTATTGGTTGGTATCAAGAAAAAAGGTTCATCATTGAGCGAGAATGAGAGGTATATTGCTGCTGTACATGAAGCAGGTCATGCTATTGTTTCTGCATCTATAAGACCTAATGTCAAAAACTTCTGTATCTCAATTGTTCCACGAGGTGAAGCAGGTGGATACAATTTTTTTGACGAATCTTATGGGACATATAAACAAAAAAAAGACATGGAAAAACAGATTCGAGTTATGTATGGTGGACGTTGTGCAGAAGAAGTTCTTCTTGATGATGTTTCTTCTGGTGCTTCAAATGATCTTGAAAAAGCTATGGATTTGTCTTACTGTATGGTTATGAACTTTGCTATGACTGAAAGTAAATTAGTTAAAATTAACAATCGTCCGGAGTTTAATAATCATATTGAAAATCAATCCATTGAGAAAATGGAAAAAATCTGTAATGAGGCTTATAAAGATACTCGTGATATTATAACTAAGAACCAGACAGTTATTTCTAATCTAGCGGAACTTCTTATGAAAAAAGAATATTTATCCGATGTTGAAGTGAGTGATTTTTTGAGTAAAAACAAAATCACTTAGTAACTTAAAAACTGAAGAATGGAGTCTCTTAATAGAGCTCCATTTTGTTATATAACAACATTAAAAGCAACAAATGCAAATAGAAAAATATTTTGCATATATTGTAAATAAAAATGAAAAGACCATTGAAAATAAAAATATAACTGAAGATGAGATAAAAAAAGTATATTTATAAGGAGAAAATACTTTGATTAATTCTTGGTGTAAACCATAATAAAAATAATGGTTTGTGCCAGGAAATTTTTTGTAAAAATTTCATAAAAACAAAGACAAAAAAATGATTCTATGATATGATGAAAATGTAATTTTGATAAGGAAATGTTACAATTTTGATAAAATAATTATGCATAAGCTATTATATTTTAGATAGCTTTGATGAAACTATGATGCAAAAATGGAAGAAGAAAAATCAAAGAAATATCATAATAAGAATTTATTTTGAAACAACAGAAATAATAGGGGGAATTAATATGATTAGAACTCTGTTTTATCATTAAAAAATAAATTATCATGACTGGTATGGAATAAGTTTATCAAATATATTTGATAAATAAAATTAAATGGAGGAAAAATTAAAAATGAAAGTTATTTTTTTAGATATTGATGGAGTATTAAATTCTGACGCATATAAGAAAAAACAATTATATAATTCAAGTGAAGGAATTGAATCAGAGATTGATCCTGCTACTTTAATTTTACTAAAAAAAGCTGTTGATACTACTGGCGCTAAGCTTGTATTATCGTCATCATGGAGAATAATGAGAAAATGTAATGAGTTGGAAAAATTTTTGATGAAATTTGGAATCTCATTAAGTGGTAAAACACCATATGTAGATGGGAAACGAGGATTAGAAATCAAACAGTATTTAAATGAAAATGAAAATATCGAGCAATATTTAATTTTAGATGACGAAATCTTTGAATCATTTGATGAAGAACTGGTTAATCATTTAATTTTAACCAAATTAGATCTAAATTACCATGGTTTTGGTGAAGGATTAACTGATAAACATATTAAACAAATTGTTGAGACATTTGGAAGAGTAAATAAAAGAGAAAGATTTAATGAGGAACGATAACGTGCATAATTAATCTAGCGTCAAATATGTAGAGTAGGGGGAAGAGCTCTATTTTCAAAATGTGCATAAAAAAATTATTAAATAATAAATTTAAATTTTAAGCATTAGAAGTAAACTTAAAAAAGGAGCAATAATTATGATATTTAGCGTATTAGCATTTATAGCAGTAATTGTAAGTATATGTATAAAAGATAGGAAAAAATCATTATGTGTTCAATCTATAAATTGTATATGTGAAGCAATTTATGATTTTATTGTATCAGCTTTTACAGGAGCAGTATTAAGTATAATAAATTTTATAAGGACATGCTTATTTATAAATAAAGATAAATTTAGCAAAAAAATATATCTTTTAATATTAATAATTTTTGAATCACTAATAGCAATCAATTGTGTATTTACCTGGAATGGATTAATTTCATTATTACCAACAATAGGTTCGATGATTAGGGCATATTGTTTATGGCAATCAAATATGAAATTAGTTAGAATTTCTGGAATAACAACAGGGATTTTATATGGTTCATATTATATTTATTATCAAGGTTGGTTTATGGTTTTAGGCTATACAATTTTATTAATTGTTGGAATTTATACATTTTATAAGAATGATATAAAAAAGAAAAATGAGGAATAAACAATGAAATGAAACGAACTGTAAAATTTAAAAGCATTATATGCTAGCATTAATTGAGTGATTGAAAAAGAAAAGCTGATTTAATACACAAACTTTAAAGAGGATAAACTATAACATATTGATGAAAATTTATTAAAATTATTGACAAAATGACATATTTCATGCTATTATGAATATAATAATTAAGAACATCGTTGTTTTTAATAAATGTGTTTGTCGCCGCCTCTTTGGCGAGTTATAAATGAGAGAGTGAATAAATGTGTTTGTCGCCGCCTCTTTGAGCGACTAACAAATTAGAGAGTGTATAAATTTTCGAGGCTTACCAGAGATGGTAAGCCTTTGATAATATAAGGAGAAATAGTTATGCAAATAGATGTAGGATATTTTTATTTTATAAAAGATTCATTTTTTGATATTATGGATGATCCAGAATTCAAGAGTGTTTAGCTAAATTTGATGTTATTGCCGAAAAATTCTATGAAAACTCAAGTAGAATAAATATGGACATTCCAACAATTCAATATAGGTAGCGTAGCAAGTAAAGTTAAAAAATTAAATGAAGGTAGTGTAAAAGCTATCTTCTTTTCTTTTATAACATGAAGATACATTTTCATAATTTAAATAAAAATGAGTAGAGTAGGGGATAGCCATATTTTTAATGTTGTAGATTTATATTTAATATAAATATTTATAGCAAAATATGAAGAAAAATTTTATACAAAGTTTTTACAAAATAGAATTTGCTTCAGATTTATAATTAAAAATTTTTAAAATCAAAAAGAAATTATATTTGAAATTTTAAAAATTAAAAAATTATAAATTAAAGATTTTAAATTTATAGAATTTTTTAAAGCGAACATTTGTTAATTGCCAATTTTAATGTTTGGTTTTAAATTTATATGTATTTGATTAATATAATTTAAACTTACGAAAATCAATTTTAAGCCATTTTAACATTTAAACCATATAACTTGTTGTTTAGCATTTTAGCAAAATATTGATAATTCTGGTTTTGAGAGATTTTAGATAAAAAATAACCAAATTTTTTATACTTATATAGGTATATAAAAAAATGCAAAAATAGCCCAAAAAAAGCAACGCACGAGAATCGATTTTAAGCCGTTTTTATTTTTAAGGCTTATAGTTTGTTGTTGGCAAAATACGGCAAATATAGAGAAATAGGCATTTTGAAGATTTTTGGAAAATTTATATAAAATATAATATGAAATAAAAATTATTAAGTAATAAAATTAAATTTTAAATAAAAAAATTATTTAGATGTAAAATTATAAGGATAAATTATAAAACAGATTTAAAATTGATTTTAGAAATAAATATCTTGGACTAGACTAACATTATTACAAGTAATAAATTATAAAGTAATAATGTTAGTCGAACGATAGCTAATAAATAGCTAGTAAAGCCTTTAAGGCTAGTAGTTACAAGAACTTGTGGGTAGGACTCTAAAAAGAGTTTTATTATTTTTCTCCTATATCTTTTTGAACAAAACTTTGATTTTGTGCAATGTTATCTTCATAAAATATAAAAACAAATATTTGCCCCCCTACTAGACTTATAAAATAATCAATATATTATTTAATCATGTCTATTAAATATCATAAAAAAATTAATGTGTCAATGACTTTATTTAAAGATTTAGAAATTAATTTACTTAGATTCATTGTATATAAGTACTAGAAAATATTAAAGAATATTTTATAATATAAATAAGGAAGAGACTTTTAATTAAGTACTCTCCCCGCATTCGGTCAGATTTTGTTTGTTTTTTTAAAGTTGAAAGTTTCAAATCCCATAACTAAAAGTAAATCAACCAATATGGCTATTAAAATTAAATTTTTCTTAAAGTGTTTTTCAACATACTTGTAGTCAATACCTATGATTAATTCATTTTTATTAGTATCAAGGATATATGGGTATGTGACAGTTAGTTCTTGATATTGTTTGGGCAAACTTAAACTAATTTCAATTGTCGACTTTCTACTTTTTTCTTCTTCATCATCGTCAAAATTATTTTTAATTACAACTTTAATATTGTTAATATAATTCCAATTTTGAGTCTGTACATCTTCTTCTTTTAAATAGGTTGTTCTAACAATATAGTCTGAATAATCTATCAAAGAATTATAGTCGTCCTCTGTTAGACTTTTAAGAAACAATGTTTCTATCAGTAAAGATAAAACAAAAATTAAAATTAAGATGAAAACTGTAACAATATAAAGTTTTTTCCGTGATTTCATAAAAGAATCACCCTTTCATAAATTATTATATATAAAACGTAACTCTGACCATGTTACGATTAAAAGGGATAAACAAAGACCAACTTATTGCTGGTCTTAATATTATAACATATTAAATAAATTATGTAAAGAATAAACAATTTTTCTATTATATTAATTAATAATATAATAAACTATATAAATTATTTAAATTTTTTTATAAATGATTCTATTTTGGTTAATAATTCTTTGTTGCTTTTTGTTTGTGTCATTAAACTTAATATTTGTTCTGTAACGTCAGCAACAGGCATACTATTCATAGCTTTTCTTAATGCAAATACTGTATCTAATTCTTCTTTTGTAAGCAATAAATCTTCTCTTCTTGTTCCTGATTTGTTAATATCAATTGCAGGGAAAATTCGTTTTTCTGATAATTTTCTGTCTAGATGTACTTCCATATTACCTGTACCTTTAAATTCCTCAAATATTACATCATCCATCCTACTTCCAGTATCTATTAATGCTGTTGCAAGTATTGTTAAACTTCCTCCATTTTCAATATTTCTTGCAGCTCCAAAGAATTTTTTTGGTTTATGTAATGCAGCAGGATCCAAACCTCCTGACAATGTTCTTCCAGATGATGGAATTACTAAGTTATATGCTCTTGCAAGCCTTGTTATACTGTCTAATAATATAACTACATCTTTATTTTGCTCTATTAACCTTTTGGCTCTTTCTAACACCATTTCTGCTACTTTAACATGGTGCTCTGGTAATTCATCAAATGTAGAATATATAACTTGCCCATTTATTGATCTTTTCATATCTGTTACTTCTTCTGGTCTTTCGTCTATAAGTAATACGATTAGTTCTACTTCTGGGTTATTTTTTGATATACTATTTGCAATTTTCTTAATTAATGTTGTTTTTCCAACTTTAGGTGGTGCAACAATCATTCCTCTTTGTCCTTTACCAATCGGTGACATTAAATCTATCATTCTCATTGCATATTCGTTTGAGGTTGTTTCTAATTTTAATCTTTCTGTAGGATATATTGGTATTAATTCATCAAAACGTTTTCTCTTAGCTGCTTTTTCAGGGTGTTCGCCATTTACTTCACCTACAAATATTAATGATGGGAATTTTTCTCCTTCTTTAAATCTTGATATTCCTTTTACAATGTCCCCATTATCTAGTTTAAATCTTTTTATTTGTATAGGAGATAAATAAACATCTTTTGGTGTAGATAAATAGTTGTCTCCCCTTAAAAATCCATAACCATCTGGTAAAATATCTAATATTCCTTCTACTATTTCGTCTGTTTCGTTTGTTAATTTATAGTCAACTATTGGGTCACCATTTTTATCATACTTTCTTTCAACTATTTCTTTTTTTTCTGTTATATTTTCAGTATTAGTATTATTTATTAAAATTTGGCTTAATACAGTTATTAAATCTTCTTTTTTTAATTTTGAAATATTTTTTACATTGTTTTCTTTAGCTAGATTTTTTAGTTCCGCTAATGTTAAATCCTCTAAATTTGGCATAAATACCTCCTTAATAATATAAATTTTAATGTTGGGAATTGTATAAAGAAATTTATACTTAGACTTTAAACTTTTTATATTATATCATAAATAAAATAAAATGCAACCCTTTAAACCAAAAAAATGTTCTTTTTTTATAATTATATATTCTGTAAAGGACAAGTGGGGACCGTTTTAGAAAATGTATGAGGTACGAATTACATCTTCTTATAATGGGGAGCTCTGGAAAGAATATATAATTATAAAAAATCCTATTAGAACATAATTTTCTAATGGGATTTTTGGTTAAAGTTAATCTGTAAGCCGGGTTCTGTCTTTTAAAATAGTCATTTATCTAGGATATATATTGCTATATATCTCAAGCCACGCAATCTAAGAAGGCACCGAGCAGGTTTAATCTTCTTAATTTTAGGTGTTGCTCCAGATGGGGTTTGCATTGACCTATTATGTCACCATAATAGCGGTAAGCTCTTACCTTACCTTTTCACCCTTACCATAAATGGCGGTTATTTTCTGTTGCACTTTCCTTAAGGTTTCCCTCACTAGACGTTATCTAGCATCTTTGCTCTATGGAGCCCGGACTTTCCTCTCGTAAATCCTTTCGAATTTTACCAGCGACTATTCAATTAACTCTAAACGCAATTATATCATATTAAATTGGAAAAGTCTAGTTTTATATTACTATTTATATATTAATGGTATTTAATTCCTCGATAATGTTTTTGTATTTAATTAAAAATATATCTTTGCTTTTTATTGTTGTTGAATTTTGTATGTCATTTATCATAATATATACCTTATTTATATTATACTGTTTTTCTGTTTCTAAATTTATATCTGTTATTAATTTTGAATATGTGTCAACAGCAAGTTTAATTTGAGCATTTATTTTGTCCCAATCTTCACTATCTAAAATACTATAAGCACTAAGAATGTATTGCTTTGTGTTTATTATTGTTTTGTATTGTTCATCATTACTGCAGTTTTTTATAAATTTTGGTATATATGAATATAATGTGTTTAATGAGCTCATTGTTTTTTCTTTGTCTTCTTGTTTTATTGAAGATAATAAATTGTCATATTCTTTATTAAAATTTAAAATGTCGCTTTGATTTAAACTTATATCATATAAATCTAGTGTAATTGATGGCATAGCAGATGAAACTTCTTCAGCTTCTTTTTTTATATAATCCCAATTAATATCTGAATTTTGACTTAAAACAGTAGATGGGGTTAAACTATATTTTTTGTTGTTATTTCCTAAAGGTGCATTACTACTTTCAGAATTATTTCCTGATGAAGAACTGTCCCCTTCCCCTTCCTTTGAGCTATTACTATTTGAAGAAGAATTAGAAGAATCACTATTTTTTTGACTATTTATTTCTTGGGAAGATATTTTATAATTTTCAAATTCAATATTATTTAAACTATTAAATAAATTTATTAGTTTGCTCTCTACATATTTAATTTCACTTAAAGATTTCTCTCTTATGTCATTTTCATTATTCTTGGATGCATTTGTGTAAATTGTAAAAGACAATATTATGATTATTAAGAAAAGAACAAGAAATGCAATTTTTTTAAATTTTTTCATTTAATTTCCTCCAATATGTTAATTGTAATAATATTCTTTGTATAATTAAAAAAAATTATTCTATAATAATAATATAATTATATTTTTAGGAGAAAAAAATGGTGGCTTTTGTTAATTTGTATAGTAAAAATAAAGGCGAACTTAATAATTTTTTAAGCAAATTTTATAATAATAATTTAAAAATAACCGATGATAACAGTTGGGAAAAAGATTTTAATAATCCTGTTGAAATTGCTGAGCTTGTGGGAGCATATATAGATAATAATGATAACTATAATATAAGTATGTGGATTTGTTTGGATGAAGGAGTTTTAATAAAAATTACTAATAAAAATGCAGATGATATAATAAAATACCTATATGAAAGATTTCCATATTAAAAGAAACTGTTATATTACAGTTCCTTTTCTATTGGTGTTATTTTATCAATGTTTGAGGTGTCCTCCTGTTTTGTACCACATTCTGGACAAAATTTACAATCTTTATCAATTTTGGCAAAACATTTTAAACATTGTTTTTTATTATTTAATTCTAAACACTCATTTAGAATCTCTTCTATTTGATTTGTTAAAATATCTATTTTGGTACATTCTTCTTCTAAATCATTTTTTATGTTTATATCTTCTTTTAATAAATGTTTTTCATAAATTTTTGCTCCAATATCTAAATAAATATCATTTATTTGTGATTTTAGATTACTCATTTTTAATCTTAGTTTAGCTTCTTTTGCAAGTTTTCCTGTTTTAGCAGCTGTTACTTTATATGCAGTGCTTGCTTTTTCACTTATTTTATTAAAAAATTCCATGCAATAGTACCTCCTTTAGTTTTCTACTATTATATGGAATTTTTATATTATTATACATATGTTAGTCTTCGTATTTTTTATCTCTATTCATTAACTCTAAAACTGCTTTTTTTGGATCAAGATTTTTATATATAACTTTATATACAGTTTCTACTATTGGCATTGGAATGTTGTGTATTTTTCCAAGTTCATATGCTACATCAATATTGTCAATACTTTCTATAACCATTCCAACTTCTTGCTTAGTTTCCTCTAATGATTTTCCTTGTCCAATTAGTTTTCCTGCTTTTCTGTTTCTACTGTGTTCACTCAAACAAGTTACAATTAAATCACCTAAGCCACTAAGTCCATAAAATGTTTCTCTTTCTCCTCCAAGTTCTATTCCTAAACGTGCAAGTTCACTTAATCCCCTAGTTATTAATGCTGCGAAGGTATTATCTCCTAATCCAATTCCAGCTGCAACTCCTGCACAAAATGCAATTATATTTTTTAATGCTCCTCCAAGTTCTACACCTTTTACATCATTTGATGTATAAATTCTCATATGATCACACATAAAGGTATCTTGTATTTCTTTTAAAATATCTTGATGTTTTGAAGCACATACTAAAACAGTAGGAATTGAAATACATACTTCTTCTGCATGGCTTGGACCTGATAATACACCAATTTTAGCATTAGGCATTTCTTCTAATATAACTTCATCTAATGTTTTTAAGCTATCTTTTTCAAATCCTTTTGAACATATGATTATTGGCTTATTTTGAACATATTCTTTGTATTGTTTAAATGTTGACCTAGTGAATTTTGAAGGTGTAACATGCAATATAAAACTGCTTTTATCTATTACTTCTTTATAATCTGTTGAGCATGTAATATTTTTTGGTAATGTTATATTAGGCAAAAACTTACATTTATGTTCATTGTTAATTAAATCTCTTTCTTCTTCCATAAATGACCAGATCTTTATGTTATTTCCAAGTTTAGCTAAATGAATAGCAAGTGCTACTCCCCAACTTCCGCTACCTATTATTGCTATATTTTTCATTATTCTTTTGTCCTTTCTTTTTTAAAGCTTAATTTATTTTCCTTCCCAGTTATTATTCTTTTTATATTGCTTCTATGATTAAATAAAACAATAACTGCAAGAATAATACTATAAACAAAATAGCTGCTTCCTTCTTTAACTATATATGCATTTTCAAAAATGTTTGCTGCAAAATATGTAAGTAATGGAAATGCTATGGCTGCCATACATGAACCAAGTGAAACCATTTTAGTAATTGCCATTATAATAATTGCTATTGCTAAACAAATTAATCCAATTTGCCAATTAGTCATTATTAATACTCCTAGTGAAGTTGCAACTCCTTTACCGCCTTTAAAGCCAAAAAATATTGGAAATGTATGTCCTATAACAACAGCTATTGCAGCTATTTGAACTAAAATAGATTTATTTTGTGCATTAAACAAATATCCAACTAAAATAGCAATACCTATTGAAACTACACCTTTTAATATGTCACATATTAAAGTAATTGCAGCAGCTTTTTTTCCAACAGAACGAAGCATATTTGTTGTTCCTGCATTTCCGCTTCCCTTTTGCCTTACATCAAATCCAGCCATTTTTTTACTTAATATTACTGAAAAATTTATACTTCCTATTAAATACGCAATAATTGCAATAAGTATACAAATTGTTAGCATATTACATACCTCCCTTTTCTGTTTTTTCTCTAACTATAACTCTAACAGGTGTACCTTCTAAGCCAAATTCTTTTCTTATATTATTTACTAAATAACGTTCATAAGAAAAATGGAATAGTTCTTTATTATTTACAAATATAACAAATGTTGGTGGCTTTGTACTTGCCTGTGTTGCATAGAATATTTTAAGTCTTTTTCCTTTATCTGTTGGAGGTTGAACAATTGCAATTGCCTCATTTATAACTTGATTTAATACAGACGTAGAAACTCTTAATGCGTTTTGTTCTGCAACAAAATTAATCAAGTCAAATAACTTGTTAACTCTTTGACCTGTTTTGGCAGATATAAATATTATTGGAGCATAAGATAAATAAGAAAGCTTGTTATAAATCTCTTTTTTATATTTTTCTAAGGTTCCAGTTCCTTTTTCATATTCATCCCATTTATTAACTACGATTATTATACCTTTTCCTGCTTCATGTGCTTCTCCTGCAATTTTTGCATCTTGATCTGTAACACCTTCTAATGCATCTATCATCATAAGACAAACATCTGCTCTTTCAACAGCAAGAAGTGTTCTCATTATACTAAATTTTTCTATAGATTCTTTTACTTTGCTTTTTCTTCTAATACCTGCTGTATCAATAAATACATATTTCCCATGTTCATTTTCTAGATTGGTATCTATTGCATCTCTTGTTGTACCTGCTATATCACTTACAATTGCCCTGTTTTCACCTAAAAGCTTATTTATTAAAGATGATTTCCCTACATTTGGTTTCCCTATTATTGCTACTTTTATTGTTGTATCATCATCTTCCCCATCTTCTTTTTCTGGAAAGTCTTTGTAAATTTCATCTAATACATCTCCTATTCCTAATGCATTTGATGCAGAAATTGGAAATGGATCTCCTAGTCCTAGATTATAAAACTCGTATATTTCTTCTCTATCTTTTTCAAAATTATCTGCTTTATTGCAAACAAGTACAATTGGTTTTCCAGATTTTTTTAACATTAAAGCAATTTCTCTGTCAGCTGCAGTTACCCCTTGCCTGATATCTGTAACAAATACAATAACATTTGCCATTGATATTGCAAGATTGGCTTGTTCACGCATTTGAGATAATATAATATCTTCAGATTCTGGTTCTATTCCTCCTGTATCAATTAGTGTAAAATTTCTACCTCTCCAGTTTGTGTCTGCATATATTCTGTCTCTTGTGACTCCTGGAGTATCTTCTACAATTGATATTCTACTTCCTGCTAAATAGTTAAAAAAAGTAGATTTTCCTACATTTGGTTTTCCTATTATTGCTACTATTGGTTTTGACATTTTTTCACCTCTTAATTTTTTAATAATATAAGTATATCAAATTATTTTATAAATAACAAGAATTTATTTTAATAATATTGAATCATCTTCATTTGCTTTTTCTTTTTCTTCTTGTTGTTCCTCACTAAATATGGTTAAAGCTAAATTATTGTTATTAATTAAATCCATGTGTTCTTTTTTAGAGGCATTATTTGTATTTAATAAAATATTTAAGGCAGATGTTATTTCTTCATTATTTATATTACTTAAAGTTTCTTTAAAATCTAAATTATTGTCTTTTATTAATTTATATAATAATGCAACTGCTTGATATTTTGTATTGTGTCCTTTAGATTTAATCATATTTGCAAAATCAAATGGTGCAATATAATCTGGGTTATTTCCCTCATTTGATAATTTTACTAATTGCTTGTTTACAATTTTTTTAATTTGAGTTATATCAATCTCTCCGGTTTTATTTAAATATTCTTGAATATATGCATCTGGAATATGACAGTTTTGGCTTTTTGCCTCTTCAATAATTGTTTCAAGGCTTTTCCCCGATTTTAATAACCCAAAAACGGCTGCCTTATTGGCAATTTTGGGTTTTATCATATTTCTATCTGAATAATATCTATTTATTTCTCTTTTTGTATAGTCTGCACTTAGTCCGTAAGTTTTTTGCAATTTGATTTATACTAAATCCATTTTCATATAACTGAACCATTTTTTTATTATTATCATTTTTCATTAATTTTTTAAAATAATCATATCCATAATTTTCTCTTAGCCTATTTCTTAAGGTTGATGTAGATACATTATTTTCTTTTGCAAAATCTTCTAAACGATTGTTTTGGTAAGCATTTACAATTTCTTTCAAATTAAATTCCTTTTTTTTATTTTGGGCCGAAATTAGAAAATATGAACATTTTTCTGCATCATAATAAAATAATTTTTTTCCTTCTTCATCATTTAAAAGAGCTTTTTTTAAAATAGAAAAAGAAACAAAATATTCCTTTGCAAGCTTTGATATATATTCTCCATTGTTAATTCTTTCAATAATAGTTTTTAAAGGAAGTTGTTTTGTTTTTCTTTCTTGTAATGGTATTGGTTTTGGAACATTATGAGTAAAGCAATAATTATTTATAGTTTTGGAAATTTTATTAAAAGATGTTCCATATTGATTTGCTATATTTTTCATACTAATTCCATTTTTATATAATTCATATATTTTTTCTTCATCTTCAGACGTTAGTTTTACTTTCATTGTAATACATCTCCTATAATACAATAATTTTTTATATATTGTATTATAGCACATTTTAAAGATAATTCAAATATTTTTAAATTCCCATTATGTTATATCCGCTATCTGCATATATAACTTGACCTGTTATACAATCTGACATGTTACTTAATAAAAATGTTGCAACATTTCCTACTTGTGTTGTTGTTACATTTTGATGTAATGGAGCTTTTTCTTCTACAACAGTTAATATTGATGAAAAATCTTTAATTCCTTTTGCAGATAATGTTTTTATAGGTCCTGCAGAAACAGCATTTACTCTTATTTTTTCTTTTCCTAAGTTTTCTGCTAAATATCTAACACTTGCTTCTAAAGCTGCTTTAGCAATTCCCATTACATTATAGCCTTCTAAAACTTTAGTTGAGCCATGATATGTTAATGTAACTAAACTTGCATTTTCATTTAATAAATCTATTTCCTTTGCAATTCTTGCAGCTAAAACAAAAGAATATGCGCTTACGTCTACAGCATGGCTATAACCTTCTTTACTTGTGTATATGAAGTCATTGTGTAAATCTTCAGTATTTGCATGTGCTATAGCATGTACTAAACCGTCAATTTTCCCATTTTCTTTTTTTATTTTTGTAAAAACATTTCTAACTAATTCGTCTTCAGAAGCTCCATCTAATACATATGCTTTACTTCCTTTAAATTCAGATATTAAATCTTCTATTTTTTCTTTATTTTCTTCCCCCATATATGTAAATATTAATTTTGCACCATTTTCATATGCTGATTTTGCAATTCCAAAAGCAATACTCCACTTATTTCTTATTCCCATTATTAATATTGTTTTATTTTTTAACATTTTTTCCTCCTTAAATTTCCTTAAAATAACTTATATTTCTAAATTTATCATATCTATCTTGAACAATTTGTTCTTTAGTCATTTTTTGCATTGTAGCAATTTCATTTAGTATTTCATATTTTATATTTTTTGAGACTTCTATAAAATCTTCTTTATTCATTTTAATTGGCTCTTCTATAATTTTGTCTATAACTTTTAAATCATATAAATCATGTGCTGTTAGTTTCATTTTTTCTGCCGCTTCTTTAAATCTGCTTGAATCTTTCCATAAAATACTGCTATAACCTTCTGGCGATAATATTGAATAAATTGCATTTTCAAGCATAAAAATTTTATTTGCTACCCCAATTGCTAGAGCTCCACCAGAAGAACCCTCACCTATTACAATTGAAATTATAGGAACTGCTAGCTTTGCCATTTCAAACATTGATTTTGCAATAGCTTCGCCTTGACCTCTTTGCTCGGCCTCAATTCCAGGGTATGCTCCTTTGGTATCTATAAAAGTAATAATAGGTCTTCCAAATTTTTGTGCTTGTTTCATAAATCTAATAGCTTTCCTATAGCTTTCTGGGTTTGGCATACCAAAATTTCTTTCTATATTTTCTTTAGTTGTTCTTCCCTTTTGTTCTGCAATTATTGTAAAATTTTGATTATCTATTTTGCCAAGACCACATACTATAGCTTTATCATCTTTGAAATTTCTATCACCGTGCAATTCTATAAATTCATCAAAAATACTATATATATAATCAAGTGAGGTTTTTCTTTTTGGATTTCTTGCAATTTCTACCCTTTCCCATGCTGATATTTTATTTTCTTCCATTGCTTTTACCTCCTTTATGATACATAATTAATTTGTAAAGAGTTTCTTTCATTTCCTCTCTTTTTACAATTTTATCAATAAAGCCATGTTCTAATAAAAATTCTGCAGTTTGGAAACCTTCTGGTAATTTTTCTCCAATTGTTTGCTCTATTACTCTTTTTCCCGCAAATCCTATCATTGCTCCTGGCTCAGCAAGTATAATATCTCCCAAACTTGCAAATGATGCTGTAACACCTCCATATGTTGGGTCAGTTAATATAGATATATATAAAAGTCCGTGCATTATCTAGTTTTGTCAATGCCGCTGTTGTTTTTGCCATTTGCATAAGCGAAATTATACCTTCTTGCATTCTAGCACCACCAGAAACAGCAAACATAATAAATGGTAATTTTAATTTTATTGCTTGTTCTATACTATATGTAATTTTTTCACCTACAACAGCTCCCATACTGCCCATCATAAATCCACTGTCCATGACACATATAACAACATCTTCTCCATTTATTTTTCCGGTACCACATGCTACTGCTTCTTCTATTTTTGTTTTTTCTCTTAGAACTTTTAATTTTTTAGGATAATCTTCTAAATTTAGAGGATTTACAGTATCTAAATTTAAATTAAATCTTTTATATGTTCCTTCATCTATTGTAGATTCCAATCTTTTATTAATATGCATTCTAAAGTAATGGCCACAATTAGGACATATGCTATAATTTTCCCTTACACTTTCTTTATACAATATTTCTTTGCAAGCCTCGCATTTTATCCATTTTCCAACAGGTATATCAATTTTTGACTTTTTATTTTTTAAATTATTATTTTCTCTTTTTACAATTTTATCTACTATCATTATTTGGTCTCTCCTTTTAGCATTTCTTTTTCAATAAAAGATGTATCAAAATTTCCTCTTATAAAATTAGGATTTTTTATTATACTTAAAAGAAAATCTCTGTTTGTATCTATTCCGTCAATAACCAACTCTTCTAATGCTCTTTTCATTTTACTAATTGCTTCATTTCGGTTAGAACCTAAAGTAATTATTTTTGCAATCATTGAATCATAGTTAGAAGGAATTGTATAACCACTATATATTGCAGTGTCAATTCTTACACCATTTCCACCTGGAAGATTTATTTCATTTATTTTACCTGGTGATGGTCTAAAATTTTTACTAGGATTTTCTGCATTTATTCTACATTCTAAAGAATGGCCTTTAAATTCTATGTCTTTTTGTTTAAATTTTAATTTTTCTCCACCGGCAATTCTAATTTGCTCTTTTACCAAATCAATTCCTGTTCTCATTTCTGTTATTGGGTGTTCTACTTGAATTCTTGTATTCATTTCCATAAAATAGAAGTTTTTATCACTATCTACTAAAAATTCCACAGTACCACAGCTTGTATAGCCAGCAACTTTAGCAGCTTTAATTGCTGCATTTCCCATTTTAGTTCTTAATTTTTCATCAACAATTGTAGATGGTGTTTCTTCTAATATTTTTTGATGATTTCTTTGTATAGAGCAATCTCTTTCACCTAAATGTACTACATTTCCATGTTCGTCTGCTAAAATTTGTATTTCAACATGTCTTGGATTTTTTATATATTTTTCTATATAAATTTCATCATCATTAAATGAATTTTTTGCTTCTTGTTTTACTATGTTATAATTTTGTTCAAGTTCCTTTGCAGAGTTTACTATTCTAATACCTTTTCCTCCTCCGCCTGCTGCTGCCTTTAGTAAAACTGGATAGCCTATTTTTTTACAAATAGTTGCTGCTTCTTTTAAGTCTTTTATACTTCCATTAGAACCTAAAATAACAGGAATTCCTTCTTCCTTCATTAATTTTTTGCTATTAGACTTATTTCCTAATAAATCTATAACATCTGATTTTGGTCCAATAAATTTTATATTTGATTCTTCACATATTTTAGCAAATCTTGAATTTTCAGATAAAAAGCCAAAACCTGGATGAATACTATCTGCTTTTGTTATATTGGCCGCTTCTATTATATTTTTTATATTTAAATAGCTATCTTTAGAATTTGCCGGCCCTATACATATTGCTTCATCTGCTAAACGAGTATGTAATGCATCTTTATCTGCTGTAGAATATATGGCAACTGTTTTTATATTCATTTCTTTACAGGCTCTAATTATACGAACAGCTATTTCTCCACGATTTGCAATTAATATTTTGTTCAATTAAAATTACCTCCTTTTTTAGTCTATAATGGCAAATGTAAATTCACCTTTGGCAGCTAGTTTTCCGATTTACTGTTGCTATTCCTTCTCCTACTCCTATAGGTCCTTTTTTCTTTATTATTTTTACTTCTAATTTTAATTTATCTCCTGGAACAACCATTTTTTTAAATTTCATTTTATCAATTCCACCAAATAAAGCATTTTTACCTGTATTTTCTTCTTGGCTTAATATTGCAACTGCTCCTGCCTGAGCTAAAGATTCAGCAATTAGTACTCCTGGCATGATAGGATTACCTGGGAAATGTCCTTTAAAATACCATTCATTTTCATCAACATTTTTATATGCTATAGCCATTTTACCTGGCACAAATTCTTCTACTTCATCTATCATTAAAAATGGTTCTCTTTGTGGTATAATTTTTTTTATTTCTTCTTTGTTTAACATTCTTTCCTCCTTCAATGATCTTTTCTTTTTAGTTTAATTATATATTAAATTACTATTTAAGAGAGAACAATTTTTGCCCATATTCTACAGGCTCACCATCTTTTACATAAATTTCATAAATTTCACCATCAAATTCTGACTCTATTTCATTCATTAATTTCATTGCTTCTACTATACAAAGTGTATCTCCCTTTTTTACGTAATCCCCTTTTTCTACATAAGGTTTAGATGTTGGAGAAGGTTTAATATAAAACGTTCCAACCATTGGAGATGTTACAAGCTTTAAATTTTCACTTTCATCTTCTTTGGTTTGTTTAGTTTGTACATTTTCTTCTTTATCATCATTACTAGTTATCACTACATTTGGGGCCAAAAGCTCTTTTTTCATGCTAATTTTTGTTCCGTCTGGAAAGTCTATATCAATTGATGATAATTTAGAATTTCCCATATCTTCCATTAGCTGTTTTATTTTATCATATTCCATTTTTATTTCTCCTCTTCAAATTTTTTTATTATAATACTTGCATTATGTCCTCCAAATCCTAAAGAGTTTGACATTACAATATTTAACTGTGCATTTCTTAATTCATTTGGAACAATGTCTAAATCACATTGTTCGTCTTTTTCTTTATAATTTATTGTTGGAGGTACAATACTATCTTCAATTGCTTTTACACAAAGGATTGCTTCAACAGCACCAGCAGCACCTAGTAAATGCCCTGTATTTGACTTTGTAGAGCTTACCATTAATCTATTTATATTATCTTTAAATACTGTTTTTATGGCCATTGTTTCTGTTGAATCATTTAAATGTGTTGATGTTCCATGAGCATTTATATAATCAATTTCTTTTGACGTTATTTTTGCATCTGCAATTGCCCTTTCCATTGCTTTTGCACTACATTTTCCATCTGGACATGGTGATGTTATATGGTATGCGTCTGTTGTTGCTCCATAGCCTATTATTTCTCCATATATTTTAGCGCCTCTTTTTTTTGCATGTTCTAATTCCTCTAAAACAAGCATTCCTGCTCCTTCTCCCATTACAAAACCATTTCTTTCTTTATCAAATGGAATACTAGCTCTATTAATATCAGTAGATGATGATAATGCTTTCATATTTTCAAAACCTGCAATTCCTACTTCGCAAATTGCAGCTTCTGTTCCACCTGCTATAATAACATCTTCTGCACCTAATTTTATAGTTTTGTATGCCTCTCCTATTGCATGTGTTGATGATGCACATGCTGTTAAAACAGAAATTGATTCACCTTTAAATCCAAATTCTATAGCTATATTTCCAGCAGGCATATTGGCAATTGCCATTGGAATAAACATTGGTGAAACTCTTCTATTACCTTTTTCAAAATTTATTTTACATTGTTCTTGAATTGTTGTTAAACCTGCAATTCCAGAACTTACAAAAGTTCCTACTCTATCAAAATCAGTATTTTCTTTTGTAATATTACTGTCTTTTACCGCTTCTCTTGCAGCTATAATTCCAAGTTGAGATGACCTATCTAACCTTTTTGATTGCTTTTGGTCAAAATAATCTTGTGGATTATAATTTTTTATTTCTGCATCTAACTTTGTTTTAAATGTTGCTGTATCAAACAAAGTAATTTCATTTACTCCACATTTTTTGTTTTTTATTCCTTCCCATGTTTCAAAAACATCTGTTCCTATTGGAGTTATAGCACCCATTCCTGTTATTACTACTCTTTTTTCCATTTATATTTCCCCTTTCTACATTAACATTCCACCATCAACTTGAATTACTTGGCCTGTAATATAAGAACTATCTTCTGATGATAAAAATTTTACTACATTTGCAACATCTTCGGCAGTTCCCATTCTTTTTAATGGTATTGTTTTATTAATTTCTTCTTTAATTTCTTCTTTTAAAACATCTGTCATTTTGGTTTCTATAAATCCTGGAGCAACAGCATTTACAAGTATGTTTCTGCTAGCTACTTCTTTTGCTAAACTTTTAGTAAATCCTATTATTCCAGCTTTAGATGCGGCATAATTTGTTTGTCCTGCATTTCCACTTATTCCTACAACAGAAGATATGTTTATAATCCTTCCTTCTTTTTGTTTTGTCATATAAGAAATAACATTTTTAGTCATATTAAATGTTCCAACTAAGTTTGTATTTATAACACTTAAAAAATCTTCTTGTTTCATTCTTAAAAGTAGCATATCTTTTGTAATACCTGCATTATTTACTAATACATCAATTCTTCCAAATTCTTTAATTGTCTCTTTTATCATATTTTCGCAACTTTCAAAATTAGAAACATCGCCTTTAACTCCTAAAAACTTAACATTTAAACTTTGGATTTTCTTTTTTGTATTTTCAAAATCTTCATTTTCTTTTCTGTAATTAACAACTATGTTATAGCCTTGTTTTGCAAGCGTATATGCAATTTGGCTTCCTATTCCCCTAGTAGCTCCTGTTATAAAAGCAACTTTATTCATTACATTACCTCCTTTATTAACTTTTCTAAATCATTAACAGTTCCAACATTCATTATCTTTATAGGTCTTTCAAATTTCATTCTTTTTACAAATGAACTTAAAGTTTTCCCTGGACCAATTTCTAAAAAGAAGTCTATTCCATTATCATACATTGTTTGTAATACTTTAGTAAATTTTACAGGATTCATTATATGCTCAGATAATATTTGTGAAATATCATCTGATTTACTATATATTTTCCCATCTATATTTTTTACAACTTTGGGTTCTTTGGAAATTATATTTACATGTTCTAGCTCTTTTTTTAGTTTAATAGAACATTCTTTTAGTTTTTCTGTATGAAATGGTCCTGCAGTATTTAAAATACTAACCATTTTTGCTCCCATTTGTTTTGCAAGCTCTCCTGCTTCAATAACTCCTTGTTCTTCCCCAGATATAACTATTTGCCCAATTGTATTATAGTTTGCAGGAACAACAAAATAATTTATTTTATTGCAAACATCTTCTACTTGTTTTTCTGTAAGCCCTATTATTGCAGCCATTTTCCAGTTACCACTTGGAGTATAATTTTGCATTATTTCTCCTCTTTTTTGAACAATTTTTAAACCATCTTCAAAACTAAATATTCCGTTTTCTATTAAAGCTGTATATTCTCCCAAACTTAATCCTGCTGATAAATTAGAATTTATATTACATTTTTTTAAAATTTCGAGTATTGCTAGACTTTGCGTAAGTATTGCAAGTTGAGTATATTTAGTTTTATCTAAAAGTTCTTTTGGGCCTTCAAATGATATTTGTTTTATAGGCTCATTTGTGATTTTTTCTGCCATATCATAAATCTTTTTTGCTTCATCATATTTTTCATATAAATCCTTTCCCATGCCTACATATTGAGCTCCCTGCCCAGGAAATAAAAAACCTATTTTCATAATTTAATTCTCCTTTTTATTGTTTCTTCAAATTTATTACAAAAGCATTCAATAATTTCAGTTCTATTAACTTCTATTCCAAATTCTTTTTTTATTGATGTTGCAATATCTTTTATATCATCTAAAAATACCGTTTGGTTTGTATTAATACCAATACCAATTACTAAAAATTTAACATTTTTAGCTATAATTTTGCTTTGAGTAAGTATTCCTCCTATTTTTTTACCATTGTATGTTATATCATTGGGCTCTTTTATATTTAAATTTATATTATATTTTAGTTTAAATATTTCTACAATAATTTTGGCAACTTCAATTGTCACCCCTTCTAATTTTTGAGGAGAGCAATTTACTTCTATATAAAAGGAAAAGGCAATATTTTGTGTTTCATTTGTATGCCATATTCTACCATGTGTTCCTTTTCCATTTGTTTGAATATCTGCCATAACAAGTGTTCCATTTTTTATATTATTATTTTCTATTCTTCTAAATATTTCATTTTGCGTAGAATCAATTTGGTTATAAAATATAAAATCTCTTCCTAAATATTTAGTTTTCAGATTTGTTAATTTCATCTAAATTTGCCTGCCTTTTTATTTTATTGGTTGTTGTTTTTATTAATGGCTTAGTTGTTAATATCATTCCTCTTATTGCTTTATATTGTGGCATTGTTGAATTTACTTCTTTAATTTTTTCAAAAATTGCCCTATAAATATCTTCTTTCGTTTTTGCTTTGTATACATTTTCTACAACCTCTTTGTCATATACAACTTTTACATTTATTTTTATATCATTTTTATCATTTGATTGTTGTTTCCCAAAAATAAATGATTCTGTTACACCTTCAATTTTATTTACTAAATTTTCCATTTCTTCTGGAAATATATTTTTTCCACTTTTTAGTACTATAACACTCTTTTTTCTACCACATATAAATATATAGCCTTCTTTATCAATTTTGGCTAAATCACCTGTATAAAACCAGTCACCTTTAAAAGATTCTTTTGTTGCTTTTTCATTGTTATAATAACCAAGTGCAATACTTGGGCCTTTTACAACAAGTTCTCCTACTCCTTCTTTATTTATATCTACAAGTTTTGCTTTAACACTTGGAACTGTTTTTCCAATAGAGCCAATCTTGTGCTCTTTGTTTGTTCCTATTGCTACAACTGGAGAAGTTTCTGTTAACCCATAGCCTTGAACTATATTAATACCAAGCAGTCTGTATCTTTCTTCTATTGCAGGATCTAAAGAAGCGGCACCACTTATAAATAATTTTACTTTACCTCCAAGCATATCATGAATTTGTTTAAAATTTTCTTTTCTTTCTTCCATGCTTGAATTTCTAAGCTCTTCTTCCTTTTTTAAAATATTATCAAGTTTTCCTTGCTTTTCTAACTGTTTTCTTATCATTCCAAAAATTCTTTCATAAATAACAGGAACACAAGCCATAACAGTTACTTGATATTCTTTTAAATTATCAACAACATGTCTTAATCCATCTGAAAATACAGTTTTTGCACCTTTGTATAGTGAAAATAAAAATCCAACTGTGCATTCAAAAACATGGTGTATTGGTAAAATAGAAAGAAGTGTATCATTTTCATTTACATCAACAACTGATGCAATGTCCATTAAATTTGAACAAATATTTTTATGAGAAAGAGCAACCACTTTAGAACTAGATGTTGTACCAGATGTAAATAACATAATGCTCATTTTTTCATTATCTATTTTGGCTTCTATAAATTCCTTATTCCCATTTTTTATTAATTTTTCTCCTGTTTTTATTAATTCATTTAAAGAATATATACCATCTGTATTTTCTAAATTATCAAATGATATTAAATGTTTTAATTTGTTATTTTGGTTGTATTTTATTTTAGTTAATGTATCTTCATATTTTTTAGAATAAAAAATAGCTTCAACTTCAGACCTTTCTATTAGTGATTCTAATTCATTTTCAGGTAATGATTTATCAAGAGGAACAACAAGTCCTGTTCCACATACTACTGATAAATATGCAACTTCCCATTCATACCTGTTTTCTCCAATTATTGCTATTCTTTTATTTTTTAACCCCATGTCAATTAATGCAGTTCCAAGATTATCTACCATATTTCTTACTTGCTTATGTGTAAATGTTTTATATTTACCATTATCTATTTTTATTTGATATGCTATTTTGTTACCATATATTTCTTTTGTTTTATTTAACATATCCTTTAAATTATCTATTTTTATAACTTCATATAATTTTTCACTCATTTGTATCCTACTTTCTTTATATTTAAATTACTAGATTATTTTATAACACATCTTTTTATATGTCTTTATACTGGTAAGTCAGTACAATATATTTTAATAAAAAAATAGCCCTAAATTATTAATTCTTTTAATAATAATTTAGAGTTATTTTTTATTATTTATTTAAAATATCTTTTATTATTTCTCCTGCAATCATTAGTCCTGCAACAGATGGTACAAATGATATGCTTCCAGGTACTTGATTTCTTATTGTACATTTTCTTTTTGTTCCCGGAGGGCAGATACAATTTGTTTTGCAGCTACTGCTACTTGTATTGTCTGGTTTTATTGGTTCTTCTTTTGAATATATAACCTTTAAACTGTCTACATTTCTTTTTTTAAGTTCTTTTCTCATTACTTTTGCAAGTGGACATATGCTAGTTTTATATATATCTGTAATTTCAAATCTTGTTGGATCAAGTTTGTTTCCTGTTCCCATTGCAGATATTACAGGGATATTTAATTTCTTACAGTTCATAATAATTTCTATTTTTGCAGTAACTGTATCAACACAATCTACTACATAATTTAAATCTTCATTTATTATATTTGTTTTAGATTCTGGCATATAAAATTCTTGATATGTTTCAACTTTAGCATTTGGATTTATTTCTAGTATTCTTTCTTTCATTACTTCTACTTTGTATTTTCCTATTGTTTTTCTTGTTGCTATTATTTGTCTATTTAAATTTGTTAAACATATTTTATCATCATCTATTAATACAAAATTTTCTACTCCAGCTCTTACTAGCCCTTCTGCTACAAATGAACCTACTCCCCCAAGTCCAAAAATCGCAATTTTTGCACTTTGTAATTTTTCTATTCCTTCTTTTCCAATTAATAATTCTGTTCTTGAAAATTGATTTAACATTTTTATTACTTCCATTTCATTTTTATTTTTAAAAGTTGTTCTTGCTTTTGCTCTGCATAAGCACTTTATCTATTTCTATTATCTTTATCTTGAATAAATGGTTTGTATAATTTTCTTAATTGTTCACCTGTAATATTTATTACTTTACCACCCTTAGGATTAATCTTCTTATCACCAAATACAACCCAAATAACATTTCTAACAGTTTCTTTAGGCATATTAGCTTTTCCATCTGTAAATATTATTTTGTTTGGTGCTTTTCTTGAAAAAGCTCCGACTGCTGCATTAAAATCCGTTCCTCCGCCTATTGGAAATCTCATATTATCAATATCTTCTGGGTTTTTGAGTTCTGTAAATCCGTGAAATTCTGTATTGAAGCATCCTACTTTAACTTTTGAATTATCTAAAATATTTTTACATTCTCTTAAAAAATTCTTTAATAACACTTCACTTACTGATCCACTTGTATCTAATAATATTTCTGCCTCTGACATTGGAATTTGCTCAATTCTATGTCTAAAATAGCCATTTCTCATTCTGGCATTTTTCCTTGTATATTCTTCATCATATCTTATTGCTTGTTTTAACAATTTTCTCCAATCAATTAATGGGGTTGCTATTCCAATATCAGATAAACTTTTTCCTTCTCTTTGTATTCCATCTCCTGCTTCATGTGATGACTTATTTGCTAATTCTCTACTTAATTCTTGTAATTGTTTTCTTCTTTCTATTTTATTTTGTTTAAAAGTTTCTTTTTCACCCTGTTCAACAAATTTTGATTTTTCTTCGGTTTCTTTTTTTTCTTGTTCTTTTCCTTCTGCTTTTTCTCTCTTTTTGGTTTGTCTTTGTTCCTGTTCTTTCTTTTCAGCTTCCTTTTGCTGTTCTTTTTTTCTATCTTCTATTGCTTTATCCCATAAGCTATGTGTGTCATGTCCAATGCCTGTTGTTTCTTCCTGTTGACTTTGAGAATTTTGTTCTTGTTGATTTCCTTGTGAATTTTGTTGTTCTTGATTATCTTGACTATTTTGTTGACCTTGATTTCCTTGTGAATTTTGTTGCTCCTGATTATCTTGACTATTTTGTTGGCCTTGATTTCCTTGTAAATTTTGTTGCTCCTGATTATCTTGACTATTTTGTTGACCTTGATTTCCTTGCCCACTTTGCTGTTCTTGTTTATTCTTTTCTTTTTCTAATAGTTTATTGTACATTTCATCTGCATCATAATTTATTGCCTCTGGAATATTTACTACACCTTCGACCATAGGTAATCCATCTTGTTTTAATAACGCATTTATTACAGAATCAGTTGCAGTCTTCCATAGCCTTTTATCCTTTCCTTCACTTCTAAATATGTGTTCAAATGCTACATGACACACCTCATGAGCAAATATAAAAATTTGCTGTTTTTCTGACAAATCACCTAAAAATTTAGGATTATACAAAAGAACTTTTCCATCTGTTTCTGATGTTGCTATATCAATGCTCTCTTGAAATTCAAGATTTGCTATTACACTTCCAAAAGTTGGGTACTTTATTAGAAGTTTTCTTTTTATTCTATCTATATCTATACTCATATATCCTCCTTTACTTTTATTTTGATTTATCTTCTTCTACTTCTCTTTCTAAATACTCTTGATATGATCCAAATATTTTCTTAAATGCTAATATTCCACTATGTGCAGTTTCTTTTGCTTCATCTCCACTATGTTCTCCTGAAATTCTTTTTTCAGTTTCTTCTTGTTCTTGCATTATTATTTCTTGCAATTGTTCTAGTCTTTCTTCATCTCCATATATCCATTGTACTTCAAACTTTTTACATATCTCTGCTCCTAATTTTTTTGTAAATTCTCTTACCTTGGGCATGTTTTCACTATCTACTGCTACTAATCCTGATACTG
>ENA-ORLW01000056-ORLW01000056.1-human-gut-metagenome-genome-assembly--contig:-NODE-56-length-152038-cov-24.771955_pt1 | contig 152038 bp, 132 predicted proteins | sample MGYA00243017_ERZ508829 | MGnify/ENA primary metagenome ERZ508829 (study PRJEB26277, sample SAMN04329776) | human gut metagenome | biome: human-associated habitat | host: Homo sapiens | place: USA...
ACCCGTGAATTCTCCTTCCAGAGAATCACTGTAAAAGCATGCTTCCGTCCGCATCCAGCGGTCTCTCAGGGAATGAATCAGAAAAATATAATAATAGCCGTTTATTTTTTGAATATGAGAACCCTCATAGCCTAGCTCCGGGTTCTTATGATCACTGACTAAAAGACGATGTAATCCGTCCTTCTTTGGTGCAGTCAAATCTTCATTCAATTCTGTAATCCAGATTTCATCATTTCCATATACAATATAGTTTCTGCCATCCTCATCAAATAATAAAGAGCCGTCATGATAAAAGCCTTCTATCAGCTGCTTTTTCCATGGACCATCTATTTTTTCCGAAGTATACAAATAAGTCTTACGGGTATCATTTGCCACAAAGCAGATATAAAATCGGCCTTCATGATAGCGCAGGGAAGCTGCCCACATGCCCTGTCCGTAAATATTCTGACCGCTTTTCAGTTGCTGCGCATCCGTATGATCCAACGTCTCATAGACATAAGTCACATGCTCCCAGTGCACCAGATCAAAAGACTGCAGAATCTCACAGCCCGGCATAAAGTGCATGGTTGTGGATACCATATAATAGGTGTCTTCTACGCGGATCACGTCCGGATCTGGATAATCCAATCTTGTTATAGGATTTACATTCATTGTTTATTCCTTTCTGTTTTATCTCCATATTCTTTCTTTGTTCTATTCTATTTTTACTATTTTATCTTTGTTTCTTATCCGTCTGCCTTTTCAACAGATTTTACCCTCAAAAGATAAATGTCCTGTTCAGCTCCATCTCCTCCTAATAATCCGGAAACGTCCCCATAATGACCGGATACCGCATCTTCTGCCACAGTTTCACATTGTAAAAGATCTGTATCTTTGTCAGCTGAACACTGCGATACCAAGTATTTTCCAGTCCTCCATAACCCACACGTGAAATTCATCTTCCTCCAGGGTTCCCTGTTTCCCTTGAAGGTAAGTTTTCCTAGTCAGTCTTCTATCTTTTGTGTATGCATCCCATCTATCGTGTATAAAAGTTAAATCATCTTAAATGCTTTTAACGCCTCTTCAATCGCTATTTCTTTTTCTTTTGGGCATTTCGGCTGTCCACTCTTCTCAGATTTTGGCTTATTATAGTTCTCTCTTTCTATAATTCCATGCTTCTGCTTTATCTGCGCAATATACAGATTAGAAACCTTCATCCCATCATGATGCTCCGCCACATACTTCTTTATCTCCTCATAAGTAGCCTGTTTATGCTCCGCTTCGGTCCGCGCTGGGCAAAGGTCCCCTGGACCTTTAGCGCCTCTCAGCCGCCGTCAAATCCATCTCATCCATATCAAGTTTCACATTCACATGATGTTTCGCTTCATGGAGTTTGGACAAAAGGCATACCGTCTCGCAATGCACCGTCCCGGGGAACATATCAACCGCCACAGCCTTCTCCATCTTATAACCGCTTGCCTCAAATACGGCAAGATCCCTTGCCAGACTTGTTGGCTTGCAGGAAATGTAGACAATGCGGTCTACGCCGTAATCGATGATCTTCGTCAGTGCCTTGGGATGAATACCGTCACGCGGCGGATCTAAAATGATAAGATCCGGCTTTTCTTCGATCGTGTCTAAGACCTTCAAGACATCCCCTGCAATAAATTCGCAGTTATGTAAACCATTTAATTCTGCATTCTTCTTTGCAGCTTCTACCGCTTCTTCAACGATTTCCACCCCGATCACCTTTTTGGCAACCGGTGCCATCAACTGTGCGATCGTTCCGGTACCGGAGTAAAGATCAAATACGATCTTGTCCTTTTCCCCGTTTTCGTTCAGAGAACCGATATAGGAACGCGCTGTCTCATACAGAACCTCTGCGCCCAGCGAGTTTGTCTGAAAGAAAGAAAACTCCGTGATCTTAAAACGCAGTCCCAGTAATTCCTCGTAAAAATAATCCTGTCCGTATAAGATCTCTGTCTTATCATTCTTAACTACATCTGCAACACTGTCATTATACGTGTGCAGAACACCTACCAGTTTTCCTGTTAAGTCAAGTTTACATAATTCATTTACAAGTGGCTGCAGATCATAGGTACCCAGTGTTGTTGTGACAAGTGCAACCATCAGCTCTCCTGTTTTCACAGCACGTCTGACAAGCAGGTGACGCAGATATCCGGTCTGTCTCATACGATGATAAAACGGAATATCATTCTCCTGCCCCCAGGTAAGCACTGCGGAAAGTACTTTTCTGAAATCAGGATCTACGATCTGGCACTGGTCTACCGTCACAATATCATAAAAGCTGCCACGCTTATGCATACCAAGGCTGAGCGGACCGTCCTTATAAGCATCTCCAAAAGAAAACTCCATCTTATTCCGATAGCCATACCGGATCGGACTTGGTTTAATGCCTTCAAATACATAATCCGGCTTCTGATTCTGACTTATGTAAACTTCGTCAAGGATCTGTTTCACCTGATTTTCTTTGATGGAAAGCTGTGCTTCATATGGCAGGTTCTGATAATTACAGCCACCGCAGATTCCAAAATGCGGACATGGAGAAGCTATCTCGTCCGGTGCTTTTTCCAGAATTTCCAGCACATTTGCTTCTGCTCTGCCCTTTTTCTTTTTTGTGATACGGCAGCACACCTTCTGCCCCGGTATTGTATTTTTTACAATGACCTTGGTATCCTCTACACTCATAATACCTTTATTCGGAAATTGAATGCGCTCAATCACGCCCTCTACGATCTCACCCTTTTTCATAATACTCCTTTTCGCTGTCGCTTGATTTTGTTACCTCACTACAAAACGGGATTCCATCGGAATGGAATCCCGTTCAATGCGTTCTGTTCTGTTTCGATTTATTCCTCTGTCTCGTCTGCCTTTGCATCTACTTTTTCAGTATCTTCTTCATCAAAGAAATCATCATCAAAGTCATCATCGAAATCATCTTCGAAGTCTTCCAGATAATCCGGTGTGAAATACAGATATACTGCATATGCGATGCCTGCTACTGCTGCAATAGCTCCAATGATCGCAAGAGCCCAGAGAATTGCTCTTGGAAATTTCTTTTCCTCTTCTTCCTTCTTCAGGAAGTCATTTGCCTTGATCATTGCTGCAATGTCTTCTACCTTTAATTTGTTCATGTTAATTCCGCCTTTCTTATATTTGATTTGTAACGGCTCAGCACCATACAGATTTGTGATCAGCCGGTCTTTTATCAGCTGCCTTTACATCGTTTAATTGTAGATAGTATACCACATTTTCCGCTTCATTACTACCAGTATTTTCTGCATAGCCCGGTAAAAAAACCAAAAACATAAATTCCGCAATCAGATCTTCTGCAGCTTTGCGAAAGCCGCATACATAACCTTCTGCCCATACGCATTGAAATTGACGGTAACCTTGGTATCCTTCGGTCCCGGCTCCATTTTCAGCACAACGCCTTCTCCGAATTTCATATGGCGCACCTTATCCCCGACCGTATACTGTACAGAAGCATACGTGGGCTTTGCCTGTGTCTGTGCAATAAACGGCTTGACCTTTTCCGGTGTTACCGCAGGCTTACGAAGGCTTGCGGATCTTGCAATCGTCTGGCTGCCCGGTGTCACGTAGACCGGCTTTACAGTTGCTTTCGGCTTACTACTGCTTCCATGCTCTACAGGTTTTTTTATGCCACTTGCGGAAAATGTATTGGCACTGAATGTCTTTCCGAATTCCTGCCTTCCCTGCCCAAATGAAAGCGATCCCGAACTGTACGGCTTCTGCTTAAACAGGCTCTTCTCGTAGGAGTCATCCTCATAATCACTGAAGCTTCTCTTATAAACAGGCAGTTTATTGTCTAAAAGCTCTTCCGGGATCTCCTTGATGAAACGGCTGATCGGATTATACTGTGTTTCGCCGCGCACCATACGCTGCTTCGCTGCTGTGATCGTCAGATCCTTTTTGGCTCTTGTGATACCTACATATGCCAGCCTGCGCTCTTCCTCCAGCTCGGAGCTGTCGTCCGCTGTGATGGTCATATAGCTTGGGAAGATGCCATCCTCCATACCTGCCAGATAAACATGGGAAAATTCCAGTCCCTTTGCACTGTGCAGCGTCATCAGAAGCACTCTGTCCTGCTCCTCATCCACGTTATCAATATCCGCAACAAGTGCGACTTCCTCCAGGAAGCCGGAAAGTGTCGCCTCCTCATGCTCCGACTCATAGGCAACAACCTTGGAAAGGAGTTCGTCCACGTTTTCCATACGGCTTTCCGCTTCTTCCTGCTCTCCCTCTGCCTGCAGCAGATCCATATAGCCCGTTGTATCGATGATATCCTGCAAAAGCTCTTCCAGCCCGTAAACAGTCAGACGGCTTCTGAATACCTGTATCATATTGACAAACGGTGTGATCTTGGCTGCGCTTTTGCCGAGTGTCGGGATCTGTTCCGCCTGCCGCAGTGCATCATAAAAACTCAGATTATTTTCGTCTGCATAATTCTGTACCTTTGCGATCGTTGTCGCACCGATCCCACGCTTAGGGATATTGATGATACGTTTTACCGCCACATCATCGCGCCCGTTATCGATCGTCTTTAAATACGCCAGCAGATCCTTGATCTCCTTCCGGGCGTAGAAATTTACGCCGCCCACGATCGTATAAGGAATACCGGATCGTACAAACTGCTCCTCCAGCATACGGGACTGGGCATTTGTCCGGTAAAGCACCGCGCAGTCCTGAAACGCTGCCTCTCCTGTCCGCTGCTTTTTCTTAATATCGGAAGCAATAAATTCCGCTTCTTCGTAAGCCATGTCAAACTGACGGAAATGGATCCGGTTTCCCGCTCCCTGATCCGTCCAGAGTGCTTTGTCCTTCCGCCCTACGTTATTGCGGATCACGGCATTTGCCGCATCCAGAATATTCTGGCTGGATCGGTAGTTCTGCTCCAGCTTGATCACATGCGCATCCGGGAATACTGACTCGAAATCCAATATATTGCGGATGTTAGCGCCACGGAACTTGTAAATAGACTGGTCATCATCCCCTACAACGCATAAATTACGGTTAGCCGCAGACAACAACTTGATCAGTTCAAACTGTGCTGTATTGGTATCCTGATACTCATCCACCATAATATATTGCAAACGATCCTGATAATTCTGGCAGACCTCCGGGCACGCCTTAAACAGCTCCACAGTCTGCATGATCAGATCATCAAAATCCATAGCATTATTCTTCCGCAGGGTCGCCTGATATTCCCGGTAAGCCTTGCCGATCCGTTGCTTGGTAAAATCCCCAAATGCATGCATTTCGTATTCCTGCGGTGTGATCAGAGAATCCTTGGCAGAAGAGATCGCAGATAAGATCGTACGCTCCTTGAGCATCTTCGTGTCGATCTCCAGACGTTTACACACGTCCTTCATCACAGTCTTCTGGTCATCCGTATCATAGATCGTAAAATTGTTATCATAACCGATCCTGTCTGCATAACGGCGCAGGATCCGCACACAGCTGGAGTGAAAGGTGGAAACCCAGATGCTCTCCGATCCCATCCCGACAAGGGCATCCACACGGTTCCGCATTTCCTGCGCTGCTTTATTGGTAAAGGTGATCGCCATGATGTTCCATGGGCTGACCTGACATTCCTCGATCAGATAGGCGATCCTGTGGGTAAGCACTCTGGTCTTACCGCTTCCCGCACCTGCAAGGATCAGGACAGGACCTTCTGTCTGCAGAACTGCCTCCTTCTGCTTTTCATTTAATGTATCGTAAATACTCATACATTCCTCCGTATTCAAACAAATGTTCGTTATCTTTCCTATTATAACACTGCTACAACAATTCCTGCAATAATGACAGCCGCACAAATCAGTTTATAACCGATATTTTTTTCATGGAAGATAAACTTACCCGCAAGGATCGTCACAATACAGCCGGATTGCTTGATCAGTGTCATAATGCTGATCCGGCTTTCCGGGTTTGCATTTGCCAGAAAAAGCGACCGGTCTGCAATGACAAACAAAATGGCAAGCAGCCAGATCCAAGGGTTTTTCAATGACTCCTTCACGTGGATCTTTTCTTTTGCAATAATTATGTAAACCAGATAGTACAGCACCAGAAACAGCATATACCAGAACTGCAGCTGTGCACTTGTAATATCCTTTGTCAGTATTTTATCCAGAAGTCCCGATATCGCATTCAGCATACAGGAAGCCAGTGCAAACAGGACTAAAATGACCGGTACATGTTCTTCATTTTGCTGTTCCTTATTTTTCTGTTTTTCTGAAATCGTACACGCAGTACCGTCATCTGTCTGTATATCAGAGTTTTCCCGTACCTTCTTCTGCATTCTGCAAACCATAGGCCATTTCGGTCTTTTCAGCATCAGAAGTCCGACACAGACAAGTAATAACCCGATCATCTGATTTCCCGACAGTACCTCATGCTGCACGATCACCGCCAGCAGTGTGGCAAACAGAACGCGTGACAGGTCTAAAAGCCCGTACAGACTGATTGGCATTTTCTTGATGGCTTTAAAGCTGCACATCCATGCCAGAAAAATGATAAAAGACTTAAATGCCACCGCAGGCAGGAAATGCATATCCATCTGCGCTGCATTTTTCACATCCGGGCATACAAATAAAAAAGCAAACAATGTATAGAAAAACAACACTTCCATGACACTGCTTCTCTGCAATGATTTCTTTTTAACAATCTCTCTTGTACCTTTTAAAACACCATAATTTAAAACGAATAACATCCACATAAATAATATTCTCCCGATTTTCCTCGGATAACGTATCATACTTTTCCCTGTCTTGCAAATAGTTTTCATTTAGTCACGCCATGCAGAATCTTTCATACTTTATAAAGAGGGCTGTTGCCCATCAAAAAAAGGAGGATACGATTATGAACAGAAAAAAGAAACGGAGCATCTGTCTGCTCCTGCTGACGGCACTTGTCACACTTTCTCTGACGGGCTGCGGGCAGAAAGAAAAAGTCACCGGAGAAAAAGTCGTGCTGAATGAAGTAGCACATTCCATCTTCTATGCCCCGATGTATGTGGCGATCGAAGAAGGCTATTTCGCAGAGGAAGGCATTGATCTGACACTGGTGACCGGCTTTGGTGCAGACAAAACAATGACCGCCGTTTTGTCCGGTGAAGCGGATATCGGATTTATGGGACCGGAATCCACGATCTACACGTATCTGGGCGAAACCGACGACCCAGTGATCAACTTTGCACAGCTGACGCAGCGTGCAGGGAACTTTATGGTTGCAAGGGATGACAGCGACTTTTCCTGGCAGGATCTGAAAGGAAAGACTGTTCTGGGCGGACGCGCAGGCGGTATGCCCGAAATGGTCTTTGAATACATTCTGAAGAAAAACGGTATTGACCCGGCAAAAGATCTGACGATCGACCAGAGCATCGACTTTGGTTCCACTGCTGCTGCCTTCAGTGGCGGAAAAGGGGATTACACCGTAGAATTTGAACCATCCGCTACCGCACTCGAATCCATGGATGCAGGCTATCATGTAGTCGCTTCCCTCGGTGTGGATTCCGGTTATGTTCCGTATACCTGCTTCTCCGCAAAGAAAAGTTATGTAAACAAAAACGCAGCTACAGTCCAGAAATTTACCAATGCGCTGCAGAAGGGAATGGATTATGTTGCAGGCCACACCCCGGAAGAGATCGCCAAAGTGATCAAACCACAGTTTAAGGAAACAGACGAGGCAACACTGGAAACGATCATCAGCCGGTACTACAGCCAGGATACCTGGAAAACAGACCTGATCCTGCAACAGGACAGCTTCACACTGCTGGAAGATATTCTGATCGATGCAGGGCAGTTATCAGATTATGTAAACTATGAAGATCTTGTCACAACCAAATTTGCAGAAGAAGCGAAGAAATAATCAGCTGAACGATCTTAAAATAAAGAATGTGACAGGAATTTACTATCACAAAAATAAGAGACAGAGATCAGCACTACTTCTGATCTCTGTCTCTTTTCTTTTATCCTTCTTTATAAAATTGTTCTATAATCCCATCTGCAAGCACTCTGGCGAATAAGGTACCCTGTTCCCCCATCTCCTGGTATACGAAAAGCTCTTTGCGGAGATTTCCCTCTCTGCTCTGCTTTGCGGCTTCTTCAACCGCTCCATTCAGGCTCTGGAGAAAATCCGAAATCTGTCTGCTGATATATTTGTCATTCTGTTTTTCGAGAAACTCTCCTATCTTTACAGCCTGCTCATCAATTTCATTCCTAAGAGCTGAAATATTCTGCCTTTCTCCTGTATAAACGGCTCTCGCATAATCTGCAAGTTTTTCTGTATATGCAGTAAAAATCTGACTTAAGCGGCTCGTCATGCTGACCGGATAAAAAGCGCTGTAAATAGTTGCAAGCTCTCCCGGGACTTCCAAAAGATACTCAAGACTCTGCTCTGTTCTTTCTTCCGTTCCGCTAAAGGAAGCCATATACAATTGCAGGAAGCCAAGATACTGATATACCACCTTGTTAAAGTCACTTACAATCTGCAGCTCATCCAGTCCCTGCTTTTCCTCAAAACGTTTTCCTTCACAAATATTCAGTTTATCTCCTACCCGCAGATTATAGGGATTTACCCCGGGATTTGCAAGCAGTATCAATGGTACCGTTGTCTTATACTGCTTCGCCAGCTTATAAAGCGTATCTCCTTTTTGAATCTCATGCACCGTCATCTGACATTTCATAACTGCCTCCATAGGTTGTTATCATTCCCTATCAGTATATGAAAACCGGACGGCATATGTGAATCTCTAATAGCTTCTGATCTTATCCTCCGAATCATCGTTTGTCTTATCAATCTTCCGGATCACCACAAAATAACTGTAATTGTCACTGACTCTGATCTCGACCCGGTCGCCAACCTTATGTCTCATCAGTGCTTTTCCCATCGGAGACTCAATACTGATCAGATTTTCCAGCGAATTGCTTCTTACCGTAGTTACAATACGATAAGTCTCCTCACAGTCATCCTCCTCCACATAAACAGTCACCGTATTATTCATACCGACTTCATCTGTTTTGGAATCATCGGAAATGACCTGTGCTGTTTTGATCATACGCTCCAGATAGCGGATCCTGCTCTCGTTTTTATTCTTCTCTTTTTTGGCAGCATGATATTCAAAGTTTTCACTTAAGTCCCCATGTGCCCTTGTCTCTTTTACCGCTTCCAGAAGCTCCGGTCTTTTTACCAGCTTCCGGTATTCGATCTCCTGCTGCATTTTATCTATATCAGACTGTGTTAATTGGTCTCTCATAACGTCAACTCCTTCTGTCCAAAATAAGTTCTGATCTTCTCCTCATTCAGTTCTTCCCCGATCACGATCAGAACCTCCTGTCCTTTTTCCACTTCTTTTACGGTCATGGCATCCTGCATCGCATTCAGCTCCAGCCATTTATCATCCTTACGGATAAAACCTTTCACCCGGAAGATCTTTCCGCATTCTGCATCCTGCAGTACCGCAGATACCGTCTGCCGCATCTTCTCTTCTGTCATACCCAGATTCAGGAAATACACAGACTGGAAGCCGTCCTGTTCCCCGGACAGCTTCACATGATCCGCCGGTTTATACCCGCTTGTCATGATCTTTTGATAGTCTTCCTCTTTCAACAGAGCCCAGTCCTTGCAGATCATCACATCTGCAAGCTGTCTGTCGCATTTGATCCGCTGCATGGCACGCCCGATATGTGCCTTTGTCCTTTCGATCTCCTGCTCCGTGGCTTCCTGCACCTTGCTGAATAAGATAACGCCCGCACCTGCAACCTCGGAAGCCAGCAGATAATCGGCGTTTTCAGACATTTCATCCGGCAGTTTCACATCTACCACAGCGATCACATTTCCGATCTCATACCACTGATCCAGCGGTTCTTCCCGCAGGGTATCAAAAAATTCGTCCACATCGAAAATACCGGATGGCTCGATCAGCACCCTGTCAAAGCCCCGCATTCCCATGGAGATCAGCTTTGTTTTAAACCGGCGCTTATGGCAGTCCTTATCACAGCCGCCCGCTACCATTTCCAGATCACAATGATCGCCCAGAAGATCCTGCATCAGCAGCATATCAACATTGACTGCGCCGAAATCATTTTCCAGAATACAGATATGCTCACCTTTTCCGATCAGATAAGACGCATATTTCTTTAAAAAAGTTGACTTCCCGCTTCCTAAAAATCCGGTGATCAGATCCACCTTGATCATTTGATTCACATCCTTTGTCAAATAGTTTTCCTTTTAATACACATATGCTGTGTCTACATCAATAACCACATAGTAATCCGGCCACTTTTCCCATACTTTCTTTTGTATGATGTCTTTCAATTCTTCCTGTGACAGCTTAAAATCAGCCGGTATAACCACATCAAATATCATATTGTGGTGTGTCGTACCTGTCACCATACGGAAATCATGGATCGTAAGCCGTTCATCAATGGCTTTTACAAGCTTTACCATTTCTTCCTTCATTTCAACTGTTTTTACATTGCCAACATCGATCGGATCCATATGGATCACAGTCTCACAATGCAGCTTTTCCTTCAGCTCCCGTTCTATCCGGTCGATCAGATCATGCAGTTCATAAATATTACCGTCCCCTGATACCTCTGCATGCAATGATACCATTACTCTTCCCGGTCCGTAATCATGCACTGCCATATCATGGATTCCCAGCACCTCCTCATGCTGCATGACAAGTTCTTTGATCTCTTTGACAAATTCCGGATCCGGAGCCTGTCCCAGCAATGGGCTTACTGTTTCCTTTGCCGCACCTATGCCTGCTGCCAGGATAAAAACAGCAACCAGAATACCGCAATATCCATCTATGTTGATCCCTGTTACCGCTAAAAACAGCATTGCCAGCAGTACAACTGTCGTAGCAGCCGCATCACTCAGGCTGTCCGTTGCCGTTGCTGCCATCGTTGCAGATCTGATCTTTTTTCCGATGGCATGATTATAATATGCCATGTACAGTTTAACCAGAATGGATGCTGATAACACAGCGATAGACAGCGTACTGATCTGTACACTGACCGGATGCAATATCTTCTGCACCGAATTTTTTGCCAGTTCCACGCCCATTAAAAGGATCAGAAAGGAAACACCGAGCCCTGCCAGATATTCGATCCTTCCATGTCCAAACGGATGATCCAGATCAGGCTTTTTCCCGGAGAAGACAAAACCGATCAGCGAAATAAAGGAAGATCCCGCATCTGACAGATTGTTAAAGGCATCTGCCATGATCGCAATAGATCCACTGAAAAAACCTGCCAGATACTTTCCTGTAAACAGGCAGATATTTAAAAAAATGCCCACAACAGCACCTAATGTACCATATACTCTTCTCTTTTTCTCTTCACTGTCGGATTCTCTGATCCAGAACTTAGCCAAACACGTTATCATATTGTACTCTCCCAAATAATGATTCAATTTTACTCTTCATACAAATATAAATCAATATCTACCGCCCCTTCGATACCGGGAACTTTTCCCGATTCCGTAAACTGCCACATCGTAAATGCATAGGGGAAATCCGGCTGCATCCGATAATCTGCCAGCCAGAGCGGATAAGCTGTCAGCTCCTCTAAATATAATACTGTTGTCAGCCGCTTTGCATTGGCATAGACCATCGGCTGATAGCCTGCTGCCTGCACAGCATCACAAAACGCCGCCGTGATCTTAGTCAGCTGCTTTCCTGTCAGTTCATCTGTTCTTGCCGTATCATAAAGGATCGGCTCTGTATCAAATACGATCGGCATTTCCATTTCCTGCCCTTCGATCGCCTGCAGGACAAATGCTGCCTCTTCTCTTGCCTCCTCCTCGGAAATGGCTGCGGAAAAGAAATAGACACCTGTTTTCAGCCCCTGCTCCTTTGCACCTCTCAGATTTTCATAAAACCGATCATCCATAACCAGCTTCCCGCTGCCATATCCCCTTAGCCCGATCCGCAGCATGACATAGGAAATGCCTGCATTTTTCACCTGCTCCCAGTCAATATTTTCCTGAAATTTGGAAACATCGATACCAAGCATAGTCTGATAACCCTGCGCCTCATACCGTTTCGTCAGATCTTCTCCCGAAAAGGCAGACAATGTATACGGATTTTGCGCAACATCCGTCAGAAGCGGTACACGCAGATAGCCTTCTGCAATATCATAGACCACAGTCGTCTGTGCTTCCTTTTCCATATCCGACACATAAGGAATCTGTTTTTCTTTTTCTGCCACGATCCATGCCTGCTGCTCTTCTGCCTGCTTCTGCGCCTTTTCCCCGGCTGCTTCCTGTACCGCCTGCTGCGATCCGGACTGCCCATTATCATTGCCCGCTTCCGCATCCTGCGTGGCTTTTGTCTGCTCTGTCAGAACCGCTTCTGTCTGCATGCTCCGGTTTTGCCTCACCGCCACAGCTCCCAGTGTCAGACCGACCGCTGTCAGCAGAAAAAGACATCCCAGCACAATGCCTGCGCGCTCTGCCAGACGTTTTTTCCTGCGTCCCATAAAAACGGAACCGGCAAAAAAGAGAGCTGCAAACAGTAATGCACCCATTCCGAGGATGGGAAGACTGCTGCCCGGATTTTTTCCGCCTTCTGCAAGCTCCTGTCTGCTACTCTCCAGACTTCCCTGATCTGTTTCCTGCCGACTTTCCTGTTCCGCCGCAAGCTCCTTAACCGTGTCCTCTGTCTGCGCCGCAATGCCAAGCTCTTCTGCCGTTCTGGTGACGCTGTTTGTCTGTGTATACAGAAAGTACCCATTATACAGCCGTGCACAGATCTCCTGCTCCGCCGTCTGTCCTATGATCCTGATCTCCGTTCCCGCCTCATCAAACGGAAGCAGCTCCGACCATGTCTTTCCGCCATCTGTGCTGTAATCATAATAGACAAGTCGGCTCTGCGCATCTGTTCCGGTCAGCGTATAAAGCTGTGCATCCTCTTCTGTCCCCGTCCAGGTAAGCACCGCTGTCTCCGGCTCCGTCGTATCGTGGGAAATCGCTGTCTCCGGTGCTCTGTATCCGTTTTTGACATATGCCGAATAGTCGTTTCCAAGAGAGGTACTGACAAGTCCGTAATACTTTGCAAGTGCCGTCGCATCAAGACGTCCCATTTCCTGCCAGTCCTCGGGGCTGTCCAGATATGCCCGGTCCATGACATGATCCGCATAGGCATGCTCCACCAGGATACACGGCAGATCCAGTGCCGCCGATTCCCGGATAATCCCATAATAATCCGTTCCACTGTCATTTAACCGCGTTTTGACACCACGGATCGTCAGACCATGCTCCGAAAGCTGGGACAGGATGATATCTCCCAGCGCATGCATTTTGGCATTTGCCAGCCCTGTGCTGGGAATCCACACCTCTGATCCGTACATCGTATGATTTTCGGACATATTAAAATGGAGGCTGACCATAACATCTGCCTCCACACTTTTTGCATATTCTGCCCGTTCTTTCAGGGACATATCTTTCTTGTCCGGATTCGTTATGTAAACCTCTGTGTTATCATACTGCTGTAACAGCTCCTGCATTGCCTTTGCTGTCACAAGGTTCATATCCTTTTCCAGAAATCCGTCATAGTTCAGCCCTTCATTGCTGCCACCATGTCCCGGATCGATCACAATTACAAAATTCTCTGCCATATACCCTCTGTTCTGGTTTATTTTTTATTCTTTTTTTCTTCCTTATCAGATTCTTCCGTACTCTGTCTGCTACTTCTCATCTCATCGATCAGCTTTTCGATCAGAAGCTTCTTTACATATACATCAAAGCTCAGCATACAGATAAAATAAAACTGCTGCAGAAAGTCCCTGGATTCCTCATCTGCATCCGCAAAAGATTTCTGTGCCTGCTCGAAATGCCTTGCCACATCCTTTTTCAGCGTCTGGATCTCTTTTCCTTCCATCTGGAAAACTTCTTCGTAAATATCGGAAAGTGTCAGTCCGTCTTCTTTCCCGAAAAAACGATCTGTGATCGGCTGCAGCAGCTCCTGGATATCACTGATCGACAGAAATCCCTTGAAATAATAGATAAAGATAAGCACCAGAAGATGCTCCTTGGAATATTTCTTTTTCACAGGCGGCGGCAGAAGATCGTTCTTTGCATAATTATTGATCATTGTCTTCGTCAGTATCTTATCCGTTTCCTGCCTTGTCGTACTTTTCAGCCGATGATCCATAAAAGTAGTAACCTGATCCATGTAAAGATCGATATTCGGGATATCTGCCGTTTTGATATAATCTATGCGGTCAAAGCTTTCCATTATGCTGTTTAATAAATCTTCTGTTGAAATTGTCATAATATGCTCCGCTTCTTTCCTGTGTTACGTATTTCTCATTCACTCTACATTATATAGTATTAAAAACTATTTGTAAATGTCTAACTTTTCTTTCTCCGTCCGAAAGAATTTCTGTGCCGGTTGACGCTTTGCTTTTCCTGTGCTAAGATAATAGAAATGTATGACGTTAAAATTTTACAGTGTTAAAGTGTCGGAGGGAAATTATGGTAAAGCAATTAAAATCTGAACCGGTTGATCATCTGTTTGAAGCAATCCTGACCCTGAAATCCAAAGAGGAATGCTATTCTTTTTTTGAAGATCTGTGTACAGTCAATGAGCTGCTCTCTCTTTCCCAGCGTTTTGAAGTTGCTGCCATGTTGAAAGAGCATAAAACCTACTTGGAAATCGCCGAAAAGACCGGTGCATCCACCGCTACTATCAGCCGTGTCAACCGCTCTCTTACTTATGGAAATGACGGCTATGAAATGGTTTTCAGCCGTATGAAGGAAGAATAAAACACCACTGCACCACAGGAATCTGCAGTGCGTGGCATCATATAAAAATCCCATGTAGTCATTTCAGGTCTGCATAATTGCATGATCCTGAAATTTCCACATGGGATTTTTTGATATGTTCAAAGCTTATATTACTTCTATTTTCAGTTAAAATGATTTTTCCGTAAACCTACACATCCAGCTTCATATCGCCGTCCTGTAACCATCCAAGCTTTCTCATGCCTGTGGCAAATGCCCAGGAAAGAACACCTGTCAGCAGGAAATGCAGCACAATGATCTTGACGAGGACGATGTTTCCGCTTTCCATGGCTGCCATTGTCTGATAGGTTGTGATCTGTCCGACCAGACCTGCTGTACCCATACCGGAGCCTGTTGCATTATTTGTCATGCCAAATACAAGTGTGGAGACCGGGCCAAGCACCGCGCTTGTTAAAATAGCAGGCAGCCAGATGATCGGCTTCTTCACAATATTACCGATCTGCAGCATACTTGTGCCGAGTCCCTGCGCTAAAAGTCCGTTTACCTTATTATCCTTATAGCTTGCAACCGCAAAACCAACCATATTTGCACAGCATCCGACTGTTGCCGCACCTGCTGCCAGACCTGACAGATTTAAGATAATGCCAAGTGCTGCGGAGCTGATCGGCAGTGTCAGGATAATACCCATTAAAACAGAAACGATAATACCGCCGATAAACGGATGTGCCTCTACATTCACATTGACAAGCTGTCCGATAAATGCCATAAAAGCAGAGATCGGAGGCCCTAAGATCAATCCGACCGTACTGCCCGATACAATGCTGACAAGCGGCGTGATCAGAATATCTACCTTCGTCTTACCACTGACAAGATGTCCGATCAGAATCGCAACAAGTGCTGCAATAAAAGCACCAAGCGGTTCGCCGGGACCTGCATAAGTAATCACTCCATCCACTAAAACAGTACCTGCCAGAATCTTGCTGGCAAAAGCACCCATCATGCCTGCAGTAGCCGCAGAGATCACAACAAGCGGACTCTCCTTATATTTCAGTGCCACTCCCACACCGATACCAGCACCGGTAACAGAAGATGCAACTTTTCCCATTATATAGATGTAAGTACCGATATTTCCCGGGATAAAGCTGCCGATCTGGGAAATGATCGTTCCGATGATCAGTGTTGCGAATAAGCCTGTCGCCATGCCACTCAGACCGTCGATAAAAATTTTGTTCAGTATCTTTCTCAATTTTTCCATAGTATCCTCCTTGACAGTATTTACAGCTGTATATACAGCTGTCTTGTCAGTCAACAAGGGTACCTTATCACATTTTTAATCAGATAGCAAGTATCCTTTTTCAGACAGCGTCTGCTCGATCCGGTCAAGCACATCCTCCGTCTCCGCTTCGATCGTATGGTAATGCACACCATCCGTAAGCGTGCTCAGCCCTTTTGCATGGCTCTTTTCACACTGTTCCACAAAGCTCTTGGCATCCTGCCTGCTGTTGATGATCAGATCACAGGTGATCTGCCCATATATTTCATGCGCTACAACCACATCAAGAATATGCCCGCCCAGATCAACAATCGTACACAGTTCATCCAGGATCTGCTGCTGCGTATGTCTGACCTTGACAGAGCGCTTCCTGCCTTTCATTTTCTCTTCTTCATGAAATAACAGATATCCTTTATTGGTAGATAAAATATTTTTATTGACTGCACGCAAAAGCGCTATATCCTGTACAATGACCTGTCTGCTGACTGCGAGGCATTTCGCCAGATCCGTTCCTGACAGCGGGCTGTCCGACTCTGCCAGCAGCTTTAAGATATTTTCTCTTCTTTTCTCTGCATTCATGCCATTTCCGCTCCTTCCCATATATCCATGTATTACGGTTAAAAATCCGCTCCTTTCTGATTGTAACAAGCCGATAAAAGAATGTAAAATGATTTATTTCATCTTTACTTTTAAAAAAAGGTGTGCTATTCTTACGTTGTCGTAAATGACAGATATATTATTTTGGAGGTAGCCACAATGAACAAAGGTACAGTTAAATGGTTCAACAACCAGAAGGGTTACGGATTCATCTCTGATGAAGCTGGAAACGACGTTTTCGTACACTATTCAGGACTTAACATGGAAGGCTTCAAGTCATTAGAAGAAGGCCAGGCAGTTGAGTACGAAGTAGTTAACGGCGAAAAAGGACCTCAGGCAGTAAACGTAACTAAATTATAAGAAGCACGCTTCTTACAAGCTTAATCAGTTTTTCGATGTGCCTTTTTAAAATATAAATTGAAAGAATTTAGTTTTGAATGAGCAATTGTTTTAACGGATTAAAAAAAGCAGCCGGTCATATGACCGGTTGCTTTTTTCTTTCCTAAAAAATGTCATGCATCTGAGATGCATGATGCAGCCTCAATCCATCTGCGAAGCAGATTATGCATGGATTGAGGTTCCAGTTTTATCTACGCTCCACACGCCTTCAGCACCTCTGTAAATGCCATCTGCCCGCCAAACAGATCCAGCGCGCTTCCGATCGTTACATTGATATGATCCTTTCCCAGCTTTTTCAGCCTGGAAAGATCCGCAAAATCATGTACGCCGCCTGCATAGGTAATCGGTCTGTCTTCGTAAGCCGACAGCAGGCTCACAAGCTCCTCTTCGATCCCACTATTTTTCCCTTCCACATCGACCGCATGGATCAGAAATTCATCACAGTATGCGGAAAGCTGCTCCATAGTTTCCGATGAAAGCTGCGTGTCCGTCTGCTTTTGCCATCTGTCTGTCATGATATAGTATCCGTTTTCTGTTTTCTTACAGCTCAGATCCAGTACCAGATGTTCTTTTCCGGTCACATGCACCAGTCTTTGCAGTCTGTCATAATCAATCTTCCCATTGCAAAATACAAAGGATGTCACGATCACATGACTGGCACCACTGTCCAGATACAGCTTTGCATTTTCATCTGTAATCCCGCCGCCGACCTGCAAGCCGCCCGGATAAACCGCAAGAGCCATAAGAGCCTGTTTTTTTGTTTCTTCATAATAAGGACTTCCTTCTTTATTGAGCAGGATCACATGTCCGCCTTTGATCCCGTATTGGCTGTACAGCTTTGCATAAAATGCTGCATCCTGCCCCGACACAAAATTTTCTCTGGCATAATCTCCCAGATCTGACAGACTGCTGCCAACGATCTGTTTTACACTTCCATTATGAATATCAATACAAGGTCTGAATTCCATTTCTGTTCCTCTGTCATTTCTTTCGTATAAAATTTATTTTAACTGGTTACATTATGATTATCAGTATAGCTGATAGATTTTATTCTTATCAAAAGGAGTGACTTTTATGAAAAAGACAAGAAAGCTTTTATTCACTGCGCTGCTTGTAGCGTCCATGTTTACATTTGCAGCCTGCGGCAATACGACAGGCAACAATTCAGACGAAGCAGGTAATGCAAACAACACCACACAGACACCAAATGACAACGCCGGAAACAATGACAACAAAACCACCGGTAATGGAACAACCTCAGGTAATAAGACAAACAACGGTGATAGGAACGACAACGTAGGCAATGCGGTCGGTGATGCGGTTGATGACGCCGGTAATGCTGTCGGTGATGTCATTGATGATGCAGGCAATGCGGTCGAGGATGTTGCACATGGCGCAGGTGATGTCGTAGATGACCTCACCGGAGACAATAACCCATAAAGGAAACGGGCTGTGCAGACCACAGCCCATTTTTCTACTGGTACGAATTCTTCTCCACTAAAACACCCTCGCGGTACGCATCTAACAGCTCCTCTAACTGATGAATACTTTCCTTCAGCTCCACACCGATATCGGTATCTGCCACGCACTGACGGCGCAGCGCGGTTTCTACCACGATGGAGTCAGAAAAAATATCGGATTCCTTGCGGATCGCTGCTTCTGTCGATTCAAACGGCTCATGCGAAACAAGACGCATTCCGTAAGAATTGGCAACCAGTGTATACCCGGCAATTCCTGTCTTATGCTGATACGCCTTGGAAAATCCACCGTCAATGACAAGCAGCTTTCCGTTACACTTGATCGGTGACTCGCCCTTTTTGCGTTCTACCGGAACATGCCCGTTCACAATGTGGGACTTTGTCGTACCCAGACCAAATTCCCGCAGGATCTTATCCACGATCTCTTCATTATCATACAACCTATAGTAGGCATTCTTTGTTTCTACGTGCGTTTCCTTATCTTCAATGAAATAACGCTCAAAGGTCGTCATCTTATCTTTGCCGAATACCGGGGAATTCGGGCCTGTCCAGATATACCAGAGGATATCCTCACCCTTTGCCTTATCACCGGATTCGCGGCTTGCATAATAACCTCTTCTGGCATACGTATCCAGAATGTCATAAAGCGCCTTTCCGCTGTATTCCTTGCCGAATACATTGACCTTTAAGAAGTTACCCTCTTCATCAAGCGGAACACAGCCATGATATAACAGGTTGGAATTGTATACCTTGTAAAGTCCTCCCTTTGAGAATAAGAATCTGACATCCTTCTGCAGCTTGTCACAACGCGTAAACGCCTGTCGGAGCCTTTCCATGACCTCTGTTTCTTCCGGCGTCAGCTCATATGGATTGGCAGGATCGATCGTAGGGAAATCCATGTCCCGCATCTTATATTCCCTGCCTTCTACCATGACCGTTCCTTTTTCAAAATTGATCTTATCCAGAAGCAGTCTGTCTTCCATCATGAATTCCGGTCTGCGCTTGATGATCTGTCCTTCCAGCTTAAACTGGATGACTGCCATCGCTTTATGCATCTTCATATCCATGCCAAGATCTTTGGTATTGTAATCGGTATTGTATTTGATCGCAAAGGCTTCACTTGTATTTTTGTACTGCTCCAGTGCAAAAGTCGCAAGCGGGATCAGATTGATTCCATAGCCTTCCTCCAGCGTATCCAGATTGCCGTAGCGGGCAGACATCCTGACTACATTTGCAATGCAGGCAAGGGAGCCTGCTGCAGCACCCATCCAGACAATATCGTGATTGCCCCACTGTACATCCACGCTGTGATAATGACGCAGTGTATGCAGAATAATATGCGGCCCCGGTCCTCTGTCGTAAATATCACCTACGATATGCAGATGGTCGATGACAAGCCGCTGGATCAGTTTGCTGAGGGCAACGATAAAATCAGGCGCTCTGCCAATACGGATGATCGTATGTACGATCTCATTGTAATAACCTTCCTTATCCTGCACCTCTGCCTTTTCTGTGATCAGTTCTTCAATGATGTAGGCAAAATCCTTCGGAAGCGCTTTACGCACCTTGGATCTCGTATATTTGGAGGAAACATGCTTTGTGATCTGCACCAGGCGATATAATGTGATCTTATACCAGTCCTCAATATTTTCCTCCTCCTGCATGACAATTTCCAGCTTTTCCTTCGGGTAATAGATCAGCGTAGCCAGACTCTTTTTATCCTTGCTGCTTAATGTATTACCGAATTCCTCATCGATCTTTCGTCTGACCGAACCGGAACCGTTTTTCAGCACATGATTAAACTGCTCATATTCTCCGTGTACATCCGTCATGAAATGCTCTGTTCCTTTAGGCAGATTCAGGATCGCCTGCAGATTGATGATCTCCGTACTTGCCGATGCGATATTCGGATACTGCTTTGACAGAGATTTCAGATATCTCAGTTCCATATCATCCATATGTTTCCCCTTTTTCCTGTTTATCTTATTTTATCATATCTTTAACCGATCACATCACTCATATCATATAAGCCCGGCTGTTTGCCGCATAAGAATTTTGCAGCCTGTACCGCACCTTTTCCGAATACCGCTTTGGAATAAGCTCTGTGAGAGAAGGTAATGACTTCATCCTCACCTGCAAAGATCACATCATGATCTCCAACGATCGTACCGCCTCTGACAGCAGAAAAACCGATCTCCTTCTGCGGACGCGGAATGCTTCTCTGGCTTCTGTCAAATACATATTCATATTTTTCGGAAAGGCCTTCATTGATAGCATCTCCAAGTGCCAGTGCTGTACCTGACGGTGCATCCTTTTTCAGTTTGTGGTGTTTTTCCACGATCTCGATATCATAACCGGCTTCTGCCAGAAGTCCTGCTGCCTCTTTTAACAGCTTCTCAAGCAAATTGATGCCCATTGACATATTAGCGGATTTCAGGACTGCTACCTTTGCGGATGTCTCCTTGATCCTGGCAAGCTGTGCCTCGGAAAGTCCTGTTGTACATTCCACAACCGGTACCTGCTTATCTGCACACCAGTCAAGCAGTGCATCGGTACAAACCGGTGAAGAGAAGTCTATCACAACATCTGCCTCCACATCACAGTCTGCGATATTCTGAAATACCGGATAGCTGTTTTTTACCGTATCACATACATCGATACCTGCTACAATCTCTACATCATTTTCTTCTTCGATCAGTCTTGTAATGGTCTGTCCCATTTTGCCGTTACAGCCGTACATAATTACTCTTGTCATCTTTTTTCCTTCCTTATCCTACCTATTATAAAGCGACCTAAGCCCCGGTCTAAGTACATGCCTTTGGCCGGGGCTTTCTATTCTTTTCCTATTTTATAAAATACCGAAGTTCTTCATAGCCTGTGCTAACTTCTCAGCATGTTCAGGCTCCATCTCAGTCAGTGGTCTGCGGAGCGGGCCTGCATTTAAGCCCTGCAGGTTCATTGCCTTCTTAACCGGGATCGGATTGACCTCACAGAACAGTCCGTCAATAACCGGAAGAGCATCTAACTGGATCTTGCGGCTTCCTTCTACATCGCCTGCAAAGAACTTCGCACACATATCATGTGTCTGCTGTGGCGCAACATTGGATAATACGGAGATCACACCCTTACCGCCCAGTGACAGGATCGGTACGACCTGATCATCATTACCGCTGTACAGATCCACACAACCGTCTGCAAGCTGCATGACCTTGGCAACGCCTGAAATATTACCTGTGGCATCTTTTACACCCACGATGTTCTCTACTTCCTTACAAAGCTTTACAACCGTCTCCGGCTGGATCAGCACACCACCGGTTCTGCCCGGGATATTGTACAGAATGATCGGTAACTTTACGGAATTTGCTATCAATGTGAAATGCTCTGCCAGACCCTTCTGTGTACATTTATTATAATATGGTGTAACGATCAGAAGTCCGTCTACACCTGCCTTTTCAGCTTCTGTAGATAAATAGATCGCTGTTTCCGTACAGTTGGAACCTGTTCCTGCAATAACAGGGATTCTCTTGTTGACTACCTTTACGCAGTAGCGGATCACATCCAGATGTTCTTCATGTGTCAGTGTGGAAGATTCTCCTGTTGTACCACATACGATAATGGCATCGGTTCCTCCTGCGATCTGACGCTCGATCTGCTCCTTAAATGCTTCATAGTTGACACTGCCATCCTCATGAAATGGTGTAACGATGGCAACACCTGCTCCAGTAAAAATTGACATATCCTCTTCCTCCTTGTTTCTATGGGAATTACAGCGGACGACCTTATGTTCCTTCATTTATATAATAGAATATGCGAAAAAACTTCCTATTATATAAAAAACCGGCACATGTGAGCCGGTAATCCTTCAATCTCCGATAGCTCCCCATCATTTACTGATGACAGTCATACAGCTCTTAACTGCATGCCCAAGAATAAAGTGGTCAGGCACCTTTTCTTTCGGCATCTTTCCCTTTCCTTCCTGTTCCTCTGCACCTGCTGCATCCCCGGATCTACTGTTGAAAAATGCGACCTCTATCTCATTTTATATTTTGATATGTAAGCTCTGCATAGCACTCAGAGCCTAAAAAAAGCATAGCACCAATACTGCCTTCTGTCAAGCAATTACAGACAGTTTCTGCCCCGGTCGGGATACGGCCGGGGCAGTTAGCATCATGCATCACAGATGCATGACATTTCTTGGAACCTCAATCCATGCATAATCTGCTTCGCAGATGGATTGAGGCTGCATCATGCATCACAGATGCATGACGTTACATTATTTAGAACACCTTAAAATTCACTGTTTCAATCTTGGAAACCTCGTCAGCCAGCATACACACCTCATCACTGAGCTGGATGCCTGTCATGATGACCGTTGTCTCCTCTGTTTTGGCAGAAATAAGCGTTCTCAGCTCTTCCACCGATAAGATACCGACATCGATCAGTCCCAGTACCTCATCTAAGATCAACAGATCGCATTCACCTGTTGACAATACCTTTTTGGCAAAATTCAGTCCGTTACGGATATTCATCTTTTCTTCTTCCCGCGCTGCCTCATCCAGACTTGCATACTCCGCAGAGGATTTTTCAAAACGGAAAAACTTGATCTCCGGCTCCAGACGCTTCAGATATTCTGCATTCATCAGATGGTCTGCTTTCAAAAACTGGATGACAACAACTGTTTTCCCTTCACTTGCCGCATATAATGCTTCTCCTAGTGCAGCGGGCGTCTTTCCGTGTCCGTCTCCACTGTAAATATGGATCTTACCCTGTTTCATGTCACACCTCACAAAACGACTTTGCTCGTTTTACTTAACAGGCAGACTATACCACAAAATACCGCAGGATGCAACTTTTCCGCATTTTCCTGCTGTCAGGCATTCTGCAGGACACCCTGTTCTTCCTCGGAAGCAAGCTCCAGTTTGCTGACGCTTACCTCATATGCCACACGTTTTTCTGCCTGCTCCTCCGAGATCTTTTTCATGTACTCGCGGCTCTGGATCCTTCCCCAGATCCTGCAGCGTTCCCCAACCCTGAAATGATTCGCATATCTGGCATTTCTGCCCCAGCTGATGCACGGGATGTAATCGCTTTTTCCGTATGGACGGTTCACAGCCAGCAAAATATCCGCGATTTCTCTTCCAAGCGGTGTTTTCCGGTAAACAGGTTCCTTACAGATGAATCCGTCCAGAAAAATATAATTTGTCTTTTCATTTTCCGGTACCTGTTCAATAAATGCAACCTCCCGTACAAAAACGGAAAGGATCAGTCTGTTCCTGTGTTCTTCGTGACGGTTATAAGACCTGAACTGTCCGCTTACCATGACGAGTGTTCCTCTGTAGTCCTTTGAAACATCCATCAGCCTTTCTGAGATCATAAGCGGTATCCTGTCTGATGAATCGCTGAGCCTTGGCACAAGAATATCTACCATATAAAAGCCCTCGCCAAAAATCTCATGGCTGTAGACAAATTCTCCTACGATTTCTCCCATCACGGTTACCTGATTGTTTTCCATTACCTTATCTGTCATGTTCCGGTTCTCCCTTCTTACTTTAAGAATTTTTTCCTTATTTACTTACGTCAGACATTGTCTGCTATATATATTTATGAAAAAATCCCATAATTATGACATGGTTTCATCGACAAAAGCTGGTGTTTTCTTACAGTCCTTGTTGATTTTTGCAAAAAATGTGATAGACTATAAACGTTTGGGTATCCTATTTAACTGTAGACCCCGTTTTTAGAGAGTGAGGAGTTATATGAAAACAACGAGAGACGATATTCGTAATGTCGCAATCATCGCCCATGTCGATCACGGTAAAACGACACTGGTAGATGAACTGTTAAAACAAAGCGGTGTATTTCGTGAGAATCAGGAAGTGGCAGAACGTGTCATGGATTCCAATGATATCGAGAGAGAGCGTGGTATTACCATTCTTTCCAAGAACACAGCAGTTACTTATAAAAATACAAAGATCAACATTATCGACACACCAGGTCATGCAGACTTCGGCGGCGAAGTGGAACGTGTCCTGAAAATGGTAAATGGCGTCATCCTCGTAGTCGATGCTTTTGAAGGTGCCATGCCACAGACCAAATTCGTACTGCGTAAGGCACTGGAGCTGAAATTACCGGTTATCGTCTGTGTCAATAAGATCGACCGTCCGGAAGCAAGACCTGCTGAGGTTGTTGATGAAGTACTTGAGCTTCTCATTGATCTGGATGCGGATGAATCCCAGCTTGACTGCCCGATCGTATATGCTTCCGCAAAAGCCGGAACCGCTTCTCTTTCCATAGATGAGCCGGGCAAAGATATGATGCCATTGTTTGAAACGATCCTTGATTACATTCCTGCACCGGAAGGGGATCCTGATGCAGGTACACAGGTACTGATCAGTACGATCGATTACAACGAATATGTCGGCCGTATCGGCGTCGGCAAAGTAGATAACGGCGTGATCCGTGTCAATCAGGATGTTGTCATCGTCAACCATCATGAGCCTGACAAGATGAAAAAGGTGAAGGTTTCCAAGCTGTATGAATTTGACGGTTTAAATAAGGTAGAAATCAAAGAAGCAGGCATCGGTTCCATCGTAGCGATTTCCGGTATCGCAGATATCCACATCGGAGATACACTCTGCAGCCCGGAGAATCCGGTTCCGATCCCATTCCAGAAGATTTCAGAGCCGACGATCGCCATGCATTTCATCGTCAATGACTCTCCGCTCGCCGGACAGGAAGGCAAATATGTCACAAGCCGTCATCTGCGCGACAGACTGTTCCGTGAATTAAATACAGATGTTTCCCTGCGTGTGGAAGAAACCGAAACAACAGAAAGCTTCAAGGTTTCCGGCCGTGGTGAATTACATCTTTCCGTTTTGATCGAAAATATGCGCCGTGAAGGCTATGAATTTGCTGTTTCCAAAGCCGAAGTTTTATACAAGACCGATGAAAACGGCAAAAAACTTGAGCCAATGGAGCTTGCTTATATCGATGTACCGGATGAATTCTCCGGTTCAGTCATCCAGAAGTTATCTGCCAGAAAGGGCGAGCTCATCAGCATGGGAGCTGCCAACGGCGGTTATGTCCGTCTTGAGTTCTCTATTCCGGCGCGTGGCCTGATCGGTTACCGTGGTGAATTCATGACGGATACAAAGGGAAATGGTATCATCAATACAACGTATGACGGATATGGTCCTTACAAGGGCGATATGATGTACCGTGCACAGGGTTCCCTGATCGCATTTGAATCCGGCGAAGCCATTACTTACGGTCTTTACAATGCACAGGAACGTGGTACTCTCTTCATCGGTCCCGGCGAAAAGGTTTATGCCGGTATGGTAGTCGGTGAAACAGGTAAGGCGGAAGATATTGAGATCAATGTCTGCAAGAAAAAACAGATGACAAATACCCGTTCTTCCGGTTCAGATGAAGCACTTCGTCTGTCACCGCCAAAGATTCTCTCTTTGGAGCAGGCACTTGAGTTTATCGATACCGATGAGCTCTTAGAGGTAACACCAAAGAGTCTTCGTATCCGTAAGAAGATCCTGGATCCTACAATGCGTAAGCGTGCAGGGTTCAGGAAGTCATAGTTTTTGATATTATGTAAACTTATATAAGGTTTAAAAAAGGAAAGCCGGTGATGGCTTTCCTTTTTTACGCTCCAATATCCATGTTCATTTTCTCCCAGTTCGTTAAAACTAACTTGCATAACCAAGAATGACACACAAGTGCCCCGATGAAAATAGAGAATCCGATAGCTTCTTGACTTTATCAATTTGATATGTTATAAAGTAAACGGTGTTTACTAAATTATTTTTGCAAGGCAAAGGAGGCGTGCACTATTCGCGAAAGTACAAAAGAAACAAGAGAATTGATCCTGAAAAGTGCCAGGGATATCTTTCTTGAAACTGGCTATCAGGAAGCTTCCATGCGAAAGATCGCTGCCCGGGCCGGTATCACTGCAGGAGCCATCTATAAACATTTTTCCGGTAAAGAAGAAATGTTTGGAGAGCTCTTTCATGCATGCGGCAAAAAACTTATGAGCATTACCAAATCTATGATCGGCGTTGACTTTTCTGCCCTGTCAGATGCGGAGCTGGTTCAGGTTCTGTATTCGAAGATATACATGCAGACACTTCATCTATTACAGGATGATATGCAGCTTCTTCATATGTTATTAAAAAATGATTCCGGGACTTATCTTGCACGTTTTCGATCTATCTATATAGAACGCTGCACCGCATTTGCAGCCAATTATTATGATGAACTGTACCGTCGTGGTATTTCCTCTAAAAAATTATCGAAAAAAACCATCTATATGCTTTCTTCCTCGGAATTTTCCATGATCTGTGAGATGATCGCTGATGATGCCTGCCAGAATGGCATCACAGAAGAAATGAAAGCCGCATTTACAGAAGCAATGACTGTTCTGCTCCGTGGATTAGAGGCAGAACTGGACATCCATTATCAAACCAGAGGTGACAAAATATGAAAAATACATTGCAAGCAAAACTGATCTATCGTTTTTATCACAGCGCCGTAAAGGCAGAATTGAAAAGACGTGGGTTCTCTAAGAATATAGTCAAAAAGATTGAAAAAGAACATAAACTGATCGTGGAACGGGCAAAGGATATCGGCAAATCAAATCTGCTGAGTTCTTACATCATGGGAAGTTACTTTATTGCATTAAATCGCAGCACCGGAAAATCCGCTGAAGAAAATTACGAAATATTCCGTGATGGACTGTGTGCCTCTAAACTGTTTCACAAAATAATGGGCGATGCAGATAGTTATCTGAATCCAAAGCGCATGCCTGCAAGGCTGAAATGGTCCGAGGAAAGCCATAAGCGCAAGTATGAAAACGACTGGGTTGTGGATATTCTGCCGGGAAATGAATCGTATGACCTTGGCTATGATTATCACGAATGTGGTATCTGTAAACTGTGCCAGGATGAGGGATGCCCAAATCTGGCAGCTTATCTGTGTAGAATGGATTATGTGCTTGCGGATATTATGCACATGAAATTAGTGAGAACCGGAACAATTGCAGAAGGAGCAGCCTTCTGCGACTTCCGATACAGTAAGCCTCGTGATGAGGAAAATAGCTGACCTTCCGGTCAGCTATTTCGATTCTATTTATATTCTGCTATGATCCACTCTTCTTTCCAGCAGTTCATGCATATATACCATAAGTGCCAGGAAAAGGAATAAATGCGCCGGCAACAGCCTGATAGATATATGGTTTGCGATCAGCGATGCTATTTTTCCCAAAGGAAGCAGCATCACTATAATGCCGATCAAAATGATAGCCTGCCCCAAGACCATAAGGAATTGCCCATAAGCACAATAAAACAAAGCTGTGACTGATAGAAAAGCCCCACAGTGCAACTGCTGTCATTCCGACACTGACTGCCGTCACCTTACCTGTTCCGAATTTTCTGGTCAGGCGGTCACTTTGCAGGCTGGAAATGATCGTTCCAAATGCTATGATCATGGAAATTGCCCCGGCATAAGACACCGGTACCTGAAATTCCGGATACATATTCGGCCATGCTGCACCAAGCAGGGCATCCGGCAATCCCAGACTGATAAAAGAAAGATAGATAATGCCTAATAAAAAACTCATTTCATTCTCCCGTTTTTATGACTTGATCAATCAGATAGTTCACTGATCATCTGCTCAAATAATTCCGGTTTCAGCAAAACCAGTCCTGCATGCCCTAATTCCGGCAATACTGTAAACTCTGTCTGCGGGAACTTGCTTTTTATATACGCGATATCCTGCTTTCGCTCTTTTTCCTCGCCATTTGTATACCAGTAATGGAGCTTCGTATCTATTGTAGGAACAGGATCCGGCACTTTGTAATTATTGCAGGAATCAAAGGTGCGCCACAGTGTTTTTCTACTGCAATGCCTCAGAATATCCGCCACATACTGCAGATCCTCCTTGGTATACTCATCTGTTGCAAATGCTTTTTCCAAAAGACCCACACCGCCTGTTCTTCCGATCATCATCATAAGATAATCCTTCAGGGCAATGAAGCGCGTCACGATCCATGGCAGTTGATAAGGGGTGATGCCACCATCCATGACACAGTGTTTTATTTTGATCAGTTGTCCCAGCGCAACCAGCAGTGCAACGGAACCGCCCATGGAGCAGCCATACACTGCATATAATTCCGTATAGCCCTGTGCCTTCATCCATACATTCAGATCCGAAGCGATCTGCTCCACACTTGTAAAATCACTGTCATTGTCAAAGTCATATCCGGGAAGTGCCGGAACAAGCAGATGATACTTTTTCTCCAGTAGCGGAATGACATTTTCAAAATAATCCCATTTCACAACGGATGGATGAATCAATAAAATAAGTTCTGTATTTTCTTTTCCGAATTCATGAATTGTCATTGGTGTCTGCCTCTCTTTTTATACTTATGTTAGTTGTTACTAACCAAGTATAGCAGGTTACCACTGCACATGCAACCTTCCTATCTCGTTCTCTTAACGCTGTAATCGCTGTCATACATTTCTTTCAGCTTTTCTACCGTATTGTAAACGCCATCCATACAAAATTCCTTCGACCATGTCATGTAATATGCCCATGGTGTATGGCTCTGCTCCAGCTTTTTAACATCCGGGTTATAACCGACTTCCGTCAGCGCTGCCACTTTGTTTTTGGATGTATTGGCGATCAGCTCCTCATACTGCTTCTGGTAATCTGTTGCTTCATATTCCGGCAGATAAATATCCCACGATACCACATCTACATAGGCATCGCCCGGATAGCCCTCCTTTGTCGGGCAGCTCCAAACCCAGAGCAGATTGTCCAAATGCTTCTGGTTTACATAATAATCAAACATCAGCTTGTAAAGCTCTGCTGCCACTTTACCGCCCTTTCTGCCCCACCAGAACCATGTGCCTTCCACCTCATGGAACGGGCGCCACAGAACAGGGATATTTTCCTGCTGAAAGCGGGCGAGCTGCCCGGCGATCACATCCAGATCCTGATAGAAAGCTTTGCGCTCCTTCGTGCCCTCCACAAGCACCTGCTCCGGGTCAAACTCCGTATGCTCACTGTAAAAGCTCTTATCTCTTCCGCCCACCGGTGAGAACCAGTGAAAACAGATAGAAACAATACCGTCTGTCTCCTTTGCCCATTTGATGGCAGTGTCCATGGTGCCCTGATTTTCCTTTACCTCTGTCAGGCACGCCTCGGATGCATCCGCATAGTTGATGTTTGGGGAATAGCTCAAAAGCTCAAATCCCTGCAGCTTCGGATAAGCACCTGTCTTTTCATGGATATAGGTGATCTCCTCCATCGGATTTGTCTGCGTATGCTGTCCGGTTATGATCTTTTTGCCGGCTGTTTCATATAAATATGCCAATAATTCTTTTGCCTCTTTTGTTGCGTTTTCATTCACAGGTTTCATTTCTCAGTTCTCCTTTTGTAATCCCTGTTTTTCCGTTTGTTTTTTCTGTCAGCAATTTGATCGCTGCGTCCTCTTCCCCCGCCGGTACCAGCACATGGAACAGTACTTTTGCGCCATATTCCGTATCTGCTGTGCGAAACCCCGCCTGGGAAAGCAGATACTGGATCTTCCCGACATCCGTATATTCCGCTGTCAGCATCAGCTCCTGCATCAAAAGCTGCTGTCTGATCTCAGCGTGCAAAAGAGCTTCCGAAACAGCCCCCTGATAAGCACGTACCAATCCGCCCGTTCCCAGCAACACACCGCCAAAATACCTCGTTACAACAGCCGCCACGTTATGTACATCCTGCCCGGTCAGCACAGAGAGCATCGGTCTGCCCGCTGTCCCGCTCGGCTCACCGTCATCGGAGGAATGCATGATCTCGTTGTTTTCCCCGATCACATAAGCGCTGCAGTTGTGCCTTGCATCCCAGTATTTCTTTTTGCAGGCAGCAATGAACTGCTCTGCCTCCTCCTGCGACTGTACGGGACATAATGTCGCGATAAATCTTGATTTTTTTTCTGTAATCTCGCCCTGCGCCTGCTGCAGTATGATCTTCATATACGGATCTTGCTCCTTTATTTGTCTGGTATTGCTATTTTATAAATAATGTCTACGAATTGTTTCGTGCTACGCACTCCCACAATTCTCCCCAATATTCGCATATCGTGGGATTATCATCCCACTTTTATGCTCATATCGGAGCGGGTCTCAAGGTCTTTCACCCACCTATGAGCGAGCTCACGTGGGTTTAGACCTTTAGACCCTGACATCATATAATTCTGCAACTAAAGCATACCACAGATTCGGTATAAAAGTGTACCATTTTGTGAACAATCCTATATATGGAAGATTACCCTTTCCTTTAATGGCTGTTTTTGGTATAATCAGTGAGAATAAGGAGGCTTTATTCATGAATTATGGTAAAAAAAGCATCCGCAAAAAACAGCGGCAGCTTAATTCTAAATCAACGAAATTCAGCAAAATGTTCTTACTGGCATTTTTGAAAGCACTGCTCATCTGTATGATCAGTGTGTGCATTATCGGTGTCTGTCTCGGTATCGGTATGTTTAAGGGAATTCTGGCATCTGCCCCCGATATTTCCAGTCTGGATGTTACGCCAAGCGGTTATGCGACCGTCGTTTACGATAACAGTGGCAAACAGATCGCCAAGCTCGTCGGCACCAATTCCAACCGAAGCTATGTCAAGATGGATCAGATCCCTGAAAATATGGCTAACGCCTTTGTCGCGATCGAAGATGCGCGTTTCTATCAGCATAACGGTATTGATATCAAGGGTATTATCAGAGCCGGTGTGACCGCCATCAAGACAAGACATCTCGGACAGGGTGCCAGCACGATCACCCAGCAGCTTCTGAAAAACAACGTCTTTGAGGGCTGGGTAACGGAAAACTCCGATCTTGTCCGTATCAAGCGTAAGATCCAGGAGCAGTATCTGGCACTGGAGCTCGAAAAAAGAATGAGCAAGCGGGATATTCTGGAGCTTTATATGAACTCGATCAACTTAGGACAGAATACACTTGGTGTACAGGCAGCTTCCATGCGTTACTTCAATAAGCCCGTATCTGAGCTGAATTTATCCGAATGTGCGGTTATTGCCGGCATCACACAGAACCCGTCCAAATACAATCCGATCACACATCCGGAAGACAATGCAGACAGGCGTACAAAGGTTCTGAATGATATGCTGGATCAGGGCTGGATCGATCAGGATGAATACGATGAGGCTATGGCAGACGATGTCTACTCCCGCATCAAGCAGGTAAATGAAACAACAGAAAGCGATTCGATCAACTCCTACTTCGTTGATGCGCTGATCGATCAGGTTACTTCCGTTCTGATGGAAGAAAAGGGCTATAATGAAACACAGGCATATAATCTGGTTTATTCCGGCGGTCTGCAGATCCAGACAACGCAGGATCCTTCCATCCAGAAGATCTGTGATGAGATTTACAATAATGAAGAAAACTATCCTGAAAATACAAAATGGCTGCTTGACTATCAGCTCACTGTCCTGACAGCAGGTGGTGAGTATGTCAATTATTCAACGGAAATGTTCAAGCAGTATTTCAGGAACCAGCGTTCTTCCTATAATCTGCTGTATTCTTCCCAGGATGCTGCTTATACGGATATCGCGGAATATCAGCAGAGCGTTTTAAGCCCGGGTGATGAAGTCTATTCGGAAAATGTATCGCTGACACCGCAGCCACAGGTTTCCATTACCGTAGAGGATCAATCCACAGGTTACATCGTGGCAATGGTCGGCGGACGTGGTACAAAATCAGCCAGCCGTACTTTAAACAGAGCAACGGACACAACCAGACAGCCCGGATCTACCTTTAAAATTCTGTCTACTTATGCACCTGCCCTTGACAGCGCCGGCATGACACTTGCCACTGTCCAGAACGATGCCCCATATAATTATGCAAACGGAAGACCTGTCAGCAACTGGTATTCCAGCGGCTACAAGGGAATCTGTACACTCCGTTACGGTATTGAACAGTCCCTGAATATTGTTGCAGTAAAAACACTGACACAGATCACACCACAGCTTGGTTTTGATTATCTGCAGAACTTCGGCTTTACTACCCTTGTGGAACGTCGCGAGGTCGAGACAAGCAGCGGTACCCAGATTTTCTCCGATATCACACAGTCTCTTGCACTGGGCGGTATCACAGACGGTGTTACCAATCTGGAACTGAATGCAGGCTATGCAACGGTTGCCAATAACGGTACTTATATCAAACCGACTTTATTTACAAAAATTCTGGATCACGATGGCAATGTTATGGTAGATAACACAACACCGGAATCTCATCAGGTTATCAAGGAAACAACTGCCTTCCTGCTGACAGATGCCATGGTCGATGTTGTCACAAAAGGTACCGGTGGTTCCGTCAACTTCGGCGGCGATGTCGCAATCGCCGGGAAAACCGGTACAACCTCCGATTATAAGGATGTCTGGTTTGCAGGCTACTCTCCGTACTATACAGCTACGACCTGGACAGGCTATGACAATAACGTATCTATGGAGACAAGTGCGGAAAAGAACTTATCCAAAACAATGTGGAAAGCTGTTATGTCCCGGATCCATGAAGGATTACCTGCCGCTTCCTTTACGAAGCCAAGCGGTATTGTGACCGCGACAGTCTGCTCCAAGTCCGGTAAACTGCCGATTGCAGGCGTATGTGATGCTTACTTAAATACAGAATACTTTGCAGAAGGTACCGTACCGACAGAAACATGTGATGTACACTTTTCCGGAATGGTATGTTCAGCAACCGGTCTTGCCGCTACAACGACCTGTCCTTATCAGGTTCCGGGCGTTATTGAAATTGCACCATCCGACGATGGTTCACCGGGTGCAACAAAGTATTGTCCGCATACACCGGATTACTTTACAAATCCTGCCAATGCTGCTTCCATCCAGGCTGCTCAACAGGCGATCGCACAGCAGCAGGCTGCAGCAGCACAGGCAGCGCAGCAGGCACAGCAGCAGATCGATGCACAGGCAGATGCAGAAGAAGCCGGCGGCGGTGAAGCTCCTGCAGATGATGAGTAGAATGCATTAGATTATGTCAATGCGGATCAGCAAGCTATCACAATATAGAAACAGAAAGAAAAACCATGGACTAAAATTCTTCAGTCCATGGTTTTTTAAATGTACCATTTATTGTATTTCCAAGCCATTTCCAGCCCGTTCCTATGATGACATCCACCTATTCCCTGTCCAGCTTATAAAAGCTACAGTGCAGCTGCGTCTCATCCACATCTGACAATTCCTTTGGCAATGTGATATGCAATCTCTCTACAGCCTTCTCACAGGTAAAATACGGGCTTGTACAAAGCGGTAACAGCACGCTGTCTGCCATCGTGTAAGTAAAGTGTGCACTGCCCTCTGCAGCGATCTCTGTCCCAAAAGACAGCTCCGCCTGTCCTGCGGCGGTCTGTCCTTTCGTTTCCTCATTTGCCGCATCCCTGCCCGGATCCTGCAGATCGATAGCAACATCACAATCGATCTGTAAAAGGTCAATGTCCATTCCTGTGATTTCCCTTTCAAAGACAAGATCAAAGCCCTCTTCTGTCCGTTCAATCCGGTAAGGTATCTGCAGTTCCTGCCCTTTCTCTTCTATGCCGGCCCAGACTGCGGGCAGCATTTGCAGGCTCGTTTTATGCAGCAGCTGTGCATATGACTCATAATCGACCTTTGCAGCTTCTGTATGACACTCTCCACGCAGCAAATAAATCACATTTTCATATTTATACGGTACATAATCCTGCTCCAGCAGATAATCATAGAGCAGAATGCTTCTGTCACTGAAGGTCGCTTCATCGAACTGGATGTATGGTGCAAGAAGGATCAGATCCGGCAGATTTTCGGAAAGCTGCACGATCGCCTTTTCCTGCATCGTGCGGTTGCTGATGTTATACACGGATGTAAACGGGAAAAAGCATTCCCGGTCAAATAAAACCGCATTGGCAACTGCATTGGTTGCATCCAGCCATGTCTTTCCTTCTGTCACCTCAGCCTGTAATACCGTTCCGATATTTTGCAGGCTCTGCAGCGTATTTCCCTGTACAAAACCTGTTCCCATATTGGATATTCCCGCATCCGTCACATATACGACCGGATCTGCGATCTCTTTTCCCCCGATCGTTGTATCTACAGATGCAGGAACCTCTTTGATCATACAAAGACTGTCCGCTGTTATGAGCGGTGCATCCTGACTCAGCCACAGCATCAGGGAACCAAGAGTCAGTGCCATAAGCCATTTTTTATGTTCGTATAAAAGGACTGACACTGTCAGAATGCTGAAAAAGATCGTCAATACCAGGGCTCTGCCCCCTTCATCAAACCGGACAAAAGCGTAATTTACCATAATAAGATAACAGATCAGCAATGTCATAAACTGCCCTGCTGCTCTTTTCTCTTTCTTCAGTGCAAAATACAGACAAACGAGAAGTGGCAGTAAAAAGCCAAAAGTCCCGATAAAGAACGTTCCCTGCTCTCCCATCAGCCCCGGCAGAAGATAACCGGCTGCATCTGTCACATCTTCAAACATTGCCATACCATTGACATACAACGTTGTTCCGGTATTATCCTTTAAATAAACCACAATCTGTAAAAACAGAGGGATAAAAGAAATGCCGAATACAATCAATGCAAGCCAGCGTACCAGCACCCCCGGTCTATGCAGGATCTCTTTGCAGTTTTCTCCAAGCTTTGGCAAGCTTCTGCACAAAACGAGCGGCAGAAATGCCAGAGCAGCAGTTCCACCGATCGATGCGTTCCATGCAATCGCAAAGATAGAAAGGAGCACCCATGCATACAGATAATCGAGCTTTGGCAGCTTCTTACTAAACAGGACAAAAAACAGGATAAACAAAAACAGATACCGCATTCCCGCTGTTTTGACCAGAAACGGCATAAACAGCCAGACAAGCCATATACCTGCCCTGTGCTCCATAAAATAACAGATCACAAGTGCCAGCAGAGCCGCCATGGCAAGATCCCCAACTATTTTTGCCGCATTCAGAGAAAGATATGATCCGTCGAAAAACAGATAATCGATCACTCCGTAATAATAATCACAAAGTCCGTGGATTGGGATCAGATCCAGATAAGGCAACTTATGATACGACATCAGCTGCTGCATCGGAAGTGTGATCTCCCCGTTGTGGAAATAATCCATGCTGAGCAGCCCCTCCGGCTGTGTAAAAACACGCAGCATGGCTGCCATAACAAAGGTCGTCGGATAAATCCGGCTTTCCTTTCTGCTGCTAAAATACGCCCAGATCAGAAGTAACAGTGTCAGCAGGATACAGAAGTATTTCCATCTGGCGGAATAAAACAGCTCCATGATCTGTCCGGTCACTTCATATTGATAACGAAAATGCACAAAGGAAAGACAGCCAACCGGCAGTAAGATCTGCAGATATTTCTCAAGCTTTATCTTGACAAACAGCCTGCCAAGCTGTGGCAGTCCGCAAAGCATAAGAAAGAAAACGGCTGTAATCCCTAATAATACAAGGCTGCCAGCCTGCCAGAGCTGTGCGATCCTTACCTTCCAGCCTGCTGCCAGAAACAGCACGGTCAAAGCCCCATAGACAAATGACGCCTGTTCTACGCAGTTTACATAACTTGTTTTAGTGTGCTGACAAAGCAGATAACCCAAAAGCAATACCGCATAAAGCCCTGCATACTGCCACATATACCTCTGCTGTGTCAGTATCATAAGCAATACAGCTGCATATCCGATCATAAAACCATAAACCGCCTTTTCCCTGTCTGTTTTCTCTTCTCTGCCCGTATTCTGCCTTACCGGCTTCACTTTTAGCAGGATCCATGCAAACAGGATAAATAACAGCGGCAGACCAATGATCGCTCCCCGGATCAGCCACAGATCCGCCTGTTTGTTATAACCCGACCATGTTGTCAGCCCGCAGATCAGATCCTTGTAAACAGGAAGCTGATCGTACCAGCCCTTTATAAACAGACTGAAAATGGAAAACAGGGTCAAAACAGCTGCAAGAGCTGCTTCAATCCCTGTCCATAAATCTAAACTTTTAAACTGCGCAAAAAACTTTTTCATTTTGATCATAAGAACATGCAATGTGCCAGTGCCTGTCGCAGTTCCTCCTCCTTAATCGGTTTTGAGATAACTTCGGAAAAGCCGCAGTCATAAAAGATTTGTTTGGACTCCTCCGTAATATTGGATGTCATGACTAAAAGCGGCAGAAGTTCAAAATAAGGATCCGCAAGCTGTCTGATCTCCTTTGCTGTCTGGATACCGCCCTTAACAGGCATCATATGATCAAGAATAACAAAATCATATTTCCTTGTATGAAGCTCTTCAATCGCCTCTTCACCACTTTCCACTGTCTTTGCCTGCATACCATATGATTTCAGCAAAGATGCGACCAGCTTACAGTTTACCGGACTGTCATCTACCACAAGTGCCTTCACCTGCTTGGCGTAATACAGATTCTGTGCCTTTTTGCGGGAATCTGTGATCAGTTCCTTCTGCTCTTCTCTGTGTTTCTCCTTGATCTGTCCGATCGTTTCCTCATCCTCAACCGTCTGCAAAAATGAAATCACAAATTTGGTCTGTCTGACCTCTGCTCCAGCGGTCTTATCCAAAAAGATACCGTTCAGCTTCTGGATCATATTTTTGGCAAGCGCAAATCCCGGTGCATTTCCATAACGCAGATCTTCCGTCAGATCCTCACTGCAGTCGATCCTGCACACCAGTGTGATATTCTGCCCTCTTCTTGGCAGAATACCCTTTTCATAAGTAACGGTCATTGTGACTGTTCCCTGCTCCGTAAACTGCAGCAGATCACTTAAGATGTTGATCATGGCAAGACGGATCTTTTCGGTATCTCCAACGAGTACGCTGGGCAGATCATAATCCACATGCAGCAGAAAAACCTTATCCTTTCCCCGGATCATACTCTGTATTTTCTGATTGATCTCCAGAAATAAGCCCTTTGTATTATAAGTCGCTGCCTGCTCCGTCTCTGCTGCCGGTGTTGCAGCCACTGCTGCTGTCACATAACTGCCATCCTCTCTTTGTTCCAGCAAAAAACCGGACAGGATCATATCCCTTTCCTTCATGCAGAGCAGATACATCAGAAGCATTAAGATCAGATACTCCAGTACAGTCGCAAGTATTTCTTCATAGCTTGTCTGATATGTGTAGCGCAGCGTATGAAGTCTGTGGTCCGTCTGGTAAAATTTATACAAAAATACACAGAGCATGGCAAAAAAACAATTTCTTGCCGTGTGTATAAATATCGCTTTATCCGCATACAGAAGACTGACAAGCGGTACGATCACATAAAACAGCTTCAGACTGATCACATCATTACAGGCAACCAGACAGACAAGCCCTTCCATAAGTGTCAGACAGACACATCGGTTGACTGTTTCATTATAAGAATACCGGCAGACGATCACCGGAATAACCGATGCCGCAAAAATCAAGAGACATACTTTGATAAGTGTGCTCTTTTCCAGCACAAGCACATCCACCTGCCATGCGATAACCGCCGCAGGGATCAGTATCAGAAATGCCGCGATCAGCTTCCCGAGAATCCCATTGATCCTGCGGTTATTATCTTTTATAAAATCCCTCATATAAAGATTTTGATTCATGTAGTATCCTTCTCCTTATAACCCTCTCACCAATACTTGACTTATTCAGAATTTTACCATATTTTACGCTGAGAATCCAGTTTTTGTTTGACAAAGAATCGTTTCTTTGATACAATATCGTTCGGTAACAAAAAAGCTGCTGTGGCTCAGAGGTAGAGCACTTCCTTGGTAAGGAAGGGGTCACGGGTTCAATTCCCGTCAGCAGCTCTTACAATTTTTCCCCTAGAAACCTTGAAAATACGGCATTTTCGAGGTTTTCTTTTTTCCCTTCAGGTGAGGTACACTGAGGTACCCCCCTTTCACCTGGCATCAGAGACAGAACGCTGAAGCTGAAAACAGAACAAAACAGCGCTGTATCCATCTAAGACACATCGCTGTTCTTTTTATCTGCTTTATTTATCCTTGATGTTATTTTCGTAGATCTCAATCTCGATGCGATAAGCATCTCTTTCCAGCTTCAGCTGCTTGATCGCTTCTTCATTTTCCTGAATCTTGGCATGTGTTTCCTCTAAATGCTTCTTGATCACATCACTGCCGCTGCTCAGCAGATGCTCTGCCAGACACTGTCCGTACAGATCACATTTGATCGCATATTCGGCGTTTAAATTTTCCAGCTCTTTAATCTGCTGCTCAAGATTTTGGAAATTAACCTTTAATTCTTTGTAGATTTTTTCTCTCATCTTGGTATTTGGATCATTTCTCTCCATCTGAAATTCCCTCTCATTCTTTTATGCTATGTAATAGCTTTGCTACAGTTTACACTTCCTTTTTATCATATATCAACATGCCAAATGCAGTCAAATCTATTTCCCGTTTTCTCCATTTTTCATGCAGATGCGGTCGTTTTTTCAACATATTCGGTCATCTGTTATTCGATCACCTTCCGTAATTTTGATTTCAGTCTGCTCAATGCATTATCTGTTGACTTTTCATCCCTTCCAAGTACCTTTGCAATCTCCACATATCCCATTCCGGTCAGGTACAGATCCAGCACCTGCTTTTCAAAGCTGCTGAGCCGGGACTGTATCATCTGTTCAATATATTCCACATTTTCCCGGTCTATGAGCATTTTTTCCGGATCACTGAGCTGTCCTGACTGCAATACGTTTTCCAGAGGCACATTTTCCTTCTGCTCATCCGTATGTGTTGTCTCGCCTGACAATGAAATATATGTATTAAGGGGCATATGTTTTTTTCGTCCGGATGCCTGCACAGCCGTATACATCTGTCTGGAAATACAGAGCGTGGCAAATGTTGAAAAGCCGGCATCCCTGCCAAAATCATAATCTCTGACAGCTTTAAACAGACCGATCATTCCTTCCTGGATCAGATCCTCTGTATCACCACCCAGAATATACATGGATTTTGCTTTATCCCTGACAAGATTTTTATACTTATCCATCAGATAATCCATGACCTCCTGCTCTCCTTCACGCAGTCGTATGATCAGTTCTTCATCCGAACAATCCTTCCATCTGTCCCGCATTTGTTACCTCATTTTCGTCTATTTCTTTACCTGCATTCTCTGTCTGACAACCTCATAGGCAAGTACACCCGCTGCCACAGATGCATTCAGGGAATCTATGTCTCCCTGCATAGGGATCCTTGCCACAAGATCACATTTGGACTTCACAAGACGTCCTACACCTTCCCCTTCATTCCCGATCACCAGTCCGATCGGCCCTGTCAGATTCTGCCTGTACATGATCTCACCATCCATATCCGCACAGACAAACCAAAGCCCTTCTTTTTTCAGCTCTTCGATCGTCTGGGAAAGGTTTGTCACCTTTGCAACCGGCGTGTAATTCAGTGCACCTGCAGATGCCTTCGCAACGGTCGCAGTCAGTCCGACTGCCCGGTTCTTCGGAATGATCACTCCATGCGCGCCTGCTAAATTGGCTGTTCTGATGATCGCACCAAGATTGTGCGGATCCTCAATATTATCCAGAATAAAAATAAACGGATCTTCTCCCTTTTCTTTTGCTTTTTCCAGAATATCGGAAACCTCCGCATATTCATAAGCCGCCGCATAGGCGATGACGCCCTGATGCTTGCCGGTCTCGGACATCTGGTCAAGACGTTCCTTTGTCACATACTTGATCATGACATCCTTTTTCTTTGCTTCCCTGCGGATGGTCACCATAGGTCCATCCTGACAGCCGTCCAAAATAAATACCTTATCAATCGGCTTGCCACTGCGAAATGCTTCTATGACCGCATTTCTGCCTTCTATCGTAAATTCTTCGTATCGCATCTTTTCCTCATTTCTACCCGTTTTCCCGGTCACTTGATCCTGCCGTCAGATTTCTTTTCCGATCAGCGTAAGCCCCTTCTTTACAAGAAAAAGCAGTCTGTCTGTCTGTTCCGTCAAATATAAATAGCCCATCAAAGCCTCAAACCCGGTCGCTTTCCGGTAAGCAACCACTGATGCATTTTTTGCGGTATGCGAGGTTTTTGCATTTCTGCCTCTTCTGTATACACCGGCTTCTTCTTCCGTCAGCTCCGGCAGAAGTGCTTCGATCATCTCTGCCTGCGCATCCGCCTTTACCACCGCACTTTTTATCTTATGTAAACTGTTGGCATCACGATTGCATCGCTCCACCAGAACAGTCCGGATCACAAGATCATAAATACAGTCGCCTAAAAAAGCAAGCGTGATCGGCGAATAGGTTCTGATATCCGTTTCCTTACAGGCAAATGTTTCCTTGATCTGCGAAAGCAGACTTATGCTCTCTTCCATTTTACTCCTTCTCTGGTATCCTCTAACACGATACCCTTCTCCAGCAGCTCGTTACGGATCTCATCTGCACGGGCAAAGTTCTTCTGCTTTCTGGCATCCTGTCTTTCTTGGATCAGCTTTTCAATATCTGCATCGAGAAGCTCCTGCTTCGGCTCAATGAGCAGACCACAGATATCTGTCAGCATTTTCAGCTCTTCGTACAGATTCTGTAAATATGCCTTGGAGCTTTCTTCCCCTGTATTGGAGTTGATGAATTTTACCAGTTCAAAGATAACGGAAATGGCATCTGCCGTATTGAAATCATCATCCATCGCTTCATCAAAACGGTTTACATAAGTTACCGCCTGCTCATAAAGCCTGCTCTCTTCTTCTGTCATGTGGCTGTTTGCCGCATGCTCTAATCTGTACTGCAGGTTCTGGGCACAGGTCAGGATTCTCTCCAGTCCGTTCTTGGCAGCTTCCATCAGCTCCGCACTGAAGTTCAGCGGGCTTCTGTAGTGTGCGGAAAGCATAAAGAAACGAAGCACCTGCAGATCGTATTTTTCACTGATATCACGTACGGTAAAGAAGTTACCGAGTGATTTACTCATCTTCTTATTATCGATGTTCAGGAACGCATTATGCATCCAGTATCTTGCAAAGATCTTGCCGTTGCATGCCTCCGACTGTGCGATCTCGTTTTCATGATGTGGGAAGATCAGATCTTCGCCGCCTGCATGAATATCGATCTCATCACCGAGGTATTTTTTGCTCATAACGGAGCATTCGATATGCCAGCCCGGACGACCGTCGCACCATGGAGATTCCCAGTATGGCTCGCCGTCTTTTTTCGGTTTCCATAATACAAAGTCAAGCGGGTCTTCCTTCTGATCCTCGCCGGATACGAGAAGGCTTCTGTTACCGCCTCTTAAATCGTCGATATTTTTATGGGAAAGCTTTCCATAATCCTTAAAGCTTCTTGTTCTGTAGTAAACAGTTCCGTCTGCTGCCACATAAGCATGCCCTTTGTCGATCAATGTCTTTATCATATCGATCATACCGCCAATTTCCTGCGTGGCAAGCGGATGTGTAGTGGCAGGCTTTACATTCATGGCTGCCATATCCTTTTTACATTCTGCGATATAACGCTGGCTGATCACGGAAGCATCTACGCCTTCCTCGATCGCAGCTTTGATGATCTTATCGTCCACATCGGTAAAGTTGGATACATAATTGACCTCATAGCCTTTATGCTCCATATAGCGGCGTACCGTATCAAATACGATCATCGGACGTGCATTTCCGATATGGATCAGGTTGTATACGGTAGGACCGCATACATACATACGGACCTTTCCTTCTTCGATCGGTACAAATTCCTGTTTTGTTTTTGTAAGCGTATTATAAATCCTCATGTAAAGCTCCTTTCCTGAGTGCTTTTACTTCATTTTCCAGTTCTATCAGTTTATTGGTCAGTGCGATATTACTCTGTCTGAGCATGGACAGATCTTCCTTGACCGGATCCGGCAGATGCACCTGATCCATTTCTTCCTGTGGCAGGGAAACATTATTCCGCTTGACTACTCTGCCCGGAACACCGACTACCGTCGAATTCGGCGGTACAGGCTCTAAAACAACGCTTCCTGCGCCGATCTTGGAGTTATCTCCGATCGTAAAGGAACCGAGCACTTTTGCGCCCGCACTGATCATGACATTATTACCGATCGTCGGATGTCTTTTTCCCTGTTCTTTACCGGTTCCGCCAAGCGTCACACCCTGATACAGCGTTACATTATCGCCGATGATCGCCGTTTCTCCGATGATCACACCGTTTCCATGGTCGATAAACAATCCTTTGCCGATCTGTGCGCCCGGGTGGATCTCGATACCGGTCTTTCGGACGCCTCTCTGGGACACCCATCTTGCCCAGAAATAGTGCCCGTTTAAATACAGCTTATGTGCAATACGATAATGCAGCATAACCTTAAAACTCGGATACAGAAAGACTTCCATATTAGAGTGGATCGCCGGATCTCTCTCCCGGATGATCCTGATCTCTTCCTTTATATTTTTGATAAAACCCATGGTAACACCTTCCTCACTATAAAACGCCTCTATATATTTAATATATAGAGACGTTTCACCGCGGTTCCACTCTACTGAAGGAATGATACAATTCATTCCAGCCCTTATGCATCTTTAACGCAGATGATACGTGCCTGCTTACTGGATTCAGCAGGCAGGCTCCCGGACGCACTTCTTTACCGCTCATTTGATGAATGCTTTCAGCCAATGCATTCACTCTCTGGCAAATCCGAGGTAAATACTCTTTCCGTTCTACGCCTGTTTTCGTTCTTTCACTCTTCTATTAGGATATGAAATGACATGCATTTTGTCAAGTCTCTGTTTTCATGCTACAATAGAGTATATCGGAGTTTCAGAAAGGACATGCCATGAAACAGAAAATCTTTAACATCATACAGATCGGCGATAAAAGTAACCGGATCAGCCGTTTTTTTGATATCTTTATCACGGTCACCATTTTTTGCAATATTGCGGTTATTTTCCGTATGCTTCGTGTTGCGCGGATCTTTCATCTGTTCCGGCTTAACGCCAAATATGATTCTTTCAACATTATCACAACCGTTCTGTATGAAAAGCGGAATCAGATCATCTCTTCCGTCTTTATCGTGTTTATCCTGATGCTTGCCAGCAGTCTCTGCATGTACAGTGTCGAACATGAAGCACAGCCCACAGTCTTCCGGAATGCTTTCAGCGGTATCTGGTGGAGCATGTCAACACTTCTGACCGTTGGTTACGGTGATATTTATCCGGTCACGACTCTGGGACGTATCATGGCGATCTGCATTGCCTACCTCGGTGTCGGTGCGGTTGCGATCCCGACCGGTATCATCAGCGCCGGTTTCGTGGAACAGTATCAGCTATTCTTTTGCACGCCAAACCACTTCTGTTTTACCGGCGTGGGCAGCCGCCACAGCCACCGCAGTCACCATAAGCTGCCTGCTGTTCATACCTCTCTGACGGACGCTGCAGCATACAGATCGCCTGTGAGCTGATTCCTTCCATTGCTCCCGTGAAACCAAGTCCTTCCTCTGTGGTCGCCTTTACATTGACCTGAAAAAGCTCGATTCCAAGTGCTCCTGCGATATTTTCCCGCATGGTATCGATATACGGACGCATTTTCGGCTTCTGTGCAATGATCGTTGCGTCAATATTTTCGATCACATACCGATTGTCCTCCAAAAGCTGTCCGACCTTTTCCAACAGCTTCATACTGGAAATGCCTTCATACGCCGGATCTGTGTCCGGGAAATGCTTTCCGATATCGCCCAGTGCTGCTGCTCCGAGCAAGGCATCCATAATGGCGTGCAGCAGAACATCTGCATCCGAATGTCCCAAAAGCCCTTTCTCATACGGGATCTCCACACCGCCAATGATCATTTTTCTATTTTCCGCCAGACGATGTACATCATAGCCCATTCCGATTCGCATATATTACCTCCTATTGACTTTTATCTGCCATTGTGACAGATCTGTCCATTAATGAATTAACTTGGAATATTCTTCCAGATTCCAAATTTTATCTACCAGTCCTTCATAAAATTCAGGCTCATGACAAACAAGCAGTACAGAGCCCTTATATTCCGAAAGCGCACGCTTCAGTTCTTCCTTGGCATCCACATCCAGATGATTGGTCGGCTCGTCCAAAAGAAGCAGATTGGTTTCCCTGTTTATCAATTTACACAATCTGACCTTTGCCTGCTCACCACCGCTCAACACTTTCACTTTACTTTCAATGTGCTTTGTCGTCAACCCGCATTTTGCCAGCGCACTGCGGACTTCATACTGTGTATAGCCCGGAAAGGTTTCCCAGATTTCCTCGATACAGGACTGGTTGCCCGGTGTGACCTCCTGCTCGAAATATCCGATCTCCAGATAATCTCCCTGCACGACTGTTCCCTCTAAAGAAGGGAGCAGTGCCAGCACACTCTTAAGGAACGTCGTCTTTCCGATTCCGTTTGTTCCGACAACCGCGATCTTTTCACCGCGCTCCATACGCAGATTGATCGGTTTAGACAGCGGTTTTTCCTTATCATATCCGATCACCAGATCTGTTGTTTCAAATAAAACTCTGCCCGGCGTTCTTGCTTCCTTAAAATGAAATTCCGGCTTCGGCTTCTCTCTTGCCAGCTCGATCACATCCATTTTGTCGAGCTTCTTCTGACGGGACATCGCCATATTTCTTGTTGCGACATTCGCCTTGTTTCTTGCCACAAAGTCCTTCAGATCCGCAATTTCCTTCTGCTGCTTTTTATAAGCAGCCTCTAACTGCATCTTCTTCATTTCGTATACTTCAAGGAACTTGTCATAGTTGCCGACATAACGGTTCAGCTCCTGATTTTCCATATGATAGATCAGATTGACGACATCATTTAAGAATGGAATATCATGCGAAATCAGAATAAAAGCATTTTCATATTCCTGCAGATAGCGTTTCAGCCACACAATATGATTGGCATCCAGATAGTTGGTCGGCTCATCCAAAAGCAGAATATCCGGCTTTTCCAGAAGAAGCTTTGCCAGAAGGAGCTTGGTACGCTGTCCGCCGGAAAGATCCGTTACATCTCTGTCCAGATCAAGCTGCAACAGATCAAATGCTCTTGCCACCTCTTCGATCTTACTGTCGATCACGTAAAAATCATGACTGTCCAAAAGATCCTGCAGCGTTCCCATTTCTTCCAAAAGCTCTGCCATCTGCGTCTCATCTGCCTCTGCAAGCAGGTCACAGATCTCTGTGATCCTTGCTTCCATTTCAAACAAAAAAGAATAAGCCGACTTTAACACATCCCGCATCGTCATACCCTTTTCCAGCACGGTATGCTGATCCAGATACCCGACTCTGACATTTTTTGCCCATTCCACGCTGCCCTCATCCGGCTGCAGCTTTCCTGTCACAATATTCATAAAAGTAGACTTGCCTTCTCCGTTTGCGCCGACAAGTCCGATATGCTCGCCCTTTAACAGGCGGAAAGATACATTGTTAAAAATTGCCCTGTCTCCAAAGCCATGACTCAAATTGGATACATCTAATATCATAAACAACTATACTCCTGTCTGTTTTCATTTTCTTCCCTTTTTGTTTAGGATTTCTTTCATTATTTTATAAATTCCTTAGAAATTGCCCATACTCTGTTCACATTTATCCTTTATGATTAGAACCATCAAAAGAAGTTAATGACGATATGAAGAATTTCAGCTTGTGATTAGCTTCGCCAAACAACAACACGTGCATTGCACGTTTTATCTCATACTCCCCTCTTTATTTGGCAGGTGCTCTTGGCACCTGCCCTTATTTTACTTTCTGAATTTTGCTTTTTTATTGATGCCCTTTTTCACCAAAAGTTTTTTATATATTTTATACTTGGAAGCCGGTACTTTCACTGTTACTTTTTTATGAGTGTTACCAAATGCCTTTGCTCCAACTGATTTTGTTGCAAGTTTCTTCGTTTTTACTGTAATCTTCTTTAAATTCCTGCAATTATAAAATGCTTTGCTTCCAATCTTCTTTACATTTTTACCGATGGTCACTGTTTTTAATTTCTTACAGCTATAAAATGCCCTGTCTGAGATTTCCGTCACTTTATACGGTTTACCGGCGTATGTTACTGTATCAGGGATCGTTACTCTTGTCACTGATTTCTTCGTAACCTGTGTCACAACCGCAGTTCTTTCTTCGGTGTCAAACGTTACAACACATGATACCTTTCCCAGCTTGACAACTTCAGTCATTTCCGTCTCATTATCATCGTCCTCGTCACCGTTATCATCTCTGTCATCATCGTTATCATCTCTGTCATCATCGTTCCGGTTATCGTCATTGTTCTTGCCGCCGTTATTCGGATTTCCTGTATCACCGGTATTATCCTTCTGATCATCTTTTTTCTGGTCTTCCGTTTCCGTTTTCCTTAACTGTGCGATCTCACGGCTTTCATATGCACTACAGCCAGTTGTTTGACAGTATCTCCGTTCTTCTCCGGCAGCATCATAAGTCGCCTGCTTCACGACTGTCCATGCGCCATAGCTGTGTATTCCCGTTTCAGCTACCTCTCTGCTCTCATATGCGCCGCAGCCTGCTGTCTGACAGTACCGCTTTTCTTCCCCTTTTGTGATACAAGCCGGTACTTTTGTTTCTTTCCATGCTCCATAACTATGATTGCCCGTTGCGGGGATCGGCTCTTTACTGATCTCTTCGCCACAGCTTTTGCAGACCTGCCTGCGAAGTCCCTCTGCATAACAGTTTGCCTGTTTTACAATTTCCCATGTTGTAACAGTATGCCCACATGCCTCCTCGGCTCCGACTACGATCTGATAGCTTGTGCTCTTGCCGCCGTAAGATACCGTAACCGTCTGTCTGCCGGATTTACTCATGTCATAACCGCTGCAGCTGATCATATTTGTATCGTATACATATCCCGTGCTTCCATCACTCATTGTCGCCTGCAAAGAAAAATCTGATGAAAATGAGTCATTCACATTGAATTTTGTTTTTGAATTATTACTAACAATCTGAATACTTTCCACATGGTACTGCTGATCTCTTTCATCACTGATAGAATGATGGGACACGCCGAATATATAAGGTCTGATTCCATAATAAGTATATCCCGGATCCTGATTTAACACATCCTCACCTTTGCCGGAAGAACCATAATATTTATTCGAACTGTCCCACGTCAGATCAAGCAGATGCCATTCCCCACCGAAATATGCCATGTTCCACTCATGATTGATGGATGGACTGTATGTATCGAAAAGCGGCGATTCACTGTAGCCCATAATGTTGATACAGGGAATGCCCAGCGATGTGAGCATCACCTGGTTTAGTCTGGAGTAACCCGCACAAACACCTGTCTTTGCAGAAAATACATAATACGGCGCCGCGGTGTATTTATAGCCTTTATTTTCACCATATAAATATTCATAATCATATGCAATCTGTTTACAAATCCAATCATGGATCACTTTTACTTTCTGCTCATCCGTTGTGCAGCTCCTTGTCAGGCTTATCGCCTGCTGTTTGATCGCATCCATGCTGTTTCCGACATAATAGAAGCTATCTGTATAAGTCGTGTAATACTCCAATGGAATATCGTCATATTGGGACGGATCAAGAGTATTTGCCAGATCTTTATAATATGCAAACTCATGCTCTCCCGCCGGTGCTTTTAAACTGCAGCCTGTTGCGGTTTTGGTTACCACATAGGAAGCAAAACTAATATAACTGCCTGAACCGGAAGCGGGATTCGGTCTGAAATAAATAATGCGGTAAGTATCATCATCACAGCTTGACAGATCCATACTGCAGGTCACCTTATGGCTTGCATCATAGGTTGCTATCCCTTTCGTACCCTCCTGTGCTACCAGTGTATTTCCTGATCGTTTGTATGCCTGAAACATAATCTTATCACCACTGCCATACAACTCATAATACACCTGTGCCACAACAAAATTGCCACTGGCAGATAATGTCGCACAATAAGGTGCTGATGCCAGCTCATTTGTCACGATATTGGTCTTATCCAGTGTTTCGGAGCCTGTGAAGCCATTGCTGTCAATAGAAATCCCCTGCTGTTTAAGTGCCTGCTTTGCCGATTTGCCATTCTGTTCCGCTTCTTTTTCTTCCTGCGCGGTCAGATGAACCGCAACCTGTTCTTCTGCTGCAAGCGGATCTGCAAGCACTGTCTTTCCCCACAGCATGCAAATGCAAAACAGCATCAGGGTCCCCATTCCCACAAATCTTTTCTTTTTCATTCTTGATCCTCCGTAAAACATTCTTACCTTATGTTATCATCCCGGAATTTTAAACACAAGCAAAAGCAAAAAAAAGGACAACAAAAAAGAATCCTTTCGGATTCTTTTTAGTAGCGAGAGGGGGATTCGGTCTCCGCTCCGCTCCGGTCCGCGCATAGCCGAGGTCCACCGGACCTCGTGCGCCCTCTCCACTACTCCGTAGTGTCTCAGGTTCTTATATATCCGGACAACAAAAAAGAATCCTTTCGGATTCTTTTTAGTAGCGAGAGGGGGATTCGGTCTCCGCTCCGCTCCGGTCCGCGCATAGCCGAGGTCCACCGGACCTCGTGCGCCCTCTCCACTACTCCGTAGTGTCTCAGGTTCTTATATATCCGGACAGCAAAAAAGAATCCTTTCGGATTCTTTTTAGTAGCGAGAGGGGGATTCGAACCCTCGACACTACGGGTATGAACCGTATGCTCTAGCCAACTGAGCTATCTCGCCAGGATATATGGGACCTATAGGGCTCGAACCTATGACCCTCTGCTTGTAAGGCAGATGCTCTCCCAGCTGAGCTAAGATCCCATAACTTTGCGGGTATTTCTCAACCCGCTTTGCTAGTATACTATTAAATCAGGTAACTTGTCAACGAATTTTTTTATTTTTTTCATATTATTTTTTACTTAATAGTCACCAGTTAGTTTTTCACTCTTTTCTGCTGCGATTTCACTTGCTTTTGAGCCATCTGTCTTTTATATAATTACCTTTTATCTACAATTCATGTATTTGTCTTTCATACTCTTTCACATTATTTTTCAATTTTGGATGAATTCTTTTTATTACGCATTTTGACAATTCATACTTTATTACGAAATTTTGTATTTTGGACGAACTCTTTTTATTACACATTTTAGCTATTCATACTTTTTTGCAATATTCTGTATTATGGACGAATCATCATATCATAGCTTCATCCTTTTTCAAACAAATTTACCAATTAGTATGAAACCTGCTTTTATCTTCCTGATGACGTTCATCCTTTTACAGTATTTTATGACATTTTAGACGAACTTCTCCAATTCAGACAAATAACCTTCGTCCTTTTTTATAATTATCATTTATTTGGGCGAAATAACACTATATCTATCAAACACAGAGACCCACAGTAAAAAAATTCCACACAATCACAGAAAACCAGTGTTCAATGTAAATCCCATACAAACTAAAAACAGCTCTCAAAACAGATCCAGCATAGCATCCAGATAAACAGCTTCCCTCACTTTCAGCTGATATTCCGGCTTTGTCATATAGTATAGCAAGAATTCCAACAGCATGGCACTGCCAAGTCCGCGCCCCTCGATCTTGAAATCAGAGAATCCCATCGGCAGATAAATAGATTGGATATCATCAATACCGATAAATCCCGGATTTTCCATTGCTTTTGAAAATCGATAGCCTTCCGCCGCATCCGGTGAAGTGCACGGATAATCAGGAATGGCTTCCCCAAGATTTTTCCGGCTGACAGTCTCATAACAGCTTTTGCGGTCTTTGCAGCCAAACCGGCAGCACTCATTGCACAGAAATTCTATCTTATCTTTTTGGTCTACAGTCAGTGTATTCCACTTATCAAACTGCTTATTCAGGCGGAAATCCGGTACAACATATCGAAATTCCTCTCTGTTGACTTCCTGCAGAAGCTCCTTGAAATCTGTCAGAACCTTTGTCGTGGAAGATACGAAATAGAAACCCGGATATTGCTTCTGTAAATAATGCAGCAACAGATCGGAGTAAATGATAATACCATTACGTACGTTTCTGTTTTCTATGCTGTCATTCTTCTGAACATTATATTTTTCCATCACGTTATCTTCTGCAAATAACCGGCAGAGCGCATTACATCTGTGATCTTTCAGATGTTCTTCTTTCAGCAAGGAATTGCTGAAGGTCAGGCGGGCAGAAATACCATATTCCTGCATCAATGCCAGCACTGCCCGCGGATCCTGCTCGCCGTAAGATGTACGTCCACCGCCCCAGAGGCAGTCCGCCGGGGCTCCATAGACCGAACCGATCCTGCACCAATCATAAAAGTATTCTCTGTGTGCCCGAAACAGCGGCAGAAAAACACTGTATAATTCGTAAAATTCAAACAATCCCGGCAAATGATAATATGCTATTTGTTTTTGAGACAGATCCATTTTTATATCCTCCCTGCTTTTGTATACCCTGATCTATCCTACCCGGTTACAAATTACGGTTTTGCTTTATGGTAAACTCCTGTATGTCTTATATTTCACATGCTCATCTGATCGTAAAATTCTTTTGCATAATCTGTATGGTTTTCCCACAAAACAAAAGACCCAGCGACAAAGTCGCCAGGCCTCCTGTTTGTGTAAAAGGGGAATTCTTCCGGAAATTGCTAATTAGCATGTCTAATGTCTTAGACTGATTGTATTATATGATGTATTCAGAGTTATTTCTACAATTATATTGCGCAAACGATTAAAATATATTGACGAAATAAGTCAAATCAGTTCATTTATTGCATCAGCTACATTGGAAACGCCAACAATGCGCATTTTCTCCGGAATATCTGACAATCCATCCAAATTTGCAGATGGCAGAATACATTTCGTAAATCCAAGTTTCTGTGCCTCCAGCACACGCTGCTGCGCCATATTGACAGCACGGACCTCACCTGAAAGACCTACCTCACCGAAAATCACCGTTTGATCGGAAATAACCTTATTTTTAAAGCTGGATACCAGTGCCATCACAATACCCAGATCCAGTGCAGGCTCTAAGAGCCGCATACCACCGGCCAGATTGACATATGCATCGGTCTGTCCCATGCGAAGCCCCAGTCTTTTTTCCAGTACCGCCATCAGGAGATTCACTCTGTTAAAATCCGCCCCTGTTGTCTGGCGGCGCGGTATATTGAAATTGGAATCACAGACAAGTGCCTGAATCTCGATCAGCATCGGTCTGGTGCCCTCCATGGCACAGGCAACTACAGAACCGCTTGCATTTTTCGGTCTGCCGCTTAGCAGATAAGCAGACGGGTTTTTCACCTCGCAAAGACCTTCCTTGCGCATTTCAAACACACCGATCTCATCCGTGGAGCCAAAACGATTTTTCACGCCCCGTAAAATCCGATAGGACGCATGCCTGTCTCCTTCAAAATATAAGACCGTATCTACCATATGCTCCAGTACGCGCGGCCCCGCAACCGTACCTTCCTTTGTTACATGCCCGACAATAAATGTTGCAACAGGCATACTCTTGGCAAGACGCAGAAAAACAGCTGTTGCTTCTCTGACCTGCGATACGCTGCCCGGTGCAGAGGTCACACGTTCCGCATACATTGTCTGGATAGAATCGATTACGACAATATCCGGTTTTTCCTGCTTTATCACTGCTTCTACCGTATCCAGATCTGTTTCACACAGAAGCTTTAACTGATCCGTAAATTCGCCGATCCGCATTGCGCGTATCTTGATCTGTTTAAGAGATTCCTCCCCTGATATGTATAAAATTTTTCTGCCGTCTGCCGCAAGATTCTGGCACATTTGTAAAAGAATGGTGGATTTCCCGATGCCGGGATCTCCACCAACCAATGTAAGCTGCCCCGGCACGATGCCACCACCGAGCACCCGGTCAAGCTCACTCATATGCGTTAAGAGCTTATCTTCCTCTTCCATAGAGATATCATTCAGGCTTGTCGGCTGCACCATATGCACTGCCCTGACGCCAGAAGCCTTTGTCACGACCTCTTCGACAAGCGTATTCCACTCCCGACAGCCCGGACATTGCCCCATCCATTTGGAAGATTCATAGCCGCAATTCTGACAGAAATAAACCGTAGCCGATTTCATTTTTGCCATGCTTATACTTCTACCACCTTTACATTTACTTCGCCCATTCCGGCAAGCTCCACACTGACATTCAGCTTGCCTCCAAGACCTGTATTCATCTTTCCGGCGCTCTTACCTGCTACAAATACCTCATACTGTGTATCGTCGCAAAGTCCGATGATCAGCTGTGCATCGTCTGCTCCTTCTACCTCAAAGGATACACCGTCTGCAGTCTCCTGAAAGTGACTGACGCTTGTGCCCGGAACGGATTCGTATAAAAACAGACCGTTTTTCTCCAGTTTTGTCATTGTTGAGAATGTTTTGACCTTATACAGATCTCCTGCATGTTCAAAATCTTCCAGCTTTGCCTTCTGTGCTAATGTATAATTTCCGAAACTGATGCTGCCGTCTGATTCTTCACGAATTAATTCTTTTACCACTGCCATTTTCTTTTGTCCTCCCGAATATTGTCTTGCAGTACTTTGTGTAAACAGTATAAACCATTTGCCTTTATAAATCCAGTTCTTTTGCGTTTTGCCTTTGCTTAAATACCACTTTTTCTTTGTGTATTGTCGCAAGGATATGATCGCCCTGCCTGATCCTGCCCTGCAGGATTTCTTCTGCCAGCGGATCCTCTATGACAGTCTGGATCGCACGCTTCAAAGGCCTTGCGCCCATCTTTACATCACAATATTTTTCAACCAGATGATTCTTGAGCGTCTGGCTGATAGAAAGCGTGATACCCATCTGCCGGTCGCATCTCTTGATCAGATTTGCGGAAAGCAGTGTCACGATCTCTCTGAGTTCTGTCTTATTCAGCGGATGGAATACCATGATCTCATCAATCCGGTTGATGAACTCCGGCTTGAAAAGTCTCTTGACTTCTTCCATGACGCCGTTTTTCATGCGCTGGTAATCCTGCTGCTCTGTCGTCTTTGTCGCAAAACCGAGGTTCTTCGGATCCACGATACGGGAAGCGCCCGCATTACTTGTCATGATGATAATGGCATTTTTAAAGCTGACCTTGCGTCCCTTGGAATCAGTGATATGTCCGTCATCCAGCACCTGCAGCAAAATATTAAATACATCAGGATGTGCTTTTTCAATTTCATCAAATAAAACAACACTGTAAGGATTCCGTCTGATTTTCTCACTCAGCTGTCCGCCATCGTCATGTCCGACATATCCGGGCGGTGAACCGATCATCTTTGCAACGGAATGCGGCTCCATATATTCCGACATATCTACACGGATCAGATCATTTTCCGAACCGAACATTGCCTCTGCAAGTGCTTTGGAAAGCTCTGTCTTACCGACACCGGTAGGTCCCAAAAACAGGAAGGAACCGATCGGTCTCTTCGGATCCTGTAAACCGACTCTGCCACGGCGCATTGCACGCGCAACCGCCTCTACCGCTTCCGTCTGTCCGATCACACGCTTATGCAGGATCTTTTCCAGCTTCAGGAGGCGCTCACTTTCCTTCTCTTCCAGCTTTTTCAGCGGGATCTTTGTCCACTGGGCTACCACGGCTGCGATCTCATCTTCCGTGACGAGAGTGTTCTTTGCTGCCATCTTCTTCTCATACCGCTGCATCGCCTGCGTATGCTTTTTGATGAGCTTCTCCTGCTCCATACGTTCCTTATGCGCTTCTACCAGATCATCAAACTTCAGGGAACGTTCGATCTGTACATTCAGTTCATCGATCTGCTCCTGCAGCCTGATACAGTTTTCCGGTATTTTCAGTCCCTGCAGACGCAGCGCCGCTGCTGCCTCATCGATCAGGTCGATCGCCTTATCCGGCAGATTACGGTCATTGATATAACGGTCTGACAATTTCACCGCAGCCTCTACAGCCTCCGGCGTGATCGTCACATGATGATGTTCTTCATATTTATGCTTGATACCCATCACAATACGAACAGCTTCCGTTAAGGAAGGCTCTTCTACCATGATCGTCTGGAAACGACGCTCCAGTGCAGCATCTTTTTCAATATATTTGCGGTATTCCTCGATCGTCGTAGCACCGATCAGCTGCAGCTCACCTCTTGCCAGAGATGGCTTTAAGATATTGGACGCATCGATCGCACCTTCCGCACCGCCTGCACCGATGATCGTGTGGATCTCATCCAGAAAGAGGATGATATTACCATCATCGATCACTTCTTTGATAACCTTTTTAATACGTTCCTCAAATTCGCCTCTGTATTTGCTGCCTGCCACCATTCCGGAAAGATCCAGTGTCATGACGCGCTTGTTTTTGACGGTATCCGGTACTTCTCCCTGTACGATGCGCTGTGCCAGACCTTCTACGATCGCTGTTTTGCCAACACCCGGCTCACCGATCAGACATGGATTGTTCTTTGTCCGTCTGGAAAGGATCTGTACCAGTCTGAGGATCTCCTGATCTCTGCCGATCACAGGATCCAGCTTTCCTTCCGCTGCCAGCTTTGTCATATCACGGCTGTACTGCTCCAGCACTTTTGTTTTCTGCTTCTGCTGACGCAGATCTTCTTTATACAGATTGCCATCTTTCCCCATGGAAACAAGTAGATCGATATAAAGCTTCTGCTGGGAAACTCCCATAGTACTTAAAATACGGACTGCCACATTGCTTCCTTCCCGGATCAATGCCATCAGAATATGCTCTGTTCCGACAGCAGAAGCATGATACTGCTCCGCAATCTGAAATGCCAGTCCGATCACCTGTTGGGCACGCGGTGAATATCCTTCCCGTTCTTTCAGCTCCAGATGCCCTGTCGGTGCGATCAGCTCCATGATCAAATCTACAAGCTTTGTCTCATCCACTCCATTTACCAATAATGCCTGAGCCGCCATTCCTGTCTGCTGTCTGATCAGTCCCAGTAAAATATGCTCTGTCCCGATATAGTTCTGACCCATGGATCTTGCTGCAGATGCGGCAAGTCCAAGAGCAGTTTTTGCCTTAGCGGTATAATCCATTTTTATTTTCCTCCATATTCATTATATATGGTATCGATCATATCGTGAATTTCTTCACGCGAGATATTCTTACAGCTTGCCTGTGCCAGAAGGACACGCAATTCCTTCTGGATCATCTCCATTGCCTGCAGCTTGTCAATATCAACTGCTATTATAACACCGCGTCTTCTGTCAACCTTGACAAAGCCCTCCTGTTTCAATACAGAATATGCCTTATTTACCGTGTGCATATTGATGCCGATCGTATCCGCCAAAGACCGGACACTCGGAAGCGCCTCTCCCTCCTGATACTGGGACGTGGCAATGCCTAATATGATCTGATTCCGAAGCTGCATATACAGTGCTTCATCACTGTTAAAATCAATTTCTATTATCATGTGTATCACCTTCTGTTATATTCAGTCTATAACAGTATTCACAGTTTGTCAACCATACTGACAGCTTCGGCCTATGTTTCTGACAGACCGTCTAAGAATCAATGTCAATAAATTCAAATTCAAAATCATCGTCCAGCTGATCTGCCGGAGCTTCTCTCGTCAGCGGTACAGGTTCTCTCTCCAGTGTGTAGATCGGTACCTGGCTGCGCTTTGCTGACTTCGGCGGCTGCACCACCGTGATCGGAATCTGCCCCGTTGTATAAGTCACACCATTTGGTGTAACTTCTTTTTTCACAACCGGTTCTTTTGCTGCTTCCGGTTTTACCTGTCCGGGAACTGCCGATGCCAGTTTCTCTGCCTCCGTTTTTCTTGCAGATGCCTGCTTTGCCGGTTTCTCTTCCGGTTTCTTCGCCGTCTGTTTTGTCGGCTTTGCCGCCTTTTCCTCTGTCTTCTTTACAACCCGTTTTTCTGGTTTCTCTGCCACCATTTTTGCCGTTTTTTCTTCTGCTTTCTTTACAGCCTGCTTCACCGGTTTTTCTGTTGCCGGTTTCTCCACTGGTTTTTTTGCGATCTGCTTCTTTGGCTTCTTTTCGTCTTTCTTCTTCTCTTCTTCCGTCTCGTCTCCGTATAAAGCTTCCTCTTCCATATCCAGTCTCAGATCCCGGTTACGCAGGATCAGGTTGACGATCACGACAATGGCACAGACAAGTAAAAAAGCAAGTGTTCCGATGATCAGTACCGGTTTCTGTTCCATCCGTTCTGTCACAGCAGCAGTTTCCTGTATCGCAAAATATCGCTGGAAGCTGCCTTCTGCCACATCATACAGATAAAATGCCGCATTTCCCTCATTGTTATAAGCATAAAACAGATAAAATGCATCTGACAGAGTGGGATCGCCCTTTGTCGTCTGATATGCCGGCAGGTAAGAGTTGTTCCACTGCAGATTTTCTTCCGTAAACCCGTCCGGAACCGCTTCCTGCGGTGCTACCGGTACTATATAATGGTTTTCGATCCCCATGATCTGCACAAAGATCTGAAAACTGTTTTTCGTGCTGTCATAAATAAAGAAGCTTCCTTCTCCATCCGCTTTCTCAGCATATAAAAGGGTGAGCCCGCCGGGCTGCCAGATCGCACCTTCCACGGTCTGTCCGCCGTAAGAAACCTCTGTTTTGCTGCAGTCTGCCGGAAGCTGTTCATCCGAAACAGTCTCACTGATCGTATAATCCGTGCCATCTGCCGTAAATGTAAGCCCATCAGCCGAAGCTGCCTGCTGCATCTGTTCCGGCTCCGCTTCTTCGGCATCTGTTCCATCAGCTGTACCGCCTCGTGTGATCGTAAAATGATAGGTCATGGTGGAGCCGTCTTCCGCCGTTACGGTAATGACTGCCTCATTTGTACCTGATTTCAGATTTTTAAAACCGCTTGCTGCCGTGATCTGTGCCTTTTCATCCGTCACGCCACCGCTGACTGTAATATCCGTTACAGAGTCATCCACCTCTATTGTGTATTCCGTTCCCTGTGGTGTAAAAGCCGGTGACAGACTGCCCGGGCTGACCGTAAGAGCTCTGAGTGTCGCATCAGAGGAAAGATCCGCAGCTGTATTACCGCCAACCACAACGCTGGTACTGCCTGTTGCCGGATTATTTCCATCATCATCTATGACCGCTTCCGCACTGATTGATGTGCTGCCTGCAGCCAATGCCTTCATTGTGATCTGTGCATCGGTCCCGGTGATCGTCAAAAGTCCGCCGCCACCGCCGTAATCCACATTACAATCTGTTACCTCCAGCTTATCCGAATCGTATGTGACGGAGATCTCCGGTGCCACAGACGGATCCTCCGGCTCCGAAGTTTTTATATAAACCGTGATCATGTCCGAAACACCGACATCCGTTTTATCAGCCGTTACGCTGACAGAACCTGCTGCATAAATATCTGCCGGCAAATACAGAATTGCTGCTGTCAAAACAGATAGTCCCAATAAGATTCTCCCCAGTTTTTGTCTCATATAGTACGCTTCCCTTCTCATTTTACTTTTTCCGGTTTATTTTCTTATAATATGAATCGTATATGTTTTTACCTCACCCGTCTGTGCCGTGCACGTAATCGTAAATACGTTCTCGCCACGTTCCAGATCATAAGTACCTGTTCCGCTGATTTCGGAAGACGCTGCAACAGCCGTTGCCGTGATTTCTGCCGTCTTTACCTTTTTCTTGACCGTCAGATCATAATATTCTGTTTCAGGATCAAATACCGGTGTCAGCTCCTGATCCGTTACGGCAAGTGTTGCCAGATAGTTATTCGGATTCTTGTTATCGGTTGGTTTTACACAGGCAGTTTCAGGCATTCCCGTATATACCGGAATATAAAATACAAGCCGGTCTCCTGCCTGACATGCCTTACTCATCTTTTGCGCTTCACTGGCTGCAGCCTGCACATTTGTCATATACTGATGCTTATACAGACCATTTTTTGTATTTACCACATTAAACTTCTGGAAGTATAGTGTATTCTGTTTTACCTTTACATATTTCTGTGCAACATACTCAGCCCCACCCAAAAGTGATTTATACCTCGTGTTCCATGGGCGCTCATAATTATTAGCACCGCTTGTCTGACCGGATGCATAGATCAGTCCCTGTCTGGTCGGCGAATTTCCACCGGATGCATAGGCACCGATATTATAATAGTTAAATATATTTTCAAATCCCTCAACGGTTCCTTTAATACTGTCACTCTTGCCTTTTCCCTGCTCCTGATAGCATCTGGCTGCCAAATGATACGGGCTGACCCCCACCTGCCGGCCAATCTCAATAAACGCATCTGCATAGTTCCGTACAGAACCATCCGGTTCTGTATAGTCACCGTTCATAAAAGAACCTGCCAGCAGAGCTTTAAGCCCCTCTACATTCTGATAGTCCTCATATTCCAGTGATTCAAATTGGAATACAGATGTTTCGCCCAGAAAATTTCTCGGATCCAGATAATACTGTACCAGTGCCGTGGATGCTGCTACCCAGCTGCCGCCGTCAAAGCCGTACCATGTATTCTTTTTTCGATTATATGCCGTACTTTCCAAAGATTTCCACGAAACAACCGCATTTTTACCGACCAGATTCTTTCCGACCGCACTTTCCGCTGCCACAACATCATTCCATGCCAGATTTGTCTGGACAGCTTTAAATGTCCACTCCGGATGTACTGTGTGTAATTGTCTGAGCGGCTGCTTGTAGCTTTCCGGAAATCCCTGCGCGGTCAGATAGCTTTCAAATTCCGCATCCGTCAGTGATGTAACCGTTGACTGATCCGTACCGTTTGTATTCGCCGGCTCTGCCCCAGACTGCGCATGATCCGCCGCCTTCTCCTGCTTTGTCTCATTGACCTTCAACAGATCACTTCTGACATAACCCGTCTTTTTCTTTCCGCCGTATTTAAAAGAAATCTTATACCATATATAGCCATCTGATCCCTTTTTACTGCTTTTTACCGTTACATCCGTATTTTTCATCAGTTGGCAGACTACAGTTCCGGCTACCGGTTTTTTACGGATTCTGACATAATCCCCCTGGATCGCACCGGTTTTCTTTGCTGCTGTCGTCTGATTTGTTGTGCCTGCGTTGTTATTCTGTGTATTTCCCGTATTTGTCTGATTCGTTGTATTCTGCTTTATATCCTTTGCAATACCGGACACATCCAATACAGTCGTGGAACCGTCCGTCTGCGCTGCTGTAGCCTGATTTGCCGTTGCCTGATCCGGTGTTGCCGCATCCTTTTTATAGTTTACATAATTCGATATTATGTATCCGGTATAATTCGTTCCGTTTTGTGTAAATGTAACCTTATACCACTTTTTCCCTGTGCTGTCCTTTTTTGATCCGGTCACACGGAGCTGATCTCCCGTTGTAACAGTCGTAACTTTTTCGGCAGCTGTGCCTGCACTTTTTCTCACATTCACACCCGTTCCTGTTACGGTTCCTGTTCCTTTTGCCATGACAGGCATTGCCAGAAGTGCCACGGAAAGTGCCGTCACACCCAGAAAAGCAGCCACTTTTCTGCCCTTTTTACCCTTTACACTGTATCGTATCATTGTCTCATTCCTTTATCCGTCAAAAAGCATGTAAAATTTGCAAAATATCTCTTTTTTATCATACTATCCACCTCTATAATCGTCAACCAAAATATAGTAGACAAATTCTGAATTTTTGCTTAATTATGCCACATCTTGTGATTGACAGACAATAAACAGTCAGAAAACAGGAAGCGCAGGATCTGTCTGATCCTGCGCTTCCATTATCCGGTTTTCCCGGTCATTATGCTTTTATTCTTCCCCTATATCCCGCTATCTCTTTTCGATCCGGTTCACCCGGCGTCTTCTGCGGAGCAATGCTGAGAACACACTGATCATGCCCGCTAAGGACAGACCGCAAAGTGCAAGGAGCAGTCCAAGCGGGGTCTGATCTCCTGTTTTCGGCACTTTATTGCCACTTCCGGTCGTTGTTATGCTCGTTGATGAAGTAAAGGTCGGGCTGTCATACATGGTCAGTAGTCCATTCTTTGCCTTCTTATAGTTACCCTTTGCATTTCTGATATACAACGTACCGTTTTTGTCAATTGCAAACCGGATATCCTTTGCCAGTTCATAACCTTCCGGCGCTTTTACCTCTGTCAATGTATAATAGGTATATTTTGCATCCTGCGGCGCAGTAAAGATCTTGGCAGGCAGTGTCACTTCTTTACTCATGGAAGTAAAGGTGTACAGAACCTTTCCATCCGCATCCTTCACTGCAAGCTCTGCATTTTCCAGATGCTTATGAGAATTTTCGTCCTTCTTTGCCACCTTGACCTGAATCTTTTCATCGGTCATAATAATTGACTTATCTTTGCTCTTCTTACCGTTTACATATACATTGCCATCCTGATCCAGTTTGAACTTCACATCTGTGGCATAACTATATCCCTTTGGTGCTTTTGTTTCGGAAACCACATAGGTCGTTCCTGCTGTAAATCTGCTGCTGTCAAAATATGCCGGTTTCCCGTCTGTCTTGATCGTGATCGCTTCAAAGGATGTATCCTTCTCCGCTGTGATCTTCAGTGTTGCGCCTTTCAGATACTTGCCGTTTTCTGTCTTTTTGCTGACAGAAAGCTGCGCCATATCGTACATTGTCAGTACATGATCGGTCAATTCCGTATATTTTTTGTCTGCACCGTCTGTCTCTACCAGATATAACTGTCCGCTTCGGCTGATCGCAAAATCAACCGATTCTGCCAGCCCATAGCCTTCCGGTGCTTCCAGCTCACATAAGCTGTAATATGCATAGTTCTGATCCGCCTGAACCGTAAAGATACTGCCCGGTATTGTTGTTTTCTCTTTTTCTGATACAAAGCTGTACAGCGTTTCTCCTGCTTCATTTTTAATCGCCAGTTTTGCACCTTTCAATGATTTCCTGGTACTCAGGTCTTTCTTTGCCACATAAACCGTAACTGCCTTATCTACCATAGTCACCTGCCTGCCATCCGTTGCCGTAACACCGTCTATGCAGACACTGCCATCCGCTTTGAGTACAAAGCTGACCGGCTCTGCCACGCTGTAGCCCTGTGGCGGTGTGATCTCTGACAATACATAAGTCACATCTGCTTTCAATCCCTGTGGATAGTACTTATCTTTCGTTGTTGTAAAGCGGATTGGTGTAAAGCCGTCATCCTCCTGCGTTGCGATCTCTAATACAGCGCCTTCCAGTGCATTACCCTCTGCATCTACCTTCTGCACGCAGAACTTCGGCATATCATAAACTGTCAGTTTCAGATCCTTTTTCTCTGTATAGATCTTTGTACCGTTTTCTTCTGTCACCAGATAAAGCTTACCGTCCCTGTCATATGCGAATCGGATATCATCCGCCAGTTCATAACCATCCGGTGCTGTCACTTCATGCAGTATATACTCCAGATATCCCGCAGCCGGTGCTGTCAGCGCGGAAGTATCCACGCTTGTTGCTGCTTCCTCTGTAGTAAATGTGGTAACAACTGTACCGCTTTCGTCTAAAATTTCAAATTTCGCACCTGCCAGCTCACTGCTGCCGCCTGTTGCCTGCTTGCTGACTGTCAGTGCCAGCTTTCCATCTTTGATATAAACAGTCCGGTTGGCTGCCTCCTGTCCGTCAATATAGATCTTATGATCCGCTGCCCCGATCGTAAAGGTGATCGGATCTGCATACGCATAGCCCTGCGGTGCGGAAAGCTCTGTCAGGGTGTAGGTACAGCCCGGTGTAAAGGAAAGAATATCCCATGTTTTTACCGTTCCGTCACTGACCCAGGTGATCGGCGTAAAATGTGGATCGTCACTGCTTGTAAGCTGCAGTCTGGAGCCCGCCAGTCCGATATCGGATCCCAGATCCTTTTTACCGATACCAAGACCTGCTTCATCATCTTCCATAACGATCATATTGTTTACGACATTTTTGTTATCCGCTCTTGTAATACTGCCGTTATCATTAATCGTAAAGATAATATCATCTGCCTTCTTGAAGCCATCCGGTGCGGAAATCTCCCTTAAAATATAGGTCGTTCCCAGCTTCAGCTGTGCAGAAGGCACCCTGTACACGCTGCCATCTGTTTTATAAGCATCCAGAATGACAGTCCCTATCTGATCCGGCTGTGATACATCATATTCTGCCAGCTTCAGCACTGCACCGGGCAGGGGTGTACCAAACGCATCCTGCTTGCGCAGATATAATTTGATCGGTTCATCACGCACCAGTAATGTATCCCTGTCACCATTGATATTATTGGAATTTCCTTCCAGAATCACGATCTTCTTTGTACTGTCCACACGGAACTTGATCATCACCGCGCTTCGATATCCGGTCGGTGCCCCTACTTCTTTCAGATAATAATCTGTACCTGCTGAGAATAAGCCTGCAGCAAGCTTACGCGGGGTTCCGTCTGATGTCCATTCCGCAATCCTGTTCGGATCGGCTACTGTATCCCTGTAGAGCACAAAAGCTGCTCCCGCAATATCTTTTCCTGTCTCTGCATCCAGTTTTCTGATGTAAATGTCTTTCTTTTCCACATCCAGCATCGTCAATGTGCTGTCAGCGTGTAAGGTATATACATTCTGATTTGCCGCATCCTTTGTAACCGTATAGATCTTTCCGTCCGCAGCTACCGCAAAACGGATATCCGCTGCGATTTCGTAGCCGTCCGGTGCTGAGATTTCTTTTAATGTATATTCCTTGTTGCCTGTTTTCGGAGCCTCCAGAATACCTGCAGGTAATTGGTAAACACTCGTGTTTGTTGTAAAGCTGGTCACAAGTGCATCATTTTCATCATAAATACCCAGAAGCGCTCCTGCCAGATTTTTATTTGTCACACTATCCTGCTTACTGATCCGAAGCAGCAATGGTGCATCTCTGACTGTGATCGTCTGTCCGTTTTTCTCGGCCGTCGTGATCAACCGGAGACTGCCATCCGTCTCAAATACAAATTCAATATCGTTTGTATAAGTATATCCCGCCGGTGCTTTTGTTTCGGACAGTATATAATGCTTTCCTGTCGTCATCTTCTCTGTCGTCACAATATGGGCACGGTCTGTACTTACCCAGCTGTCCAGCACAACGGTCGGATCATCCTTTTCTGTGATCGTAAAGGAAGCGCCCGGTACTTCTACCGCTCCGCCAACCGCCTTTTTGCTGACTGTCAGACTGAGTTTTGTATCCTTCACTGTTATACTGTGCATCGTCTCGTCACTGATGACGATCTTCTGCATGGTCGTATCCACACTGTAGCCATCCGGCGCTCCCGTTTCTTTCAGATAATATGTACCACAAGGCAGATTCTCAAACACGGCAATTCCCTTCTCGTTCGTCTTTGCCGGATTGGTCAGTCCCGTGATCACTACCTTTGTTGTCTGATCCGCTTTATATAATGTAAATTCAGCATCTTTCAGAAGCGTTGCAGCACTCGCACCTGTCTTGGTTACCCAGATCTTACCCTTTATCGGGGTATTTTTGATCGTAGCGCTTGCCTCACTTGTTGCAGTCAGTTTATAATCTCCCGCCCATGCAATTTCGGTCTCCGTTTTTGGTGTTGTATCAGCATCCGCATAGATATTCAGTTCACTCTTATTTGACGCAAATAAGATTTTGTCAACTGCCGTCGGTGCTCTGTATCCCGCAGGCGCTGTTTTTTCTATAACTTCATAGCTTGTATCTGCTGCATCCGTCTCAACACTGATCCGCTTAAAATATGCAATACCACTGCTATTTGTTACTGCTGTGATACCGGTTGCCACTCCGTTTTTATAAAGTTCAAACACTGCATCCGCAAGTGCTGCATCTGATTCTGCATCTGTTTTCTTTACCTTAAAACTGATCAGTGGCGGTGTCGTGCTTAATCTTTTATTCTGAATGGTCAGATTCTGCAGATTACCGTCTGCATCTGTGTATTTTGTTACAAGTGTATCCGAATCCACGACTACCTTGTAAACCTGATTATCTCTCTGGTAGACAATGGAAGCATCCGGCGTATCCGGTGCTTTTGTTTCCTGTACATAATAAGTTCCGTAGGTAAGATCTTTGAAATACAGCTGGCCTTCTGCAGCACCTGAACCCATGGCGGAAGCTTCTGCCGCCGTCATTGTCTTGCCTGTCTTCAGGGCGACCATGTTTTCATCATATAAGGTAAACTCAGCACCGGAAAGTGCTGCGCCTGCATCATCTGTCTTCATCAGACAGATCTGCCCTTTCTGCTTCTCATTGGATAACATCTTATCCAGCACCGTTCCCGCTGTATAGCTGCCCAGGATCTCAGCCGCAGTGATCGTTACTTTTGCAGATGACAGCTTATAACCTGCCGGTGCTTTCAGCTCCTGCAGATAATAATCGCCATATACAATATCTGTAAAGGTTACCTTTCCGTTACTGCCTGTCGTTGCGGTTTTTATTCTGGCTCCGTCGTTTGTAAAGAGACCGATCTCAGCACCGGCAAGCAGTTCTCCTCCTTCTCCGGTTTTGGTCAGACAGATATCACATTTATATCGTTTGTTGATGATCGTCAGATTGTTGTCACCGGCAGTATCTACTGTAACCTTGATCCTTTCAGTGGTTGGAAGGGCCTCATAGCCAACCTTTCCGGTTTCTTCCTTTACCTTATAATTTCCGAATGGAATATCCTCAAATCGCGCAATACCATTTTCATCGCTGGTCACTTTATAATGGGCACCATTTCTCTTATATTCACTATCATCTTCGTTATACAGACAGAATACAACACCATCCAGCGGAACCGCTACCGTAGAATCATCCACTTTTTTGATCACAATATCTCCGATCGCCTTTTCATTGGTAACCGTTACCGTCTCTGTCACATCTGCATTTTCTGTTCCGGTTCCGATCGTGACCTTGCGCACGGTTGTATCGAGTACATATCCGTCCGGTGCCTTTGTTTCCCTGTAATAATAAGTCGTTCCAGGCTCCAGATCTGTAAAAGTCAGTTTACCATTTACATCTGTCGTCTTTGTATCGATACGGTCAGAGCAGTCTGCATCACGATAAATACTGAACTCTGCATTTTCCAAAGATACAACCGGATCCGAATCCTTCTCTGTCTTTGTCAGTGTCAGACTTGCTTTTGCCTTCTCATTGGTAATCTCATAGGCACTGCTTTGTGGTGTGCCCGGCGTACCGCCTAATACGCAATATGCTGTCTCTGTTGCTGTCTTTACATCGATCTTGTAGATCGTATTGCCAGCCTTGTAGCCCGGAAGCGGTGCGATTTCCTTTAAGTAATAGGTTTTTCCAATATCCAGATTTGAAAATGTAACAATTCCGCTACTTGATGTTACATGTTTTGCTACCAGTTTATCTTCCGCACAGGTTGCATCTGTATACAGTCCAAATTCCACCCCTGCAAGCACTACTCCTGACACTGCATCTTTTTTCTCGATCAGTGCGCTTCCCCTTGGTGTTGCCGGTTTATAATTCTCAATTTCGATTTCGTAATACTTTGTACCATTGGAATCAGTTTTCAGATTCACATCATCATAGTCTGTAATCACCTTTTCCGCAGATCCTTCTCCATTTTCCGGATTGATATAAGTATAACCGTCCGGTGTCTGGAACTCTACCAGCTTCAGATCATAACCGGTAAGCATATTCAGGTCTTTAAATACCGCATATCCATCCTTTCCTGATGTTGCCTCACCGATACAGATATTACTGCCATCCAGATACAGTTTAAAGACCGCACCTGCAAGTGGGGCACCCGTGCCCTTATCAATCTTTTTGACACGGATCTCATGCTTTGTAACCGCACCTGCGGAAGAGGAACTGAAGGATACGTTTTTGATCGTATCACTCGTATCTGACACATTCTTTCCGGTTCCCGTAAAGTTTACCGTATTGGCGATCGTCTTTCCGCTCAGTTCTGCTGCCAGACAGTTAAACCGGGTACGGAATTTAAAGACATACTCATCGGAACCAATATTCGGCAGCTGAACCGTGATCTTTCCGTTCATAACAGCAATAACCGCCGAAACTTCCGTCTCCATTACCTGTGTGTCATTTCCGCTCTTTACTTTTGTAACTTTATATAATTTACCACTGACATAATCAAAATAAGAAGGGAGCTGATCGGTAATGACCGGATCAGCCACTGCCGACATATCATAATGTCCTTCATTGATCTTAACGCTCCAGTCTACATACTGGTTACCCGCTTTATAGTCATATACTTTTTCCAGCACACCACCGGTCTCACCGGTCAGTTTTTTCCTGGCATCATCTGTAACCGAAATATCTCCTTCAAAATCCAGCCTGATCTTTGCGTCATTTTCATAGGACCTGGAAGCTGTCGCATCATCAGAGCTTGTCGTCTTCGTTTCATAGCAGATCCAGAAATCTTTCTGGAAAAATCCCGCCTGCACCGGTTCCGTCAGAGCAAAGATATATTTCAGGCTCTGGATCCCCGTTGTCGGATCTACTGTGACCGTCGGTGTCACAGATACCGGATTTGCATCATAGTATGGGTTCTGCAGACGCATACTGCCATCCACATATTCCTGTCCGGCCGGCAATACATCTGTAATTTCCGCACCTTTCACCGTCAGCTTCGGATTTGTTACCTGAAGCGTCCATGTGATCGTACCGTCTCCGTTCATCTTACCGTCTTTCGCCAGGATATCCGGCTTTTTGATCTGCTGCCATGTCTGTGCAGTCGAATCAATTGGAGTTGTATTCATATCACTGGTCATGGATGCCTTGTTTTCAAATAACGGCCAGCTGCTTGCATCAAATGCGGTCGGATCCTTCACCTTCGTCACGATCGTGATGACCTTTTTTGCATCCAGCTTGTCAAATCTAAAGACAAGCTTACCGTTTTCCGCATCAGAAGAAGCATCCAGTGCCTCGGATGCGCTGACAAATGCCATTTCATGATCCGAACCTGAAACCTTGTTCGCGCCGTTTCCTGCCCGGAATGTATCTGTCACAGTGACATTTTCCAGTGTCTTGCCTTCCTCGTTTACCACGATCTCCCATGTAAAGGTATTGGTGATCTTATTAAAATCCTTAAAGCTCTTTTTCAACAGATTGTAGCCCGGTACGGTGGCACTTGTTGTTACATCGTATACGCCACCCTGCAGTTTACCGGTATTTTTGTAGCTGCCCTGTGAAAAATCTGTTACCTTCGTTTTATACTTGATCGTAACGGTGTCTGTATAAGCAGTTCCTGCAGGAATTGCCACTTCAAAGCCACTTTCGCTCTTTTTAGTCGCACTGAGTCCCGCCGGCGTGATCTGGATGGAATCCTCAACAAGCTCCTGTCCGGTTTCCACATTATCCAAATAAGAAGTTCCCTGAATATCCAGATTCTCTGCATTTATAGTTACAGTCCACTCGATCGTACCATCTGCTGCAATGCTGCTTCCCGTCTTTTTCAGCATATCCGGTTTAATGGATACGGTTCCTTTGTTGCTGACACCCTTATCCGTATCATCATCCGGGTTAAATGCCGCCGTATTGTCCACCAGCGCTGTTGTACTGTCATTGATCGTACCACCAAAAATACTCTTATCATAATAGGTACAGAATTTTACCTTTGCATGATAATGGGAGGTAACTCCCGCTACCTTAATATCAATACTGCTGTCTCCGTTTTTCGCTGTCGTTGTAATCGTTCCACCTGTACTGTCTGTCAGCTGGGGATACCCTGGAATCTCCGCATAAGTAAGTCCTGTCGGCAGATTATCCGTGATCACACCATCCAGTGATGTTCTGCCTTCCTGACCGAGCTCTACCGTCCATTCAATATAATTTTGTCCGTTGATATTAACGATCTTGCTGCCATATTTGCTGATGCTGACATCCTTCGGATCCGGTTTTTTATCATCATCCGTTTTATCTGTTGTATTTACCGTGAATTTAAAATCACCTGTAGCAGTTGGAAACGCAATATTCTCTGTCTTTCCCTCTTCCTGCAGGGATTCCGAAAAGCCGCCTTCAAACTGTACATAAAAGTTAACATTGGTATTGGATCCGATCGCATCCGTATCAAACCGGAAGGACAATGTTCCGTCTTTCGCAATATGAACAGTACCAATGGACTTGCCGTTATGATCAGCCAGCTTATGATCTGCCTCTACATCAACGCGGATCGTATCAGGGAGCTTATAAATATAAGCAGTATCCTTATTGACCGCTGTTCCGTTTCCCAGCTTGAAATCCAGTCGCATATTGATATCCGCGTTGTATGGCAGATTAAATGTACCGTTTTCTGTCAATTCTTCTACAACACTACCGCCTTTTCCATCTGAATAGGTCGCCTTCAATGTCAGCTTATCCAGTGTGATCGTTGTATTGTCAAAAATATCTGCACTGCCTGCCTTGTCTGCTTCAATATCCGTTGCCGCATCCACCGCAACCGGTTCGCTTTCCTCTCCTGCATTCCGGTCTTCTGCAGCAGCTGCCGGCTGCTCTGTTGCGCCTGTCACAGTTACAGTCTTCCCCTCTGTAGCATCTGCAGTTGTATCCGTATCTTCCGTCTGCACCATGGCATCCGGCAGCATACTGATATCATTATCCGATACCGCACTTACATTGGACGGTATATTGGAAAACAGCATCATGCCTGCCAACAGAAGTGCCATGACCCGTCTGCCTATTTTTCTCCTCTTTTTCTGTTCTTTGATCTCTGCCTCAGTGAAATATTCATTTCTCTTCATATCCCGCATAACTCCTGTTTTATCCCTGTTTTTTTATTTCTGATCCGGGTCGATATCCGCCTCTCTTTACACGCGGATATAATCCACCCATTATTACTTTACATAATATAATATTTTATAGGTTCTTGCAACATCCTTTCCTTTTGTCCGGCAAATCTTTATCGCATTCTTATCTTTATTTTACGCATTTATAGCTTTGTTTTGTGAATTGTATACAAAAAAAGCGGCAGACATTTTCTATAAGTCCACCGCTCCATTCCGGTTCCATATTTTCTTACTTTTTATAAGCCGCTACTACCATCCGTTCGTCCTCCGAGCCATAGGCACAGGTGGATAACAAAAGCAGCTTATCTTCATTCCCCGGCTGCTCATACCATACCGCATGTTTGCGGATCTGTTTCAGATATGCAGTCAGGCTGTCCGCATCCTTTGGAATCTCCTCATAAGCAAAGTAATCTTCTTTTGTCAGATCGATCTGCAATATAGCAAACACTTCGTATGTGTCAAAGCCTTCGCCCATGTCCAGAAAGATCTCGCTGTGCGCCTGTCTGAACTCCTTGTCCCTATACTGTTTCAGGCTGCCAAACATCGTACCGTCCTTCATATGATGTCCGTGCAACAGCAGTACCGGATCTTCCGTGCTGCAGCTTTCATCTAAAAAGATCGTTCCGTGTGCATTCTTCTCCCCATAAAAATTATGGTTCAGATAATAGCTGTTATTCCGCTGCACAACAGGATATTCGATCTCTGTATCCGGGATATACAGATAAGCCACATAATCTTCGTTTCTCTCCCGGTAGACAGATGCATTGATCTGCGGAAATTCCTGCTCATCCTGATCCTCATCTTTTGCATTCCCCTGATTATTCTCTGCCGCTTCCGTCTGCACCTGTCTGCCAAGCTCACGCAGTTCTTCATCCATGCTTTTTTCCTGCCTGTAATCCCTGTAATAGCGCAATAGGAAAACGGCGCATATTACAAACACGATCAGACAGATGATCCCTATGAAAAGAAGCAGGAAATCCTGCTTCTTTTTGTTATGCTTCATCGATTGCCTTTCCGATGTCATGCCGCATATATTTATTGGCAAATGAAACCCATTCGGTCGCTTCATATGCTTTCTTTCTTGCCTCTTTCAAGTCATTGCCCTTAGCCGTGATGCCAAGTACACGTCCGCCGTTTGTCACGATCCTGCCATCTGCAAGCTTTGTGCCTGCGTGGAAGCAGAAATAATCGTCCTTTCCGTCAAATGCCTCCAGTCCTTCGATCGGGAGTCCCTTTTCGTAAGAAACCGGATACCCATCGGATGCCAGTACCACACAGACTGCTGCATTGTCTTCAAATTCTACCTTGATCTGATCCAGTGTACCGTCGATGCAGGCATTGCATACATCAATGATATCGTTCTTCATACGTGGCAGAACAACCTGTGCTTCCGGATCGCCGAATCTTGCATTGTATTCCAGCACCTTCGGGCCCTTCTCTGTCAGCATCAGGCCGAAGAAGATAACGCCCTTGAACTCTCTGCCTTCTGCCTTCATAGCATCTACCGTCTTCTGGAAGATATATTTGTGGCAGAACTCATCCACTTCCTCTGTATAGAACGGGCTCGGGGAGAAGGTTCCCATACCGCCTGTATTTAAGCCCTGATCACCGTCCTTGGCACGCTTGTGATCCTGCGCGCTTGACATGATCTGGATCGTATTACCGTCTACGAAGGAAAGAACAGATACCTCACGTCCTGTCATAAATTCCTCTACTACCATGCGATTGCCGGCAGAACCGAATTTCTTATCCTCCATGATCTCTTTCACACCGTCTATGGCTTCCTGCTTTGTATTACAGATCAGAACACCCTTACCGAGTGCCAGGCCGTCTGCCTTTAAGACGATCGGATACTCAGCCGTCTCCAGATAAGCAAGTGCTTCCTTCGGATCATCGAAGGTTTCGTACGCTGCTGTCGGGATATCGTATTTTTTCATCAGATCCTTGGAGAATGCCTTGCTACCTTCCAGGATCGCTGCATTTTTACGAGGGCCGAATGTGCGGATGCCTGCCTTTTCCATCTCATCCACAAGGCCGCCTACCAGCGGATCATCCATACCGACGATCACAAGATCGATCTCTTTTTCTTTTGCAAATGCAACCAGTTTATCAAACTCCATTGCCCCGATCGCTACACACTCTGCAAGCTGTGCGATTCCTGCATTGCCCGGTGCACAATAGATCTTATCCACTTTATCACTTTTTGCGACGCTTGCTGCGATCGCATGCTCTCTGCCGCCGCTTCCAACAATTAAAACTTTCATTGCTGCCTCCCGTTATTTTATAAACACTTTTCCGTCCTGTATCTGTACTCTGCCGTTTGCGATCCAGTCGATCGCCTGTGGCAGAAGCTGCCATTCCGCTTCTTCCATGACACGCTGCTGCAATACTTTCGGCGTATCATCCTGCTTTACACAGACCGCCTTCTGACAGATGATCGGACCTGTATCCGTCCCTTCATCCACAAAATGCACGGTCGCACCCGTCACCTTAACACCACGCGCAAGCACGCCTTCATGCACCTTCAGCCCATAATAGCCTTTGCCGCAGAAAGAAGGGATCAGAGACGGATGGATATTGATGATCCTGCCCCGGTAAGCCTGCACCATTTCAGCCGGGATATTTACAAGGAATCCTGCTAAAACGATCAGATCCGGCTTCAGCTCATCCACGCCCTGCAGCAGTGCCCGGTTAAATGCTTCTCTTGTTTCATACTCCTTTGGAGAAATGCAGACAGCCGGTACATTTTTTGTTTTTGCACGCTCCAGCGCATAAGCACCTGCATTATTACTGATCACACCCGCAATACGTGTGTTGGTGATCTTACCGCTTTCCACTGCATCTAAGATTGCCTGCAGGTTCGTACCGCCGCCCGATACACAGACTACTACGTTTAACATAAGGTAACTCCTTTTTCTCCCGCTTCAATCTGACCGATGATATATGGTGTATCGCCGGCTTCTTTCATTGCTGCCATTGTTTTCTCCACATCAGCAGGATCTACCGCAACAACCATACCGATACCCATGTTGTAGGTGTTGTACATCATCTGTTCCTCAATATCGCCTGTTTTCTGCATAAGTTTGAAAATAGCCGGTACTTCATAGCTGTCTTTCTTGACAACCGCACGTACGCCGTCCGGAAGCATTCTCGGAATATTTTCATAGAAACCGCCGCCCGTGATGTGGCTGCAGCCTTTTACCTTAACACCGGCATTTTTTACCGCTTTCAGTGCTTTTACATAAATTCTGGTCGGTGCCAAAAGGGCTTCGCCAAGTGTCTTGCCCAGTTCATCATAATATGTATCAAGGCTTTCCTTTGTCATTTCAAATACTTTACGGACTAAAGAGAATCCGTTGCTATGTACACCTGAGCTTGCCATACCGATCAGAACGTCACCCGGCTTCATATCAGATCCGTTGATCAGATCCTTTTTATCCACTACGCCGACAGCAAATCCTGCCAGATCGTATTCATCCTCTTCCATCAGTCCCGGATGCTCTGCTGTCTCACCGCCTACCAGTGCACATTCAGACTGGATACAGCCTTCTGCCACACCTTTAACGATCGTAGCGATCTTTTCCGGATAATTTTTACCACATGCAATATAATCAAGGAAGAACAATGGCTCTCCACCGGAGCATGCAATATCATTTACACACATAGCCACCGCATCAATACCGATCGTATCATGCTTGTCCATCACGAATGCCAGCTTTACTTTTGTTCCGCAGCCGTCTGTTCCGGAAAGAAGGATCGGCTCCTCCATGTTTTTGATGGCACTTAAGTCAAACGCACCTGCAAATCCGCCGATGCCGCCAAGCACTTCCGGTCTCATAGTAGCCTGTACATGCTTTTTCATCAGCTCCACTGATTTGTAACCGGCTTCGATGTCTACTCCTGCTTTCTTGTAATCCATTTTTGTTCTCCTCTTTATTTATTGTAATTTTTATAGCCTACTTCCTGTAAATGGGCATCCTTCTTCTGTACAGATTCCTTTAAGCTCTGGGAATATGCTTTCAGTCTGTCAAGAAGTGCTGCATCACTTGTTGCCAGGATCTTTGCTGCGAGAAGTCCCGCATTGGCCCCTCCGTTGATCGCAACAGTCGCAACCGGAATACCGGATGGCATCTGCACGATGGAATACAGGGAATCTCTGCCTCCAAGACTTGTTGTATGCATTGGGATACCGATGACGGGCATCGGAAAGATTGCCGCACACATACCCGGCAGATGTGCTGCCATACCTGCGCCCGCGATGATCACCTTGAATCCCTTTGCCTCTGCTCCTTTGGCATACTCAAAAAATACGTCCGGTTCTCTATGGGCGGAAATGATCGTCATTTCATATGAAATACCAAGTTCCTCCAGAATATCTGCTGCTTTACTCATAATAGGCATATCTGAATCAGAGCCCATTACAATTCCTACCTGTGCCATGCTGTATCCTCCATTCATCTTTACTATTACATCATTTAACACTCTCATATTGCTTTATTGCAATCATATAATATTTTAAAAGGTTCTTTCTCTATCGTCAATACGAAATGTCACATTCCTTCGAGCGGCTTGTTCAGCTCTTCCGTGCCCGGCAGTACAAATCTGCCGTCTTTGATGATCCATTTCTCCTCTCCGTCTGCTGTGACACCGTAGAGCGCGCCCAGCTCATCATATGGAATCGTGATATCCGTATGGCACTGGAAATATGCCTTGTCCATATCTTCTTTACGCAAAACAGAAATCTCATTGTCTCTGGCAATGATCTCTTTTCCGTCAGGATTATAGACAGCCACATCCTCTGCATGGGAATAACACGTATCTCCGAATGCAAAATGCGGCCCTGTCTTTTCTGCGATCAGGATCGGCAGTCTGTCTTCGATCTCATACATCCGTCCCATGCGGTAAGCGGTCGTATTCGTACCGATCGCAAATTCTCCCATCGGAAGTGTTTCGTGATGATATAAAATGTTGTCTTTAATTAACTTTTTGCCCTCTGCCGGATCTGCAAAGTTAGCACAGTCGTACTCTGTTACCCTGCCATCCTTCACATGAATCTCAAGTTCTGTATATTCCAGCTCATTCAGATAAACACGGCTGACATACAACGTGCCTTCCGTTCCTGCCAGCTTGGGAGAAGTAAATACCTCGCCCACCGGAATATTGACATCTGCCACGCAGTTTTCAAACTTTGTCTGCTTTGCCGGATCTGCCAGATCAGTTAACATAACTTTCAAATCTGTCTTGTTTCCGTTTGTCCCTATGATCCGGGCATACTCACACGTATCCAGCACATCAATCATCTTCTGCTGCAGATCCTCGTACGTCTGATAATCCAGCGTATTCAGGCGGATCGTTTCATCCATGATCGCCGGATACTCCTCCCCAATCTCAGGGATCGGATAGGCAATGATCGTAAAACTTCTTTCTTCTCCCGGGATATAACTGTTGATGATCTGACCGAGCTGTCCGTAATACCAGGTTGAAAGCTCCTGCTGCTTTTTACTGAGCTGACATGCCTCTTTCTGCAAAACAGGGGTAAACGGTGTTTCCCCGAATACCTCGATCCAGGCAGGCCCCGCATGCACAGCGGAAAGCTCCTTCTTTTGCTCGTATGCTTCCTTCTGTACCTCCAGACGACGGCTTACAAACTTTTTATCCATGAAAAGTGCCTCATCCTCCCGATGATCGTATTCATACTGCTTGTTCGGGCTTTCGGAATAATAGCCGCCGACCGATGTTCCTCTCTTGGTAAAGATGCTGTGTGATGTCCGCATCATTGTCACATCAAGTCCCATTTTCTTAAAGTTGTCTATAGCTAATTTTACAACCTGTTCAAAGCCGATCGGATACACGATCTGCGCAACCTTCTTTTTAGACAGATCCTTATTGCCCTTGATAAAGCCGATCCGATACCCTTCTGTATAAGTATCTGCCATCAGCTGCAGTTTTTCCGGCTCCATATTGTTTAAATAAGCTGCTGTCAGCCTCTGGTTATCCGTGATATATTCACCGTATCTGTACAGATACCGCTCATCCGACAGATCCGATTCCATGATAATACGATATGCAAAATCTGATGCCGGATCCACCTTTTCGCTGACACGCTTTACGGTTTCCTCTTCCATATAATCGTAGACGAAAAAGTACACGATCTCTTTCAGCTGCTGCACCGCCGGCTCACGATCCTGATCCGCATAGCTGTATACAAAGCTGCTGTAAACTTCCAGAAAGAACTCCATATGGATCACAAGTTCATCCAGATTCTGTTCATAGATTTCCGGGATCACAGAACGCATCTGCGTATAAACGAAAGACAGGATCTGTCCATAGTCATCTCCCAGCATGGAAACCGCGTAAACCGGATTCGCATAGCTTTCCTCATACAGCTCCGGCAGTACATCGGCAAACAACACTTCATTTGCACTGCGCAGTTCTTCCGTACTTTTTTCAAAGTAACTGCCTGCCTTGATATCTTCATAAATCTGGCTCATCTCCAAAAGGAAAAAAGCCACCCGTCTAAAATAAGAACAGTATGGCTCCTTTACAGTTTCTTCCTTATGAATTTCAGTCAGTCTTTCCTTTGCAAGTTCATATCTTTCTTCCATCATAATCCAAACACTCCCGCATACAAAATAAATCCTGTAGCACAGACTCCGATTCCGTTTAATAGAATACCCAGATCCGGGAAGAAATAAAACTTATCCTTCTCCATTCTGGATAAAATACCGAATACCAGTCCTGCGATTGAAAAAAGCATGGCTACTAAAATAACCGTGCCAAGCCTCGCACTCGCCCGTCCGCCAATCCGGAACGAAGAAAATACTGCCAGCCCGATTGAGACATCTGACAGTATTCCAAGTACGGTCGACATAATACCACGTTCTGACTGACTTTTATTCGTAAACATAAAATTCTTTTTATGACCTTTACGCATAACGTCCCCTTTAGAACATGATCTTTGATTTACCGGCAAGCAGCTTTGCACCGGATATGATGAGTAATACGCCGCCTGCGATTCCCACCACGATAGAGATCACACCGAATACAATATTTAAAGCACCGCTTCCTGCCATTGTTTTATAGATTTTTTCTTCCATATGATTTCCTTTCCGACTATAACTGTCTATGCCAGTGCACCATACTGCTCATAATATGCATCGATTGCTGACTTGATCCGGTCATCAATCACCACTCTGCCACCACATTCTTTATTGTACAGATGCTCTGTTACCTCTGCCATGGATACGATCGCATTTGCTTCGATGCCATATAATTCTTTAATTTCATCAAGTGCTGACTTCTCGCCGCCTTTTCCGACTTCCATACGATTTAAGGATACCATCAGACCGATGACCTCTACATCTGCCTGTGCCTTCAGTATCGGGAAGGTTTCTTCAATGGATTTGCCGCTTGTTGTCACATCCTCGATGATCACTACCTTATCTCCGTCCTTCAGCTTGCTGCCAAGCAGGATTCCTGTATCGCCATGATCCTTGACTTCCTTTCTGTTGGAACAGTAACGGATATCTTTTCCATATAACTTGCTGATCGCGATCGTGGTCGCAACAGTCAGCGGAATGCCCTTATAAGCAGGCCCGAACAGGACATCAAAATCCAGTCCGTACGTATCATGGATTGCCTTTGCGTAATACTCGCCAAGCTTCATCAGCTGTGAACCTGTCACATAAGCACCCGCATTCATGAAAAATGGGGATTTTCTGCCGCTCTTTAATGTAAACTCGCCAAATTTCAAAACATCACTTGCTACCATAAATTCGATAAATTCCTGTTTATACTGTTCCACTTTGCTGTGTCCTCCTTATTGTAAGCCGCTTCGGCGTTTGTATCGTTCTTGCATATGAAGTAAGTATACCATTACCTACTTTTCTTTTCAACCAGCAAATCTTGTGCTTTACGCATATATCAGATCTGTCTCTTTTTATCAGGTATATGATTTCTTATGTTATACTGCTGTTTGTGTGATCGAAAAGAAAGCAGGATGTGATTTTCCGAGTTATGCCCTCTAGTATTACGAAAGAGGGGTGATGCCAATGAACACATTAGAAGTGCTTACACTTTTATTAGTTGTTTTTGCGGCTCTGTCTTACATAGATAATCATAACGACAAAAAGAAATAGCATCCCCAACCCTCGCAAAGTTTAGGATGCTATTCTTATTAGTTTTCTCAACTGAGGGCAAATCGGAGTCATATCCGATTCACTTTCTAAGTAGATTATACACTAGGGCACTTGATTATTCAAGCGCCCTTTTTATTCTCGTATTTCACGCATTCCCAATGTCAGTCCAGGATCTTTCCGTCAATGGAGATCGTCACAACCTGCCAGGGGATCATTTTACCGCAGTCCTGCAGTGCTTTCTTTGCCGCCATTTCCAGACCGCCGCAGCATGGCACTTCCATGCGGAGCACCGTTACGGAGCGGATATCATTCTGCTTCAAAATCTCCGTCAATTTCTCACTGTAATTGACACCATCCAGCTTCGGACAGCCGATCAGCGTCACTCTGCCTGCCACAAATTCACTATGGAACCCGGCATATGCATAAGCTGTACAATCTGCTGCAATAAGCAGCTTTGCGCCTTCAAAATACGGACTCTGCACAGGTGCCAGCCTGATCTGTACCGGCCAGTTGAGCAATCTGTCCTTTTCCTGCTTTGCTTTGAGTACCGCAGCTTCATCATAAGCCGGTGCTTCTCTTTCCTCGAATGTGATCGCACCGGTCGGGCAGCCCGGCAGACAATCTCCGAAGCCGTCGCAGAAATGCTCTCTTGTCAGCTTAGCCTTTCCGTCTATGATCTCTATCGCGCCTTCATGACAAGCGGTTGCACAGATCCCGCAGCCATTACATTTTTCCTCATCAATATGAATGATCTTTCTAACCATTTGTGGTTCCTCCTTGACTTTTCTGTCGTCATTGTACTAAACTTATTGCAATAATTATGTTGGATTTCCAACAAAAGGAGCTGCTATGTCAAAAAATTTAGCATCTTATGAAACTCTCTTACAGAAAAATCCGTTATTTCAGGGAATTCCACAGGCAAAACTGCCCTGTGTTCTCGAAAAACTGAAAGCACACACCAGATATTATAAAAAAGAAGAAACGATCCGCCACTGCGGTAGTGCTGTCAACTTTATCGGTATTGTGCTTGAGGGCGATATCCACATCCTGCAGGATGATTATTACGGCAATCGGAGTATTACTGCTTCCGTTTCCACCGGTGCTCTTTTTGCTGAGGCTTTTGCCTGTGCAGACATCACAGAGCTTCCTGCCACGATCGTCGCCGCCACAGACTGCCATATCTTAACCATCAGCAGTTATGCCCTGTTGCACGCCACAGATGAAAGCTGGACTTATCACACTGTCCTGATCCGGAATCTGCTTGGCATCGTCGCACGTAAAAATATGTATCTGAACCGGAAGCTGAAATATACTTCCCATAAAACAACGGCAGAAAAACTGCTTGCTTATCTGAATGATCAGGCAAAAGAAAAAGGAACAAATGCCTTCTATATTCCGTTTAACCGACAGCAGCTTGCCGATTATCTCGGCGTAGAAAGAAGCGCCATGTCTGCAGAGATCAGCAGGCTCGCTTCTCTCGGTCTCCTTGAAACACGGCGCAGTTATTTTAAATTATTAAAACCGTAATTCGGTGTTGCTGTCCGTGATGAATCAGCACTTCCCCCGGTCGTTTCCAAATGCTTTTCCTTTATCCGTGACTACCATTTTCCGGCTGTTACAGATACCTTTTCGGCTTAAACTGCCTTTTTGTCCGGCTTTGTAAATTTTCTATCGCATTCTCATAACCGCTCCCAGCACGATGAAAAGCCCCATACACAAGAACAGAATCGTATCCGGTCTTACTTTTCTCAGAAAAATACAGGTTTGTGGATGCTTGGAATTGATGTAGATCGGATGGATATTGCCATGTTCCATATTTTCCGTCAGCTTTTTATATGGCACATTTTGTGCCAGTTGACTTTGAAAACTAACGCCCTGATAAGTATAAGTAAAAACAGGTACATCTACCTTTCGTATGCCATATCTGCCGCCGCCATAATAAGTCCTGTATCCCGTATGCTCTGCCTCTATCTGCTCTGTACACAGAATCAGGATACACAGATCCCTTACGCCTAACAAAAACACACCGATACCAATTACAATAAATAATACATGCTCCACGGCTTTCTCCTCTTATCCATCCGGTAATCCGATCAAATTTGTTCTTTTCTTTTTCTTATTATAGCTTATATTCATAGGAGACACAATTCTTTCACATACTAAACCAATAAAATGAAAGGAGTTTTCTATGGAATCTGTATTTACGATCGAGCAACTACGTCCCATTCGGGATGGCTTTACCATATCCAGAGATACAAAACTGGGCAATACCACAAAAGTTACCCCTTTCTCACTCGGAAAGGATACGTCCATCAGCCAGGAAAGCTATGACCGTATGACCATGTACATTGGTGCGGCGGGTCAGGGCACTTTCCTGATCGGAGAAGATGCAGCACAGAAACTGCTTTTACCTGATACGGTGCTGATCGTTCCCGGCAGAACATTATGCGGAATGGAAACAGACGCCGGCATGGTTTACACAGTGATCATATTGGAAAACAACACAGAAAAGGAGATTATTATGAACCCAAACGCGAAAACAAACGAAGTATTTGAACTGAAGAATCTGATCGACTATGAAGAAGGCAGCATTGCCAACATGGATGTTGTCAGCAATCCTACCATGAAATATGTTCTTATGGCATTTGATGAAGGAACCGGTCTGACGCCACACCGTGCACCGGGCAATGCGATCGTATTTGCACTCGAAGGCAAGGCTACGATCGGCTATGAAGGAAAGGACTATGAACTTTCCGCCGGAGAATGCTTCCACTTTGAAAAGAACGGTCTGCACTCTGTCACAGCAAACGGCAGATTTAAAATGGCATTATTACTTGTTCTTGCATAAGCAATCATATCTCCGTTTGAAGAGATCGTGATATGGCAGCTGCCATAGTTGCAGCCGCCATAGATCATGCCCTTTTCTGCAGCAGATGGCAGTTTAAACGGTCCCGTTTCATATTCTCATATACTGTTGTATCCAAAAAGTAACCGTGGTAACCTATAACCGATTGACAGGATTTGGGATATTACATTATAATCTGATGTAACACGCAAAAAGAATCTAATATAAGGAGCTGATAATGTGCTGACAAAAGAAGAATTACCGGAATGCCCAGTTGCTACTACCGTTGATATGCATTAAGCGACCTTGGAAAATCCTTAAAACCGATCCTGGATTCTATGGTCGCGTGGGGCAATTCATATAAAAATATGTAAAACGGAGGACAACTATGAGCAATGTAGGAAAGAAATGTAAGGTACATTACACCGGCACCTTTAACAGCGGTGAAAAATTTGATTCATCCTATGACCGCGGCGAGCCGCTGGAATTTGTCTGTGGTGCAGGCATGATGATCAAGGGCTTTGATGAAGCCGTAAAGGAAATGGAGACCGGTCAGATCATTGATATCCATTTAATGCCGGAGGAAGCATACGGAATGCCGGATCCGCAGAATATCGTCACACTGGAACTTGGTCAGTTACCGGGTGCAGAAGGCTTATCTGTCGGTGAGCATGTTTATTTATCCACCCCAACCGGGCAGTCTTTCCCTGTTACCGTGACAGCTAAGGACGATACCCATATCACGCTCGATGCCAACCATGAAATGGCCGGAAAAGAACTGAACTTCAAGATCGAACTTGTTTCTGTAGAATAAGGAGATTTCCTATGGCAAATGAATCATTTTTTGTAGATGACCATGTCCGGCTCACCATGCAGGACATTGATCAGCAGGTACGCAGGTATCTGACTGCCTGTGAACGTGAAAAAGCCAGTTACCGGCTTGTGGAAGAAGCGATTGCCACACAGCTGATCCCCCAGGTGGAAAACCTCATGTCCAAAGATGCCATGAATGGTGGTATCCATCCGATGAAGCATCATACCTACCAGGGACATCCCGGCCTTTTCTGCTACAATATTTTCATCGTAAACTACGGATTTGCCAAAGGTCATTTGTATCATGAACTGGAAAAGATCGGCGATGTGCCGTTTTATGATGCGGGAAATATGATCGATGAAGGGAACCGGCTTCTTGCCATGATCGAAGATCTGGAGCAGGGCATATCCTGCTGGGACTTTCCCAAAAAATATTTCCGCATCCCCCGCTTCAAGGGAACGGACGGACTGCTTTCAGGCATCGAGCGTATGATCGATGATGCCATAAAAAGCGGTTTTGGCTGGGAGAAGATCAGCGACGAAATGTCATATTACAATACAACAACCGGTGAATGCGGTATTCTTCTGGATGTAGCCCCCGATAAGAAACTGGCGGATTATACCCTGTTTTCGTTTCTGAGCAATAACAGACAGCCCTTGGGCGTCGGTATCCCTCATATGCTGTCTGACGGTCTGTATCTTAACGGAAAGATCAAACGGTACCAGTTACAGCTGCTGTTTACACTGGTCGATCCATTACATAATAAAGAACTGTTCCGGTTAAACCGTGCGGATTTTGAACTGGTCACAAAAGATATCGAGGCGGAAAATATCATGGACCGGGGATACTTCTCAACACGCGTCAATATCAATCTGTTCCATGAAAATACGCAGCAGTTTTCCTCTCAGCTTCTAAAGAATAAAATATTCAGGCAATATCACCCAAAGCTTGGATGGATGGCGAATTCTAAACTCGGTATGAAATCCTACGCTTCTCTTGGGGAAGAATTTTATGACCAATATGAAACCGGCTTAAAGAAGCTGCAGGCCCGTTAGATATTTTCGGTACAATTTCTCACAGGCGTTGTTATAAGACGTTTCATGCAGCGGATCATACAATCTCATAAGCAGGGCAGATGGAATTGCCCTGCTTATTTCTGCGGATGCAATGCAATATTTCCACTGCAGCCGGACATACATCTGCGAAATCCAGTTCAGTAAAATACGATCACATTCTATAGCTTCCTTTCGTGGCGCACACAGTGAAAAATCGATACTGTTCTTCAGCTGCTTATAGCCTTTATTCAGCGCACTCCAGTTGCCAACATCCATCTTTCTTCTGATTTCCGAATGCTGCATATACACATCTATCATGGAACACAGATCGTATTCCGTGATCTCAGTCAGTTTGATAAACAATAAGGTATGAAGATCTATGACATCTTCCAGATAGATTTCATCATACGCAGTCTTATCCGCTTCCATTTTCTGTCTCCTTAGTCAGCCCTGCATTCCGTTTGCCTGTCTGATCATGTCCTCTACAACAATATCGTAGATCTCCCCGAGTGTGTTGCAGTACTCTAAGATCTTCCACGGCTCGTTTGTATGGAAATGGATCTTGATCAGATCTTCATCTCCCGCTGCGATCAGGCTGTTGCCTTCAAAATGCTCTGTGATGTAGTCTGCGATCGCATCCTCATCCAGATCCTCATCTCTTCTGTCGATCAGAAGCTGTGTATCATAACGATATGCAAACTGATCATCTTCTGCATCAATTGAATTTACTCCCATTGTGTGCCTCCTGTTATTATCTTCACTTTGCTGCCTGCCGAATTTGGCTGGTTAGATATTTCTAACCAATTTTACCATCCATTTGCCGGATTTGCAAATAGAACGCTTTATTTCTGAATCTTGAATTTTACTTTTTTTACATTGCCTGCTTTATCCACAATCTTCAATGTATAAGTACCGTTTTTCTTGATCGTTTTTCCGCTCTTGATCTTCTTGCCGTTCAGTGTGGCACGCTTCACACCGGAAAGCTTATCCCGGAAAGTGATCTTCAGATTCTTCTTGTATACCTTGTTGTTTTTCACGTTGGTGGTCGGCTTCTTACGGTCAACACAGAAAATGGCTGTCTGCTTTGTGCCGGCTTCCGTTTCGATCTCTGCCTTGTAAGCGCCATCCTTCTTTACCGCAAATTCATTGCCTGACTGTGCCTTTCCATTTACACGGAACCGGGTGATCACGCCCGGTGAAGAGACCTTCATCGTCACAAGCTTTTTATAAGCACCTTTGTTTTTCACACCGCTGACCTTGATCTTACCGGACTGCGCCACAGCTTTTGCACTCATGGCATAGATACGGTCAGTCTTTTCCTTCACAAGTTTGACCGCATCAAATCTGACCGTTTTGCCGTCTGCCTGCACTTCTCCGTTTGTTTTGGCTACCTGGAACGGGAAACTGATCACAATTTCATAGCCGTCCAATCCGTCCAGATCACTTGTCATATTGGCATCTATCTGGCTCGTACTTGTCTGGCTGTCCTGTGCAATGCTCATAACAGCTTTGTCACCTGTCAGCTCCAGGAAAGAAGATTTCATCTCCTTCGCAGATGCTTTCTGACTCAGTATATAAGAATTGTGTTCTTTTCCGTTCAGTACTTTTGTACCGTTTGCCGTAAATTCCATTTCTTTCATGATCTCAGCATAGGTCTTTGCTGTGCTGCCCTGCTGGCTGTTCATATACTGCTCGATCTGCTTTTCTTCTTCGCTTGTTGTATCCACTTCCATCGAAACAGTTCCCGAAAGATCAGGATTGATCTCCATTTTTGCGCTCATGCCGCATCCTGTCAGAAGTATGATACAAAGTGTTGTCAGTGCAACTGCAATTCTCTTTTTCATGTAGTTCCCCCTTTTCATATTCATGTTATAAGATGATGTCCGCTTTACTGCAATAGCTATTTCCAGTATACCTTGTATCAACTTTATATACCAGCATAATTTAAAAAATACCGCTAAAATACCGTCATATAAAAAATATACCGGAACACAGGTTTTATCCCGGTTCCGGCGTTCTCTTATTCTGTTATAGAATGCGCTGCGGCTTACAGCAGATTTTTCATGCTGTCCATACCGATCAATAGTGTTGACGTATTATGCAAAAGAGCTGATGTCGTAGGCGGGATCACGCCTGCCACGCCTAATGCGATCAGTCCTGCATTAAAGGTCACGATCTGTCTGTAATTTTTATGGATCCGCTTCATCAGTGCCTCGCTCAGCATTTTCAGTATAACGATCTCATTCAGATCATCTGCACTGACTGTAATATCTGCAATCTCTCTTGCGATCTCTGCTCCGTCACTGATGGCAATTCCGACATCGGCAGCGGAAAGCGCCGGTGAATCGTTGATACCGTCACCGATCATGACAACTTTATGTCCCTTTGCTTTCTCCTGCTGTACAAAATCAGCCTTATCCTCCGGCAGAACTTCCGCATAGAAATGATCCACGCCGACGCACTTTGCGATCGCTTCTGCTGTCCGGTAGCTGTCACCTGTCATCATGACAATATTGGTAAACCCTTCTTTATGCAGCTTCCTGATCACAGACTTTGCTTCCGTGCGGAGCGGATCTTCAATACAGATCGTTGCTGCCAGCTTACCATCTATCGCCAGATATAAATGAGAATACTGCAGCGGCAGATTCTCAAACAATTCCTTCTTTTCTTCCGGAATCATGCACTTTTCATCTTCAAATACAAAATGATAACTGCCGATCACAACACGCTTCTCTCCGATCGTACTTGCGATACCGTGCGCTACCACATAATCCGGTTTGGTATGCATTTCCTCATGCAGAAGATTTTTCTGTGTCGCAGCATCAACGACCGCTTTCGCCATAGAATGTGGAAAATGTTCTTCCAGACAGGCTGCAATACGCAAAAGCTCATCCGAAGTCTTATCACAAAAGGATACCACAGATGCTACAGTCGGACATGCCTTTGTCAGTGTTCCGGTCTTATCAAATACGATCGTATCGGCTTCTGCCATTGCTTCTAAGAACTTGCCGCCCTTTACGGTAATGTGATGGCTGCCTGCCTCGCGGATCGCAGAAAGCACGGAAATCGGCATTGCGAGCTTGAGTGCGCAGGAGAAATCCACCATCAGAATGGAAAGTGCCTTTGCGGCATTTCTTGTCAGAAGGTATGTCAGTGCTGTTGCGCCAAGGCTGTAAGGCACAAGCTTGTCTGCCAGATGGGCTGCCTTGCCTTCTACATTGGATTTCATTTTCTCCGATTCTTCGATCATCTTCACGATCTTTTCAAATTTGCTGTCACTTCCGACCTTGCTGACTGTGATCGTCAGTGTGCCCTCTTCCATCACAGTGCCCGCATATACGGATGCGCCCTCTGCTTTTCTGACAGCCGTGGCTTCGCCGGTCAGTGACGCCTGGTTGACCAGTGCTTCCCCTTCTGCCACCACACCGTCAAACGGAATGACATTACCCATATGCACAACAACCTGCTCTCCTGTTTCAATTTCATCGACAGACACCAGAACCTCTGTTCCATCTACCTTTTTCCATGCTTTTGTCACATGCAAAGACAGGCTTCTTGCCAGATTATCAATTGACTTTTTATGTGTCCACTCTTCCAGCAGTTCACCGAAACCGAGCAGAAACATGATCGAGCCTGCTGTGTCCGTATCATTTCTTAAAACAGATACCGCAATCGCTGTCGCATCCAGCACCGGTACCTCGATCTTTCCCTTCAGAAGTGTCTTCACTCCTTCTTTCATATACTTCAGTGACTGCCAGATGACATAGCAGGAACGGAGTGGCAGCGGAAGCAGCCATTTGATCGCATAATGCTTTACCACATGGCCGACCAGTTTTTCCTGATAATCTGCATTTAACGCTCTTCCTGAATTTTCGATCAGCCCCGCAGGTGCTTTTACTTCTTCATAGGCAAATGCCAGAAGCAGATCAATGATCTGTTGTCTGTCACCTGTATAAACGACCACGGCGTCTCCTGTCCGCTCATACACCTTCGCCTCTTTTACCTGCGGCTGTGTATGTAAATAGTAAAGAAGCAGGTCTGCCTGCGCATAACTCATGCGGTACTGCACAAGATGGATACGCATTCTTCCCCTTGCTTCATGCTTGATTATAAATTTCATAAGCTATCCTTACCTCCATCAGACTCGAAAAACCCGCTACTTCGTAGCGTCGCAGCACTGCTGCTTCTGTTTTTCTCGTTGTACGTTCGGTCGAAATCAAATGCCAGCATAGCTGTCGCTTGATTTCGTTACCTCACTACAAAGGAGCACCCGCCTCTCAGCAGGTGCTCCCTCTTTTTCTAAATTATTCCGCGTCTTCAGATGCTTCCTGTGCATCTGCTGCAAATTCCTGTTCCTGCTGCAGGGCTCTTTCTTCATTTATGCTCTTAGCATCTGCATAAATATCTTCAGCGTTCTCCTGTACAGTAGAAACTGTCTTCATAACACAGTCCTTTGCTCTGAGTGCTGCTGCAGTACAGTTTGTATATACTTTCTTTGCATCCTTACTTGATAAGATCTTGATGCCGGCTGTACCAAATGCTACTCCTGCTGCAAAGATACCTGTTTTTTTCCAGTTAATTTCTTTGAAAATGTTACTCATAATATCCACACCTTTCTCTATCTGTATCTTATTATGGGTGCTATTATAGCACCGGCACGGGCGGATAGCCAACTCTAACCCGCGCTTGCAACTGATAACTTTTCTCAACAAGAAAAATGTAGACTTATAACCTGTATGCTCCTGTAAAATGAGACAGGAACAATCATCTCATATACAAAAATCCATCGCACTAAGCCAGTGCAGAGGCAATATCTTCTTTCATATCCAGTACTGCTGCCCTGGATGCATCCGCATAATTTTCCGGTGTAAACCGTTCCTTATACAGATCATTCTGATAAGCAGCAATAATACCGCGCGAGCTGTTCACGATCGCACCGAGTCCATCTTTATTAAAGAAGTGGACAAGATCCTTGCCTTTGCCGCCCTGTGCACCATAGCCCGGTACCAGAATATAAGCCTTTGGCATAATATCACGCAGGACACGTCCCATTTCCGGATAAGTTGCACCGACAACAGCACCAACATAACTGTAAGTATCTCCCATCAGTTCTTTGCCCCATTCATCAACCTGATGTCCGACCCACTCATACAGCGGCGCGCCGTCAATAATACGATCCTGAAATTCTCCGCTGCTCGGATTAGATGTCTTTACCAGAACAAAAATACCCTTTTTCTCTTCCTTACATACATCAATGAACGGTTTTACGCCGTCGCTTCCCAGATAAGGATTGACGGTTGCAAAATCTTCGTCAAAACCATAGTAGGATTTGCTTCCTACCTGCACCTTGCCAAGATGCCCTGTTGCATAGGCTGCTGAGGTAGAACCGATATCACCACGCTTGATATCACCGATCACGATCAGTCCCTTTTCCTTGCAGTATTTGACTGTTTTATCAAATGCAACAAGTCCCGGAATACCAAACTGCTCATACATGGCGATCTGTGGTTTTACTGCCGGAACCAGATCATAGATCGCATCCACGATTCCCTTATTGTACTGCCAGATTGCTTCTGCAGCACCTTCGAGCGTTTCTCCGTATTCCGCAAATGCCTTTTTTGTAATAAACTCCGGGATAAACTTCATCATCGGATCCAGTCCGACTACGATCGGTGCTCCCGTCTTTTTGATATTTTCGACTAATTTGTTAATCATGCTGTTTCTCCTTATGTTGATTTCATTTCAGGATACTTTGATCCCGCTTACAGATTCGCAGTCTCTGCCGCAAGACTGTCTGCATACTTCTTAATATTGGATGCATTGACATACTTTTTATGAGAATCCCCACTGACAACAACCAGTGTCGGTGCCTGCATCACGCCATAACGGACTGCCAGCTCCATATTTTCTTCCGCATCGATCGGTACATATGCGATTCCCTGCAGATATTCCTTTGCCAGCTTACAATTCGGACAGGTCTTTGTCGTAAATAAATACTTTACATTCTCCGGTGTTCCGACAGAAACCTTGACATCCTGATCATAACCGGATAACGTTACCACACTGGAAACCGGTCTCTTTAATACAGATCTGTCCAGCCTGTACTCTGTTCTGTTTGCATATTCCTGTAATTTACCGTCATTCCAGTTCTGCACCGGTCTGTAATAGCCTGTGATACGACTGTAAACCTCGGTCGGTTTACCGCAGTGCGGACAGATTTTGACTTCTCCTGCCAGATAACCGTGCTCCTTACAGATAGAGTAAGTCGGAGACAACGTATAATAAGGCAGCTTATAATTTTCTGCGATCGTCTTTACAAGGTTAGCAGCAGCTTTCCAGTCAGGAAGCTTCTCGCCTAAGAATGCATGGAACACCGTACCGGATGTGTATAGCGTCTGCAGCTCGTCCTGTATATCCAGTGCATCGAATATGTCCACGGTATAATCAACCGGCAGATGAGAAGAATTCGTGTAATACGGTGTATCTCCCGGATGTCCTGCCGTCTTGATGCCCGGCCATCTCTTTTTATCATGCTTTGCCAGACGGTAAGTCGTACTCTCTGCCGGTGTTGCTTCCAGATTGTAAAGATCACCGTACATTTCCTGATAATCGGAAAGGCGCTCACGCATATGGTTCAGCACTTCTTTTGTAAATTCCTGTGTATGCTTATCGGAAAGATCCGCACGCAGCCAGTTGGCATTTAAGCCGACCTCGTTCATGCCGATCAGGCCGATCGTGGAAAAATGATTGTCAAAGTTGCCCAGATACCGCTTTGTATAAGGATATAACCCTTCATCCAGCAGCTTTGAGATAACACCACGTTTGATCTTTAAGGAACGGGCTGCAATATCCATCATCTTATTCAGCCGGCGGTAAAAATCATCCTTACTTGTTGACAGATAAGCGATCCTTGGCATATTGATCGTAACAACACCGACACTTCCCGTGCTTTCACCGGAACCGAAGTAACCACCTGTCTTTTTACGCAGCTCTCTCAGATCCAGACGCAGTCTGCAGCACATGGATCTGACATCGGATGGCTCCATATCGGAGTTGATATAGTTGGAAAAATACGGTGTACCGTATTTGGAAGTCATTTCAAACAAGAGACGGTTGTTCTCTGTATCGGACCAGTCAAAATCCTTTGTGATGGAGTAAGTCGGGATCGGATACTGGAAACCGCGTCCGTTGGCATCGCCTTCGATCATCGTCTCGATGAATGCCTTGTTGATCATATCCATTTCCTGCTTGCAGTCACCGTATGTGAAGTCCATCTCTTTGCCGCCTACGATCGCCGGCAGATTTGCCAGATCGTTCGGAACCGTCCAGTCCAGTGTGATATTGGAAAACGGCGCCTGCGTGCCCCAACGGCTCGGTGTATTGACACCATAAATAAATGCCTCGATACATTTCTTTACTTCCGGATATGTCAGGCTGTCCACCTTGACAAACGGAGCCAGATACGTATCAAAGGAAGAAAATGCCTGTGCGCCTGCCCATTCGTTCTGCATAATGCCGAGAAAGTTTACCATCTGATTACACAATACGGAAAGATGCGCTGCCGGTGCGGATGTGATCTTGCCGGTAATGCCGCCAAGTCCTTCCGTGATGAGCTGCTTTAAGCTCCAGCCTGCACAATAGCCTGTCAGCATGGACAGATCATGGATATGGATATCCGCATTTCTGTGTGCCTCCGCTATTTCTTCATCATAAATCTCTGAAAGCCAGTAATTGGCAGTTACTGCGCCGGAATTGCTTAAGATCAGTCCGCCGACAGAATATGTTACGGTGGAATTTTCCTTGACACGCCAATCCTCTACCTTTACATAGCCGTTTACCACATCTTTATAATCCAAGATCGTAGATTTCATGGTACGCAGTTTTTCACGCTGTTTTCTGTAAAGAATGTAAGCCTTGGCTACCTGTGAGTAACCGGCCTGCTCCAGCACACGCTCTACACTGTCCTGTACATCCTCTACATGCACCTCTTCGTCTTTTACCTTTTCCTGAAAATCTGCTGTGACACGGAGACTTAATAAATCCACAATATCATTCGTATACTGCACATCTGTTGCAACAAATGCCTTCATGATCGCATCACTGATCCGCTTTAAGTCAAACTCCGCTACATCACCGTTTCTTTTGATTACCTTTAACATGAAATCTCCCTTTCTACTACATTTTTACCCCATCAGTTAACATAACTGCATATGCGCCGATTAGTTTTATTGTAGCATTGCGGGTATGCAAAGTCAATATAAAGGCAAAAGAAAACCACTATATCTTATGTCAACACAAGATATAGTGGCAAAACTTATCTTGTCTTTAAGAATTCATTTTCGCGGATCGCCGCCGCATCATCCGGATAACTGTCTAAATAGCTGTTCATCAGGGCTGCAGCCTTTTTGAAATTTCCAAGATGTTCATAGGCAACGATCTGGTTGAAACGAAGTTCTTGTGTTACCGAATTATTTTCCGCAACGGACAGACCACTGTTGATCGCGGTAAGCGCCGCCTCATAATCTTCCGTCTTCAATTTACATAATCCAAGCTGGTTATAGATGACCGGATCCGCATCGTTTTCTGCCAGGTATTTTTCATACAGACTTGCCGCATAATTGCTGTCACCGAGCTGCTCATACGTCTTACCCAGCATCAGAAGCGTGTCACTGCCTGTTTCCTTTGCACCACTTTTTGCAAGTTCTAAAAAGTTGCGGGCATTTTCATAATCCTTGCTATAATAATAGACAACACCTTTTTCATAATCTGTCATGGCATCGAGTCTGTTTTCGATCGCAGAACTCAGATAAGACTGTCCTTCCTGCTCGTGTCCGTTATCCGCAAAGGTTTCATATACACGGATCGTCATCGGAATGCTGTTTTTACTTTTAGAAAGTGCTTCATTCAGATCCTTGACTGCTCCGTCATAGTCTCCATTTTCCATTTTAATGCTGCCACGCAGATAATAGACCATATCCTGTCCCTTACGCACGCCTGCGATCGCATCAAGCGTCTGGATCGCATCTGACAGTTGTCCGTTTTTATACTGCGCTGTAGCAAGATAATAATTGATGTCCACTTCCCGATCGCTGACAAACATCCCGCCGTTCTGCAAAGCGCGGTCAAAACTTTCGATCGCACTCTCATAATCGGTCTGCCCCATATAGGCAAGTCCCTGCCCTCTGTAGGCAAGCTGCAGATCTTCACCTTCGAGGATTGCCTTATCAAAACAGGTTCGTGCCTGCTCATAATTCTGTGCACTGATCGCTTCCATTCCGGCGTCTGTATTGGTTGTTTTCTTTCCGCATGCCACAAGACAACCTGCAAGCAGGACTGCCAGAAGGGCCGCGGAAGATTTCCGCATTGTATATTTTCGCATATTGATCTGTTCCATTCTTTCGCTACTATCTTTTCTATTCCTTTAGAATACCCTTTCTGACGAAACCTGTCAACGAATGCACCTCTGTTTTTCCTTGTTTTCGCTGAAATTTTGCAGTACACTAGACAGGTAGATTACAGACAGGGACTGACAACATGAATACTTTTCGGCAAAGCTTTTATTTATTTAAAAAAAACCTGCGTTCCATCGTAGGCTTTGAAATTGTATACCGCTTATTCTGTATTGCACTGATGCTGCCATGCGTTACCGCATGCTTCCAGCTCTCTCTGCGCCTTGCAGGCTATCATTATTTATCCGAAGACCGTATCTTTTCTTATCTGGTGCGTCCGACCACGATCGTGATCCTGTGTTTTGTCCTGCTTTTACTTTCTGTCATCACTGTATTTGAAATTTTTTGTCTGATCCCGGCCTTTCATGCCTCTTATCACGGACAGACCATCTTCCTGACAGGTATGCTCAGCCGTGGGCTCTTTATATTAAAAAAAAGTATCAGGCAGCATAACCGCAGCCTGTTCCTGTTTTCCCTGTTTCTCATTCCGCTGACAAACATCACCATCCTGTCCGGCTATTTTACAAGCGTGACAATCCCTGATTTTATCCTGTATTATATCCGGTCGAATCAGACTGTATTTCACGTGCTCTGTGTAATCCTTGTAATCTGTCTGCTTCTTTCGATCCGTTACTGCTTAAGTCTTCACTGTTACTGCTTAGAGCCGGGAAACTTCAAAGAAGCAAGGTCACACTGCAGGAAGCTGACAAAACGACACTATTTCCATACAGCACTGCAGCTCCTTGCCTGGAATATCCTGATCCTGGCTATTCTGGCGGTGATCCTGATGCTTTGCTTTATGCTGAGCCTTTTCTTTGTCCGGTTTGTCCTGACAGACCATTTTAACAGCAGCACAATCTATATGATCTTCAGCTCGATCCTGTCCTTTTTGTTCGAGCTTTACATTCTGTTCAGTATCCCACTGACATTTTCTTATTTAAGTGCACTCTATTACAGACAGCTGCTGAAACAGAAGGAAGAAGTCCCTGCACCGGTTCCGGAAAGCCGTTCTGTTCTGGTCAGGATCAGTAAGCGTTTGCTTCTGCTTCTGGTGATCCTTGCCGCAGGCTTCAACTTTTATTATCTGGATCTGTTAAAGAATACAAGCATCTTCTGGACCCAGAATATCCTGCTTTCCACACCGACCATTACCGCGCATCGCGGTGACAGCCACAATGCACCGGAAAATACACTTGCCGCCTTTCAGTCTGCGATCGACAATCAGGCTGACTGCATCGAGCTGGATGTCCAACAGACAAAGGATCATGTCATTGTCGTGGTGCATGATACCAATTTAAAACGTCTGACCGGTATCGACAAAAACGTTTCCGACCTGACCTATGAGGAGCTTCTCTCTCTGGATTTCGGTTCTCATTTTTCTCCTGCCTACAAGGGCGAAAAGATCTGCACGCTGGATGAAGTGCTGACACTTTGTAAGGACAGGATCGATCTGAATATCGAACTGAAAACAAATATATCCGATACCGGCCTGGAAGCAGGCGTGGTTGCTCTGATCGAATCCCATGACTATGCGGAGCACTGCGTGGTTGCTGCCAAGAAACCGGATTCCCTGAAAAAAATAAAATCGCTGGATGATTCCATCCAGACGATCTATCTGTTACCTGTTGCTTACGGAAATTACCAAAACCTCAGCTATATCGATGGTTTCAGTATTAAATCTTCATTTATTACCCGTAAGCTGGTCAATCATATGCATGCAAACGGCAAAGCAGTTTATGCCTGGACAGTCAATGAACGCGAAGACATGGAGCGCATGTTCAGCCTCGGTATCGACTGCCTGATCACGGATGAACCGGTTCGTGCAAAAGAGGTTCTCTATTCACAGGAACTGAATCCATCCATTGCGATCTGGCTTGAGCAGCTCACACATCACTTCTTAAGCGATTGATATGCTTCTTCCGCAGCGGTGAGTACTTCATAATTTGTTACGTATTCCCGCTGCTCAGCAGATGCATCATTGTATAACTGTCTTGCGCGTTCTATTTTCTTTTTGCTGTCCTTTGTAACGGTTCCGATCTTGGCGATCGAATCAACAACTGCCTGCGCCTTTTCCGCATCCGGCTGACCGATCGTCTGCTCCGATTCCGTTCCGTCCAGATAATAGCAGATGACAGGCGTTCCCTTTGCGATCTCCCCATATAATTCCTTCGCCTTCAGATAAGGCATATTAATGCAGCCGTGAGAACCACTCTTTTTGTAAATATCCGCCCCAAAGCTGTCTCTCCAGATTGCATCATGCAGTCCGATATTGCCATTGAATGGCATCCAGTAAGAAACCGGTGTTTCATAATTTTCCCCTACCAGCATGGCATCCTGCTCTTTATAGGTAATACCGTAAATACCCGCCGGTGTATCAAAGCCTCTTGCCGCATTCCCGGATACAAACTCGGATTCCATTTTCTTTTCTCCGTTTACATATAAGAAAAGATGCTGTGCGGTCAGATTGATCTCAATATATGTATTGCCATAGTCCTGACTGCCATATACTGCCGCTGTCTGATAATAAACAGGGATACGCTCTCCGCTTTCCCCATTCCGGATCATTTCTTTCAGCTGCTCCTGCTCCTGGCTGTAATTCATCCACCAGCCGTAATCACCGCCTTCGATCGTGATCGTTTTGCCATAGCTCGTCTGAAATTCTCTGCTTCGAAAAATCGTGTCATATTTCTTACGCAGCATGACAACAAAATCATCTATCTTCTCCTCCGATACACTGACCTTATTTGTCTCTTCATCGACCAACAGCCACCCGGAAAGTACACTGCCATCAATGACTTCCTCCTGCTGTCCGAAATGATACACAATACGCAGATCCGTATACTGCTTCATCTGTGCAAGACGCTCTGTCAACTTTGCATCATCCGCATAGACGGATGGTTCCTCGTAGCAGCCCGCTTTCTCTAAATCTATCTCTGTGAGCAGAGCATCAACTGCCGTCTCCACTGTCTGGATCGTCTTAGTCTGGTTCAGTACATTTCCCCGTATCTCCGGTACGATCCGATACCCATTCTCTGCATCATACTCTGAAATATGGGCATCCACAGGCTCTACCACAAAGCTTTCCTGAAAGCCCTGCAGCTTCAGTATCGCAGTCATCAGGGCACTGTCCACATAGGCATACAGATTCTCTACGGTATATACCTGCTGTTCTCCCTTTATATAAGAAGAAATCGCCTTCAGAATATTTTGCTGTTTCAAAATTCCGTTGAGTTCGTCTGTATTGGAAACCGTTACGCCGATCTGATCTCCCGTGATCGTTTCTGTGATGTAACTGCCCTCTCCTGTCCGCTCCCTCACAGTCAGGACATATTCCCGCATCCGGCTTTCCAGCTCCTCCATCGTCAGTCCTGACGCATCAATTTCATTAATGATCGTTCCCTTGATGAAATGGCTGCTGCAATATACGCTGCCTGCGATCAAAATCCCCAGCAGAAAGGCAAACAGAACCCCTAAGCTGCTCCAAAGTACCATTTTCTGATTTTTCTTTTTCCGTTTTTTCTTCTTGTTCTGCATGATATACTCTCTCTTTCAGCTCCATTATATCGACACATTCTGTGTCTGTAAATAGGAGGATACTCCCACCGTCTGTCTTGCTCATTTGGCGCAAACCCTATATAATAAGAAAACAGATGAATACTGCTTCCGGATCAGGAAGCAATCATGTTAGGAGATTATGTATGGCATTTCCGTTACCCGAAGCTTTCCTTTCGCGTATGCAACAGCTTTTACCCGAAAAAAGCGAATATGAATCATTTATACAAAGCTATGACAAAGATCATTATCAGGCACTTCGCATAAACCCATTAAAAGGAGACGCGGGCACCTTGTTTTCCCACCTTGGCTGCACGCTTACGCCTGTACCATGGTGCTCCACAGGATTTTATTATCCACAGGAGCTGCACCCGGGCAAATCCCCGTATCACGAAGCCGGTGCCTACTACATACAGGAACCGAGTGCGATGGCACCTGCTGCCTATTTAGACGCACAGCCCGGTGAAAAGATACTGGATCTTTGCGCCGCGCCCGGTGGAAAAAGCACACAGATCGCAGGCGCCATGCGGGGGCAGGGACTTCTGATCAGCAATGAGATCCATCCTGCCAGAGCCCGCATTCTGTCAGAAAATATAGAACGCATGGGCATTTCCAATGCGATCGTCACAAACATGGCACCGGCAGAGCTCTCTGCTCATTTTCCGCTCTTTTTTGACCGGATCATGGTAGATGCGCCCTGCTCCGGCGAGGGTATGTTCCGCAAAAATGACGAAGCCATTTCGCAGTGGAGCCCTGAAAATGTAGCCCTGTGTGCCCAAAGGCAGCAGGAGATCTTAGAGCAGGCAGACCTGATGCTCCGAATAGGCGGACGCATGGTATATTCGACCTGTACTTTTTCGCCGGAGGAAGATGAACAGTGCATCCTGCAGTTTTTAGATACGCATCCGCTCTACCGGCTCATACAGGTTCCTCTGTATGATGGTATGCAGCATGGACTCATAAAAGACGCACAATCTGCCATCCGTCTCTGGCCGCATAAGCTCCATGGAGAAGGGCATTTCGTTGCAGTTCTCGAGAAAGGTGAAAATACTGCCGATCACGCACAGGCAGGCACTGCGTCATGCAGTCCTTCCGCCGGTGATCTTCTGCTTTCCGATCATGAAGTCATTCTTTCCGGCAAAAAGAACAAAAATTCCGATCGTCAGGTTTCCAAAAAAAGAGACCGCACAGAACCCAAATGTACGATCTCTCAGGATTATTCTCTCTTATCCTCTTTTTTACACGATATGCTTGTCGATCCGCTCTCCGGCCGCCTGACAACCTTTGGGGAACAGATCTACCTGCTGCCTGATCAGGCACCTTCCCTGCATGGACTGAAGATACTGCGCGCCGGGCTTCACTTAGGGCAGCTCTCCGGAAAACGTTTTATCCCGGGTCATGCACTGGCTCTTTCCCTGCGCCCTGAACAGGTCATAAATTATGTAAACCTAGACGCTTCTGATCCACTGCAGTTACAAACCGCTATCCGCTTCCTATCCGGCGAAACCTTCCCATACGAAGGGAAAAATGGCTGGTATCTGATCTGTATCGACGGTTACAGCCTTGGCTGGGGCAAACTGGCAGGCTCTATTATGAAAAATCATTATCCAAAAGGCCTGCGCAAATATCTTTAAAAATTTACATCGATCTCGATACCCTTCAGATCCTCATTGATCAGGTGATTCTTCTTCATGATCTGATTGATCCGTTGCGTTGTCTCCTCAGACTGCGTAACGGACTGTTTCTGAAAACTGGCATCTGCCTGCAGCTTTTCCGCATCCAGATCTCCCTCGATCATCTCTCTGTCTTCTTTCCGTTCTTCTTTTGCCTTTTCGATCCGCTCTTCCTGTTCTTCTTTTTCTTCAGCCTTCTTCTCGGCTTCTGCTTTCTTCTCTTCCAGTTCTTTATCCAGCTTTTCTTTGGCATCCGCGATCACCATACCAACGATCTCATCCGATGCTGCTTTTTGGATCTCTTCCGCAGCATCTCCGGCTTTTAACATATCCTGGGATTTTAACTGATCCACCTTGGCATCCGACTGATTTTGCGTCAGCACCATGATCTGCTGCTGCATAAGATCTGCATCTGACTGCAAAGCAGCCTTTTTTCCATTTAAAGAAAGTACCTGTTTCTGATATTCTGTCCGCGGTTCATTTGCCAGTTCTTTTAACCGGTCAATCTCTTCTTTACTGAAATCATCTGAAAAGAAACCCAGCTTATTATTCTGGTATTTTTCCAAAAGCTCCAGATCCTTCTGCTCCTGCGAATCCTTCGATATTCCATACGTTTCCCGCAGCTTATCCTTTTCCGCAGAAATATTGCCGATCTGCTGCATTTTTTCCTGATATTCTGCGACCTTTTCCGCCTTCTGTGCTTTCAGATCCTCTATATTCTGTTTTGTCGCCTGATCCCCGGAAAAAGCATCTTTGACAAGCTTCATCGCCTGCTTCTGTGCCAGCTTACGTTTCTTTTCGATCTGCTCCTTTGAAGATCCTGCGATCAGAAATCTTCCGTCCACATTTTTCTTCGTGTTTTGTGTATTCTGCGCTCTTCTATTTCTTTTTCCCGCACTTTTTTGCAGATTCTCATTCTGAACTGCCTGCATTGTCTGATCTGTTTTCTGAATTACCATACTCTTGTTTCTCCCCGAACCGTTTTCTGTGATGCGTATCTATTTTATATATCGGTCAGTTGATGGCTTTTGTCCAGTCTTATACTTTATCTTACTCTTTTGTAAATAATCGGGACATCATATCCAAAGGTTCTGTTCCCGTTCACTTCCATGCTTTCCGACACCTCCAGACAATCATCTGAAAACTTCTCCCATAACCGGAATGTCATAACCGGCGTAAAACGGCTCACACTTCCCCCTTCCCAGCAGCCTTCCTTTTCCCGATATAGTGCCGGTGTAAACTTCACAGATTTTTTAAGTTCTCCGTAATCTACAGGCTTCATGGAATCATAGGAAAACTTAGTCTTGTCTTCTCCCACAGGTATTTCATAGGATGATAGCATGATTCCATCCTTATTCTCTGTAATAAGGAACAAATGAGGTGAAGCATGACATTTTCCATCCGTCTCATAATAACTTTCCTCTACAATAAATATCCCTGTAAAATCTTCGGGCATATTTTTAATTTTATCGTTGCATACTGTATTTACATGCTGTGCATACGGAAACATTTTCCCAGCTTTTTTCATTTCTGTAAATTGTTCTTTATTATCAAATCGCCCTGTCATAAGCCTTACAAAGTTTTCTATCTTCATTCTGATATCCTCCCTTTTTTATTCTTTTACAGCTTTTAAAACATAAGCTGTAGTCCCATCGCAATAACCCACATATATGCACAAGTCTTTGGAATCATTAATAGTCCGACCTTTGGTTTTGATTTACTCAGCAAAGTTACCGGAAGATAACAGCCAAAAGAAATAATAATGGCTGCAACCATCCTTGTCATATGATATCCATAAGTATTCCCGGAAATTATATATAAAATAATTACCCCTATACCGGTAACTGCAAAGACCGCATTTCTGATGATAGATAATTTCATATTTCCTTCATCGGTACACCAGTTATTCTGTGGGAACATGCATATTACAATTCTGACGACTGCAGATATCCAAATTATTGCTTCAATTATTGCCGGCATTTTTAATTCCGGAAATGTAAATTTCCAGATATACATCAAAATAATATAAAATACTGTCATTGTAATAGACGATACCTGCAATCCGATTCCCAACTGTCTCTTTATTTTATCATTACTTCCATGTACTGCTCTGATAATTCTTGGCACCAGATGAAAAGCATCCCCTCCGCAAAGTGTTAATGTTAATACTCCATAAAGAATAAACAGCATATTTCCCTGTGAGAATATAAAAAATAAAATTGCGGCAACCAGATCAAAAATCAAATATGCCGTATCAAATATCGCTTCCATTACATCTTTCTTTACACAAAACTTAGTTTTCATTTGCGTTCTCCCTATGCTCTCTTAAACATTCTTCCGCATTATTACAGATCTTTTCAAATACATTCATACACATTTGCTTTTCTTCTTCTGTCAATCCGCTTAAAACATTTTTTGCAAACTGTTTTTGTGCATTTATTCCTGCTTCCACGATTTCCTCTGCCTGATCCAGCAAAACAATTTCAATATGCTTTTTATTATCTTCACTTTGTATTCTTTCAACAAGACCTTTCTCTTCCAGCTTTTTCAATGAAGTTGAAACATGGGATTTTGTTGATTTTCTGATCTTTACAATTTCTGCAGCGGTATTATGCTGCGGATTGTTATGCAGAAACATCAGTATATCATATTCCATCTGCGTTAAGCCATACCGGTCACACACCTCACCGGAAAGCACTTCATAATAGCTTGTAACTGTTTTATGCTTATCCCAGAAATACATTTTTCCCTCCTTTATCGTTCTTTTTAGAACAATTATAAGGCATTGCTTCTGCTGTGTCAACCTTTCCATGAAATCATCTCATAAAGAAGCAACCGGGCGGTTTGTAAAATTCTGTGATAGCAGACAGCATTTTGCAGGATTCGACCTGTCTGTCAGATTTCCGTATTTGCCATGATCTGCCAGTGATCTCCCGTTTGCTTTAATGTTACCCGGTACAAACCTTCTTCTCCGTTTTCATCCATAATCCCCGGTGTTCTGTAAAGTACAGAGTAAACATCTGCTGCTTTATTATAATATACATCCTGCACCTCGATCTGCTTGAAGTTGGTATCACTGACTTCCTTTGCAAATGCGCCGTAAGCGGGCAGATAATACCAGCCGATCCGGTGATTGAAATCTGCCATCGAAAGACCTGTTTCGTTCTGCAGAAGGACTTCCATTTCCTGCTCAGACAATGCCATAAAATCTGTATAGATCTCCGCCTGTCCACTGACCTTCAGATATTCCGCTTTCAGTTCTTCCTGTAAGGCTCCTGCACTGCCTGAAATACCGGCTCCATTATAGAAAATCTCTCCCAGCTCCGCGTCCTTCACATTCTGATACGTTCTGCTTAAGAAACCGTTGTAGGCTGTGGTGTTCAGCAAATCTTCCATATTCTTTTCTGTTTCCGTATCCTGCTTTTCATACGCCGGCTGATACTGCTCCGGTAGCATGCGGTCTTCTAACGCCGCATTCTGCTCCGCCTGCAGGATCAGATCGCGGTTTGCAAGCTCCGTTTCTGAGAGGACTGTATCATCTATAGTTTCGCTCTGACAATACCATGCTTTCTTTTGGAAATACTGCTCTAACGCTTCATCCTGAAAGCTTCTGCCGTATCTGGCATAGATCTCATTTCTGGCAATCCGAAGCCTGTCTTCTCCCAGATCTCTCAATTCATCCGCTGACAGCTCTTTTTCGTTACTTTCAGGTAACACATAAGCATCTTCTGCTTCTTCGCCCTCTACAAATTCCATATAAGCGTATGGATCATATGCCCATGTCTTATCCTCTTCCAGATAGGAATGATGCAGCAGGATCTTTGATAAAAAGGTAATGCCACTGTCCGCCGCACAGACGCGGAGTACATCTCTGTCATACACAGCTGCTGCTGTTTTGGAAAAGCCCATCGTATTAAGCTGATCTACATATTCTGTCATGGAATGACCGACCTCATAAAAATCGGAACCCTGCAGTTCTTCATTTGCCATCTCCACCAGCTTTTCTCCATTATAGCTGTAGGCTTTGACCGCATACTGCATCCCATCCGCAATGACAAAGCAGGAAAGCCCGCTGTCCATGCAGATATATTTATCATCCTTCAGGAAAAATCTGACATCCCCGCTGTCACAGAAAGAAAATGCCTTTTCCAGCAAAGTTTTGGTATCTGCTTTCTGCACCTGTCCGTCTTTCTGCTCATACATGCTGGCTGTGACTGCCCAGTCTCCATCTCTCTTCTCCATATCATAGGTAAGCAGTTCCTCACTGCCATCCCCATCAAAATCCCGGAGCACAAAATCCAGATTCCCCGCTACCTGAAACAGACTGTCATCCAGGGAACTTCTCTGCCACATACCATCTGCTATCTTCGTATATTCAAACGATACACCGTCCAGATTACTGCCATTCAGATGCAGGGCATATTCTGCCAAAGCATTTTCTGCGTCTACAGTTCCTTTTGTCTGATCCGCCTGCTCTTCCCCGGGTGTATCTGCATTCTGCTTTGCATCTGCCGTATCCGCTTCTTTGTCTGCTGCATCACCTGCACCGGTCTTCGCCTGTTCTTCATCTTCTCCGGTTCCATTTGCATTTATTTCTTCACTGCTGTCCTGTCCATTCAGACTGCTCTCACTTTTTCCGCAGCCGCTGATTGCGATCAGCAGCGCAAGCACCAGAAAACTTACTCTTTTCTTCATAGCTTTCCCCTTATCTTTTCATTACTATTGTTTTTCTTTCTTATTTTATTCCTGTTAGTCCGTTCTGTATAGATTTGTAGTAAAATCTTTCTATTTCTTTCTATTTATGAGCAAAGCGTCAAAAAGACCGGAGCACAGGACTCCGGTCTTTCCGATATTTATTTCTGTAATTCTTCACTTCAAACGGCTGTTTTTTCTTCTTCCGGTGGAAGATTGACCGTAAAGGTACTTCTTCTTGTGATCGCACCGATCTCCTCCAGTGTATTGATCATACGATACACAGTGGCCGGACCGATATTCTGATCCTTTTTGGATGCTTTATAATAAATCTCTTTACAGCAGCAGCAATCTTCTTCCAGTATAATGTCAAGCAATAACAGTCGCTGCTTTGTAATGCGACAACCACGCTCTTTCAGGCGCTGAATGATCATTTCTTTCCGCATATATTACCTCCCATGGCATTTAATGACAGCCACCGTGACAGTTTTTGCAGTTACCTCCACACTGCAGGGATTTTCCTGCTTTCTTATCCTTTATCATGCTGCGGATGATACATCCGACTATCACGATTAAGATTGCAAGTACTAAAACGGTACCCATTTGATCACCTCCGGATCAGCATTTATTTTGCAAATGCTTTCTTATCAATGCTTACATTTAATGTCTTACTTTCTTTATATGGTCTGAATAACAGATACAGGAAACCAAGAACAAGAAGGAATGCCACAACTGTTCCGATTCCGAATGCGCCTGTTGTGATCAGTGTACCGATCTGGTAAATGCAAAGTGCAACTACGTATGCCAGAACTGTCTGATAACCGATTGCAAACCAGAACCATTTTGCGTTGTTCATTTCTCTCTTGATAGCACCCATTGCTGCGAAACAAGGAGCACATAACAGGTTAAATACCAGGAAACCATAAGCTGCAACAGGTGTGATGGTCTGTGAAAGCACCTGCCAGATTTCTGCACCGTCTTCTGCTACTTCGCCATAGCCGAAGAGGATACCGAATGTAGCAACAACGTTCTCTTTTGCGATCAGACCTGTAACGGTTGCAACTGCCATCTTCCAGTTTCCAAAACCAAGCGGAGCGAAGATAGGAGCGATCACATTACCGATCTTAGCTAAGATACTGTCATTGAGCTGTTCTGCCTCGAGCATTGTAAAGCTGCCATCGATCCAGCCAAATCCCTGTAAAAACCAAAGTACGATTGTAGATAATAAAATGATTGTACCAGCCTTTTTGATAAATGACCAGCCTCTTTCCCACATGCTTCTGAGTACATTACCAACTGTCGGCCAGTGATATGCAGGCAGCTCCATAACGAATGGAGCAGGCTCTCCTGCGAACATTTTTGTTTTCTTTAAGATAATACCGGAGCAGATGATCGCTGCGATACCAACGAAGTATGCAGACCATGAAACCCATCCTGCATTCTGGAAGAATGCTCCGGCGATCAATGCGATGATAGGAAGCTTTGCTCCACAAGGAACAAATGTTGTTGTCATGATCGTCATCTTACGGTCTCTGTCATTCTCGATCGTACGGGAAGCCATAACACCCGGAACACCACATCCGCTGCCGATCAGCATTGGAATGAAGGATTTTCCGGAAAGACCGAATTTACGGAAAATACGATCCATGATGAAAGCAACACGAGCCATATAACCGCAGGACTCAAGGAATGCAAGGAAAATAAACAGTACAAGCATCTGTGGTACGAAACCAAGAACTGCACCGACACCACTTACAACACCATCTGCGATCAGGCTTGTAAGCCAATCTGCACAATTGACAGATTCCAGTGCTGACTGAACACCCGGAACGATCCACTCGCCGAACAATGTATCATTTGTCCAGTCTGTTAAAATAGCGCCTACTGTTGTAACGGATACATAATATACAATGAACATGACCAGTGCAAAGATAGGGAGTGCTAACCATCTGTTTGTTACCCACTTATCGATCTTATCCGATGTAGACATTGTTCTCTTTTTGTTCTTTGTGTAGCAGGCATCAATGATAGAAGAGATATATACATATCTTTCATTTGTGATAATACTTTCTGTATCATCATCAAATTCTTTCTCCATATCTTCGATCTCTGCAGACACATCTACTTTGGACTGCATCTGCTCAATGATCTTATCATCTTTTTCCAGAAGCTTGATTGCAAAGAAACGCTTCTGCTCTTCTTTGACATCAGCGCCAAGCTTATTGCCTGCTGCTGTGATATACTTCTCAACCTCTTCACCGAATTCATGAACAGGAGCTACAGACTTGTTAGCCTTTGCTGCTGCGATTGCTTTTTTTACCGCTACATCAATGCCTGTTCCTTTCAGTGCTGAAATCTCACATGCTTCACAGCCGAGCTTTGCACTTAATTTATCGACATGTATCTTGTCGCCTGACTTTTCAACAAGGTCTGACATGTTAACAGCCATAACAACCGGAATACCCAGTTCCATGATCTGTGTAGACAGATACAGGTTTCTTTCGATATTCGTACCATCAATGATATTGATGATTGCATCCGGTCTCTCTGTGATCAGATAGTTACGGGCAACTACCTCCTCCAGTGTGTATGGTGACAGAGAATAAATACCCGGAAGATCCATGATAACGACATCCGATTCCTTGCCGCTGTAAGCTTTTTTCAGCTTACCTTCCTTTTTCTCAACCGTAACGCCCGGCCAGTTTCCAACGAACTGATTGGAACCTGTCAATGCGTTAAACAGAGTTGTTTTACCGCAGTTTGGGTTACCTGCTAATGCGATTTTAATTGCCATTTTCTCTACTCCTCTTTCTTATTTTATACAACTAATTAGAATAGCTTTTTGCTTACTTTTGTTAGTGTTAACTAACGTGATGGCAAAAAAAATTGTTATTCAATAACAATCATTTCTGCATCTGCTTTACGCAGCGACAACTCATAGCCTCTTACTGTAACTTCCACCGGGTCACCAAGTGGTGCCACCTTTCTTACATAGACCTCTACGCCTTTTGTGATACCCATGTCCATGATTCTTCTTTTGACAGGGCCATCACCTGTCAGCTTTTTAACTTTGACAGTTGCACCAACAGCAGCGTTTTTCAGTGTTTTTGACTCGTTTGCCATGTTTATGCTCCTTTTCTTTATTTTATTATCATGCACCCGTTAGATGCCTGACATTTTAAACTTATTTAGACCATGATCTTGTTTGCCATATCTTTTCCTATGGCAACACGGGATTCCTTGATATTTACGATCAGATTACCACCCATCTGAGATATTACCGTAACCATACCGCCCGTTACAAAACCAAGATTTTCCAGAAACTGTCTGGTCTCTTCCTTGCCGCCTACTTTTTTAATAACTTTAGGCTCTCCTTCTTTTGCCATTGACAGAGGCATCATACTCATCCCTTTCTTTCTTTTTCATTACCATTTAGCATCTTATCGATAATTTTCTTTCATTTCGAGGTTAGTATACTCTAACAGATATTAGATGTCAACAACTTTCATTGTTTTTTTTTAAGAAATGTGCTATACTTGCGTCAATATAAAAAAGTTCGTTATTTTGATACGTTTTGCGTAAGAAAGGGAATTAAAATGGTACCTAATGAATCAGCAGAAAATTATTTAGAGACGATCCTGATCCTGAGCAGAAAGCTCCCGGTTGTTCGCTCCGTTGATATTGCCAATGAACTTGGCTTTAAAAAATCCAGCATCAGCATTGCGATGAAAAATCTTCGTGAAAAGGAACTGATCACAGTCAGTGATGCAGGCTTTATCAATCTTACCGAGGCAGGTCGCGAAATCGCAGACATGATCTACGAAAGACACGAATTCCTGACTTCCTGGCTGACAAAGCTTGGTGTGGATCCTGAGATTGCAGCAGAAGATGCCTGCAAGATGGAGCACGTTGTCAGCAAAGAAAGCTTTCAGGCGATCAAGAATTTTGTTGCTTCGGCTCAGACTGAATCATAAAGCACATATTTCTTCTGTATTGCGGTATTTTGATCATACCTATCACAGCATTTTAAAACACCGGCTTATGCTTTGCATCTGCCGGTGTTTCTCATATGCTTATTCTTTTTCTTCTTATTTTTATACTGCCATGCAGCCTGCCTACTCGATCGCTTTAAATGCTTCTGCCAGATCTTCAATGATATCATCAATATTTTCCGTTCCGATAGAAAGACGGATCGTGTTTGGCTTGATTCCCTGATCAAGCAGTTCTGCTTCATTGCATTCGGAATGTGTGGTAGAAGCCGGATGGATTGCAAGAGATTTCACATCTGCTACATTGGCGAGCAGAGAAAACAGCTCAAGCTGGTCGATAAAATCCTGCGCTTTTTTCGCGTCCCCCTTGATCTCGAAGGTAAAGATAGAACCGCCGCCGTTCGGGAAATATTTCTTGTAAAGCTTCTGCTGTTCCGGATCATCGGATACGGAAGGATGATTTACCTTTTCTACCTGTGGCTGATCCTTTAAGAACTGTACTACCTTCAATGCATTTTCCACATGACGCTCTACACGCAGTGATAATGTTTCCAGTCCCTGCAAGAAGATGAACGCATGTACCGGTGATAAAGTTGCGCCCATATCACGCAGCAGGATCGCACGGATGTATGTCACAAAAGCAGCCGGTGCACAGTCTTTTGCGAAGCTGACACCATGATAAGATACGTTTGGCTCAACAAGCCATGGATATTTATCGCTCTTAGTCCAGTCAAATTTACCGCTGTCTACGATCACACCACCGATCGTTGTGCCATGTCCGCCAATGAATTTTGTTGCGGAATGTACAACGATATCTGCGCCATACTCGATCGGGCGCACCAGATAAGGGGTTGCAAATGTATTATCCACGATCAATGGAATATTGTGGGAATGTGCGATGTTTGCGATTCTTTCAATATCAACTACTTCTGAATTCGGATTACCGAGTGTTTCGATCTCGATCGCTGTTGTATTTTCTTTGATTGCTGCTTCAATACCTTCATAATCAAAAGGATCAACGAATGTTGTTTCAATACCGTAATCCGGCAGTGTATGTGCGAGCAGGTTATAGGTACCACCGTAAATATTCTTGGCTGCTACGATATGATCTCCTTTGTGTGCAACTGCCTGAAATGCATAAGTCAATGCTGCTGCTCCACTACCGACTGCAAGTGCTGCAACACCACCTTCAAGTGCTGCGATTCTCTGTTCGAATACATCTTCTGTCGGGTTTGTCAGTCTTCCGTAAATGTTACCTGCATCACGAAGACCGAAACGGTCTGCTGCATGCTGGCTGTTATGGAATACATAAGAAGAAGTCAGATAAATCGGAACAGCTCTTGCATCCGTTACCGGATCCGGGCTTTCCTGTCCTACATGAAGCTGTAACGTTTCAAATTTTAATTTTCTTTCTGCATATGTTTTTTTACTCATTTTCACTCACGCTCTGCCTTTGGCAGTCCTTTCTTTTTCTGTTTTCGTCCTGTCGTCTACCTCTTCCGGTAGGTTTTGTCTGTTTTCTTTTGATAGCATCATAGTAGCATGAGTTTTCCCATCTGTCTAATAGGAAAAAGGAACAACCGGTTATAGTTTCATTCTATAGCCAGTCGTTCCATTAAAAGCGGCAGAGCCTGTTCAAAGTGTACCCCATACCAGTGTTTTTCATCTCCTGTCGTTGCTTCCATGGCAGCAAGAACAAAATCTGCGGCAAGTGCTGCTGCCTCTTTGATCTCCATGTCCCTCATATAAGCACCTGTAAAAGCAGAGGCAAAACAATCCCCTGTTCCATAACCGTTTCTCGGTAATCTTCTCGTAAAATAATAAGAAACTCTGTCGGTTTCGCAGTTGTAGATTGCCACACCGATCTGATCCGGCGTATCACTGACTCCTTTTAAGATGATGTGCTTAGAGCCCAAGGCTGCAAGCCCTTTCAAAAGCACATGCACCTCTGCCTCCGACATTCTTGTCCGGTACGGAAGCCCGGTCAGAAAGGCTGCCTCTGTCAGATTCGGTAAAAGCACATCTGCCTGCCCGCAAAGCTCCTTCATTTTATGTACATACGCCGTGTCAAAGCCTGTATACAACTTGCCAAAATCTGCCATGGCAGGATCAATGATGCACGGTGCATCATCCGTAAGCAGTTCTTTTCTGATCTCCTCTACCAGATTGATCTGCCGTATGTTTCCCAGATAACCTGTGTACAGACAGTCAAACCGAAACCCCTCCTGTTTCCAGTGTTTCAGTATTCCCGGAATATCATCCGTCAGATCATGGAATGTATAATTTTTAAAAGAGCCGCCTGTGTGCGTGGAAAGCACCGCGGATGGCAGGATCACCGTTTCGATCCCGCATGCTGATATAATAGGAAGTGCTACCGTTAAAGAACACTGTCCCAGGCAGGAAATATCCTGCATTGTAAGTACACGTTTTGTCATATTTCCCTGTTTTCCTTTGTTTCTAAGACTCGCAGATTTGCACTTCGTGCTCTGCAGCCGCTTCTTCGAAGCAGCTACTATATCATACGCAAAAACCGCAGGGATTTCAATATTTCCCTGCGGTTTTCTCTCTATTTTATATTTGAGGCCGTTCTGATTTTCCGTTTTACGCCCTGCCATTATTCACGGTTCTTCAGCACTTCAGCCGGTACCATCTTCTTCAGTCTGCCCACAAGCAGCTGATTGATGAGCAGATAAAGAAGGATCACCGCTGCATAAATACCTGCATACAACTGCCAGCTAAACGTCAGGTTCATGCCGCTGCAGACATTGGCAACCAGCATCGGATAGATTGCATCCATACATGCCTTGGCAAGTGGGATACAGATCAGTGCACCGGCTGCCACCAGATAAAAGTTACCGCGCAGGTACAGCTTACCGATCTCTTTTGTGCGGTATCCGAAAATCTTGATCAGCGAGATATGAAAGGAAGACCGGTCGATCATTACCTTCATCATCAGATACATGACAACACAGAAGATGATCACGGAACAGCCGAGCAGCATATAGATCATCGGCCACATCATCTTAATGAAGATACCGGATGCTTCTTCTACATCTTCCTTTGTCGTTGTCGCATATAATCTGCCGGACGGAATGGAAAGGTCCTTATCAGAAAATACAATATTGTAATAATCACTGCCTTCATGAAACAGTTCCCGCATACTGTCAATGTCCATAAAGATATAAAGGGAACTTGAGTACTGAGCAATACCAACAATATCAAAGGCATATTTAGTATCGGTTTCTTCATCGTTTAAGACAAAGACATCACCCTCACCGACATTGTATTTCTGTGCAACTGCTGTGGAAATGACGATCTTATTTTTACCATCCTCCACCTTGGCATCAAAATACGGGTTGTCATCATGGATACCAAGAAGCGTGACATCCAGATTATAACCGAGACGTTCCTTTTTCAGCGTTTTGCCAAATGCTTCTTCGCCGCCATCCGGTACCTCCTCTGTCGGATATTTGTATGTATACATATAGGCGAATTTGGTATCTGCCTTATTCTCAATGTTGACATTCTGACACATCACGTAAATGTCCAGGCCCATCATGACGATCAGCATGGAAACAAACATACCGAAAACAACCGCAAATGCGGAGCGCATCTCACGCAGCATCTGACGGATACGGAATCTTGCTATAAATCCCATATTGCCGAGGTTCAGATCCCGGATCCTGCTTGCTTTCTGCTCCTTGCGCAGCATGGAAAGCACCGGTCTGGAAAGTTTCTTGCGGATCACCAGACAGTTGACGATCGCTGCAGTAAGTGCAGGCATAACAAAGGTGTAAACGATCAGGTATGGTGTATACTCAAACGCCGGTACCGGCAGTGAGAAGAAGCCGAAGCAATCCTGCATCTGCAGCCCGATTCCCCATTTACTGAAACCGATCAGTCCGCCGATCACGGAAGATACGGCTGAAACAACAACCGGAAGTGTAATGTAATGCAGCATCAGATCACCCGCCGTTACACCAAGTGCATACAATGCACCGATGACGCTGCTTTCCTGCTCAATGCCATGCACCACAAAAACAGAGATAACGTAAGTAAACAGCACCATTAAGATCACACCTGCGATCAGTCCGCCGATCTTATTGATCTCCTGATCACCTGCTGCACCAAGCACTCTCGGGTTATCCTCTGCTACCAGGAAATATGTCATATTGCTGACATCCACATCGAAAATATCATCGATGATATCATCTGTATTATCTTTTAACTCCCGTACACCGTCCGCCAGTTCTTCACTTCCGTCTGCAGCTTCCTTTGCGCCATCCGTATATTCCTTTGTACCATCCACGTAGCTTTTCAGCTCCTGAAGCTGCATTCTGGCTCCTCTTGCCACCATTCTCGCGCCCGGGTCGTTTGATTGGTTTACATAATCATTTAAAACCGTTTCAAAGTTATCTGCCGTTACCTCCTGAATGCCATATCCCTTCAAAGCTTTATTTGCCTCATCCAGATAGGCATCAAAAATTTCATCTGCGCCGTCATTCAGGTCGTCACTGTAATCCTGCAGTTCACTAAGTCCGTCACGCAGCTCATTTGCACCGTCCACCAGATCATTTATGCCATTCTCCAGATCATCCTTTTTCCCCATTGTCTGATCCCAGTATTCCTGAAAATAAGTATCCTTGACATCCTCTGCAGAAAATTCCAGCTTTTTCAGTTCTTCCTTTAACTGTGCATTGGTCAGGTTTCCTGGCAGCCTGTAAGAATAAACATACTCTTCCGTTTTTTCGCTCTTTCCGCTCTTTCGAAGCATGTCATAGGTATCTGCCGTTACAAAAGCAGTTCCGAAAATGCTGCTGTCCGCAGTGGTATCACTTGTCTGCTTCAGTGGCGCATCATAATCGGGAGTTGACCCGATACCGACAATTTTGTAGGTCGCATCTGCCAGTATGATGCTGTCTCCGACATGCAGATCCTTTTCCTCACAATACCGCTTTTCCAGCACAATCTCGTCCTCTGTCTGTGCCAATTTTCCTTCTTCGAGTGCGATCAGGTCGATCTCTTCACGATTTTGGTATACACGAAGTGTACTGTGGTCTTCCATGCCAAAGTCCAGATAAAACTGTTTCTCCAGCCTGACACCCTTTTTTTCCAGCTTTTCCGTTTCTGTATCTGTCAGCGGGACAAATACACCGAATTGTCCGTCTTCCAACTGATTTTTTTCTGCCTGCTTTTCGGAACCGATGATGATCGTATCCGCTGCACCCACGATACTGACAATCAGATACATGACAAATATGATCAGTGCAGAAAGTGCCAGATAACGAAACAGATTTTCTTTCAGATCCCGTAAGATTCTTTTCCGTAATACTTTCTGCATCTTATAAATCCTCCAATTCTCTTGCCGGTACTCTTACTTCGTTTTCATAGCTTTTATGGATCAGTCCGTCCTTGATGATCAGCACCTTATGTACCATGTTTTTGATGGAATTATTATGCGTAACGATCAGCATTGTCGTTCCGTATTTTGCATTGATCTCTTCCAGCAGGATCAGGATGTCACGGCTTGTTTTGGAATCCAGCGCACCGGTCGGCTCATCACAGAGTAACAGTTTCGGATTTTTGATCAGTGCTCTTGCTATGGCACAACGCTGCTGCTGTCCACCGGAAAGCTGTGACGGAAATTTATTCTGGTGCTCCGTAAGTCCCAGCGTCTGCATCAGATCATTGATATCCAGCGGATGTTCTGTCAGATATTCGCAGACCTGGATATTTTCCTTTACGGTCAGATTCGGAACCAGATTGTAAAACTGGAAGATAAAACCAAGCTGATCTCTTCTGTATTCGGACAACATATCCTGCTTCATTCCTACGATCTCTGTTCCGTCCACCATAATGGAACCTGATTCTGCAGTATCCAGTCCGCCGATGCAATTTAATAGTGTGGACTTGCCGGAACCACTCGTTCCCTGGATCACACACATCTGTCCTTTTTCCACTTCTGTATTGATTCCCTTCAATACCTGTACATAGCTTCCGTTTTCCCCATAGCTCTTTTTTAAGTCCCTGACCTCTAAATACATTTTTCTCCTCCTGCCTGAAAATTTGGTTTTTCTAATTGAGATTTTTTCTCATTTACATAACAGTGTTATGTTTTGATCCAAATAATTGCGCACGGTTTACGTGCGCTTAGTTCTTGGGTTCCTTCCTCTTTCATACTCAAAAATCCCGCTACTTCGTAGCGCCGCAGCTTCGCTGCTTATGATTTTCTCTACTGGAACCTCATCCCATGCATAATTGCCTGCGGCAATGGGCTGAGGCCGCATCATGCATCTTTGATGCATGACATACTACGCTCGGATGAAACCAAATGTCAGCTTCGCTGCCGCTTGGTTTCCTTCCTCGCTACAAAGATGGACATCCAGCCGGCTACCAGATAGTCGACGATTTTTCCGATATACTGCTGTGCTTTTTCCTCCGACGGCTCGTGCTGCAGCATATGCACAAAAACATCAATCTGCATATGGGCGATCCAGTGGATCGTATAATCATCGATCCGATCTATCCCGGCTCTTGCCGCCATCCCGTCTGCCAGGAAACGGTAATGCTGTTCGGCGATCGCTACAAACTCATCTACGCAGTACTCGTATTTCGATCCCTGCGATTTTGTAATGGCAAGCAGCAGAATATCATAATTCTGATACATGGCATGCAGGATCTGACGGGTCATCCTGATGTCATCCGCATCCTCAGTTTCATTCTGGACACCGCTTATGATCATCTCCTGCTCCGCCTGAAAATGCTGCCGGATATACTCACGCAGCTTCTGTAAGGTTGGCTCTACCAGCTGCGTGAACAGATCTTCTTTATCCTGAAAGAAGAAGTAAAGCGCTCCGGTTGTCACACCTGCATTTTTGCAAATGCTGCGGAGACTTGCCTGTGTGTATCCTTTTTCTAAGAACTCCTGTCTGGCACTGGCAAGGAGCTTTTCCCTGGTTTCTTTTTCGTCTTTCATATGTAAGCTCCTTCGTTCCCTTCTCATTGCGGTAAATCAGGACATGCATCCATTTCAGCTCACTCTGCTCGGGGCTGCACGGTACAATAAAATGCAGATAACGCTGTTATGTTAGTGCAATTTTTGAGAGTTGTCAAGTGTAAATTCTTATTTTTCAGGCTGTGGGATCGGGATATTTGATCAGTTCGTATAATTTACTGCCGTTTTTGCAGGTACGGACACCTGCCAGCTCCATGCCAAGATGTCTGTATTTATCGCTTTTCAGTTTTGCATCGGTATCCAGTACAACCGGAAGTCCCAATCTGTTGCCTTCTGCAAACGCAAGCTCCAATGCTTTCCGCATATAGCCCTGTCCCTGATATTCTTCCCGCACACATACCAGTCCGACAAACAGGTATTTTTGTTTTTTCTTTTTCAATTTCTTTTCAATGGAAGATGAGCCGCCGCTTCCGAGAATGCTGAGCATCCGTACCACTTCACCAAAGGATGATCCTGCAAACATCCCTTTTATCAGCTTTTTACCTGCCTTCAGTCCCACTTTTTCATCACTGCGCTTATAGGCAATAAACGCTTCCTGCTTCGGACCTGTTGTATAAAGCATCCCTGCCTGCAGTACCATTTCCACATAGCCGTTGATATAACTGACGACTGCGTCTTTGCTGCTGTATGCGGAAACAAGCCCCTTCTCGCCCTGTGCATATTCATAATAACCGAACGCATGCCCGATCTCATTTATGTATTTTTCCGATAATGTTTCAACCTTCATGATTTCCCTCTCACATCTTTTATCTTTTTCATATATCGTTACTCTCTGCCCGCTTATTCAGTCTAAGATCATGCACGCATCACAAACTTCTTTTACCCAGCGATCCGCATCCAGCAAAAGCTCTTCATGCTGCAGATCAAATTCACGGATATCAGGATCTGCAAAATGCAGTTTATAACGATCCAGATACTTTTCTCCCATCTTTTTGGCATAGAAAACATGGATCACTGTGCCCGGCACATTGATATGTTCTCCAACCTTTGTATACAGATCGGTACAGAACTGGTTTTTCATGGACGTTTTGGAAATAAAGGACATATCCAGACTGCCATCCCCCTTCATGATCTCCATAAAACGTTTCATATAGTCGGAGCTGTCATTTCCATCGTTCATTTTCTTTTCAAACATCTTTTGAAACATGGAACTGCCTTTTCCTGTAATAAGCGGGTAAAACATTGGAATCATGATCGCCGTTTCCAGTTTTGCCAGCCACTTCGGTGCCTGATCCATATCGCTGGAGCCGATGATCGCATGCTCAATATGGATCTTGCGGCGGCTGACCAGAAGTGATACAAAAGAACCGCCAAGTGAACAACCATAAGCCGCATAAAGTTTTCCATCCATCTTTTCCCTGATGTACTGCTCAATCTTTTCTGTTTCATCCAGTTCGGAAATAAATGTGGAATGCTCTGTCTCATCAAATCCGCTATAGCTGACAACCAGCGTGCGGAAGTGCTCCGAAAGTCCCGGGATCACATGCCCGAAATTCGATTTCCAATAACAGCAGGTTCCGGGGAACAGCATGATAACCGGCTTATCCGCCTCTCCGAATTCATATACTTTCATATGTATCCACCTCGTATTAGTTAGTCTTTTCTAATCACGGTTATTCTAGCATACCCCTGCGCATTTTTCTACTGTCTGTATTATTTTCTATGTACTATTTTCAATTTTCGCCTTGCAATATGTATTATGTAAACTAATTAGCTGTTTCCTTACACACATCGACCCAGGAAGCCCCTGTGATCTGTGCAAGCTCCGCAACAGAAAGTCTGACTGCACTATGGTCATCTCCCGCTGCCGGATACACGGTTTCAAACTGCTTCAGGCTTTCATCCAGATAAACGGTGATGACTTCTTTGATCCCAAACGGGCAGACACCGCCGGGCGCATGTCCGACTGCTGCTTCCACTTCCTCAAATGGGATCATCTTTGCCTTTATATGAAAGGTGTCTTTGTATTTCCGGTTATCAATCCTTGCCGTCCCTTCTGTCAGGATCAGTATTACCTGCTCTCCCTGATAAAAAGACATGGTTTTCGCGATCATTCCCGGCTCTACCCCAAGTGCCGCCGCTGCCAGATCAACTGTCGCCGTTGACTGCTCCAGCTTTATGATCCTATCCGCAAATCCTGCCTGTTTTAAATATGCTTCTGCTTTCTCAAGTGCCATCTGTCTTTCCTCCCTGTCATCTGTTCGTTTTCTAAACACCGTGTCTCTCATGAGCACAGCCCGGATGAATTCTGCCCAACATTCATCCGACGGGTAGATTATAGCATCTTTCCGTCCAATTTAATATCTTTCTGTCACGGTCTTTTTATCAAAGCTTTTCATCCATTTTGTCAGTTTCTGTTAGAAAAAAATAACAAACAGGTGATACACTTTAAACAAAGACAAGATTCGCCATAACAGAGACGAGATGCGCTCTGCGAATCTCGCTCTGATTAGCGGTCGTCAAATGCACCGCATAAATGCGTGCATTTTCCTCGTCGCCATAACAAAAAAAGAAAGGCCGGATCTTCCGGTCTTTCTTTTTCTAACTTTTTATCTTAGTTTCCGTATTTCTCCACCTGTTCTTTGATCAGTGCTTTGTCTTCAAAGTAATTGATCTTCATGGAACGTCTTACCTCGGCAAGTGTCTCGGCAGCAACCTTTTCTGCCTTTTCACTGCCTTCTTTTAAGATATCAAATACAGTCGGGATGTCCTTCTCCCACTGCATACGTCTCTCACGGATCGGTGCCAGCTCAGCCTGCATTACGTTGTTCAGGAATTTCTTTACCTTCACATCACCAAGTCCGCCTCTTGTATAATGCGCCTTCAGTTCATCCAGATTCGCATAATCCGGTAAGAATTCAGCAAAGTATTCGTCCTTACAAAAAGCATCCAGATAAATAAATACCGGATTGCCCTCTACCTTACCCGGATCCTCTACACGCAGATGATTCGGATCGGTAAACATGGACATAACCTTTTTCTTGACATCTGCCTCTGTATCGGAAAGGTAGATACAGTTGCCGAGTGACTTGCTCATCTTTGCCTTACCATCAATACCGGGAAGTCGCATACATGCCTGATTGTCCGGCAGCATGATCTTCGGATCTACCAGTGTTTCGCCGTATACTGCATTAAATTTATGTACGATCTCTTTTGTCTGCTCCAGCATCGGCATCTGATCTTCTCCGACCGGAACAACCGTTGCTTTAAATGCTGTAATATCTGCCGCCTGACTGATCGGATACGTAAAGAATCCGACCGGAATGCTGGCTTCAAAATTACGCATCTGGATCTCTGCCTTTACAGTAGGATTTCTCTGCAGTCTGGAAACGGTAACCAGATTCATATAGTAGAAGGATAACTCCGTCAGCTCCGGAACCATAGACTGGATAAATAACGTAGAAACCTTCGGGTCCAGTCCGCATGCAAGATAGTCAAGCGCAACTTCTACGATATTCTGTCTGACCTTCTCCGGGTTGTCCGCATTATCGGTCAGTGCCTGTGCATCTGCGATCATAATATAAATATCATCATAGTTTCCTGTATTCTGCAGCTCTACACGTCTGCGCAGTGAACCGACATAATGTCCGACATGCAGCTTTCCTGTTGGTCTGTCACCTGTTAAAATTACATTTCTCATTGTTTTTTACTGTCCCTTTCAAGCTTTTCTTCAATACCTTTATTATAACAGAGCGCACCTATAAATCAACAACTATCTCTCTGTATAAAAAAGCCGGTCAAAATCTACGATCCTGCTCTTTTTGTTTATTACTTCCACGGTTGTCACCGCACAATTTTTCGGAACACCGCCGCGCCAGATATCCGTTTTATCTGCAAAGAAATTACATAAAAAACAACGACCCGCCGCTCCGTGTGTGGAGATCAGAATATGCTTATCCTGATATGCCGGATCTGCCAGAAGCGACTGATAAAAGTCTGCCGTCCTTTGGATCACCTGCGAAACCGACTCCCCATGCGGCGGTACCTCGCAGTATAACGGATTCTCATAAAACTGCTTCTTATAATCCGCCGGCAGAATGGTACTGTCGATCAGCGACTCTCCTTCCCAGTCTCCAAATGAGATCTCCTGGATCCGTTCATCTGTCAGAATAGGAATGTTTCTGCCTTCTGTAATACAGTCAGCTGTCTGCAACGCTCTTTGCAAAGGGCTTGAGATCACCAGATCGATCGGTATATCCTTCATACCGATCCCTGTTTCCTTTGCCAGCCTGATGCCCTCCTCTGCCAGCGGGATATCGGTCTGTCCCTGCAGCCGTCTTACTTTATTCCATGCGGTTTCCCCATGCCTTATCACATATAAGATCATTTTTCCGTTTCCTCGTATGCTTTATATTTTTTCAACTCTGCAATATACTTCTCACCGAGCACAGTCAGTGGCATATTTTTCTTCTTAATATATCCGATTTCCATCTTCTCATCGGTATCAAACGGAACCGCCACATATTCGTCTCCATTTAATTCATTACAGATAATACCGGAGCATAATGTATATCCATTCAGTCCGATCATCAGATTCAGCATCGTTGCACGATCATCCGCCTTAATACTCTGTCTGTATTCATGCGTGGAAAATACTTCTTCTGCCAGATAAAAGGAATTGTTGTCTCCCTGCCCGAATGCCAGATTCGGATAGGGGCGCAGATCCTCAAATGTGATCTTCTCCTTTCCCGCCAGCGGATGTGAGCTTGCCATAAATACATAAATATCACAGGAGAACAACGGCTTAAACTCCAGTGCATTTTCCCGGAAGATCTTGGAAAGTGCTTCGCGGTTAAATTCATTCCGATACAAAACGCCGATCTCACTGTGCTGCTTTTTGACATTTTCGATTACTTCATAGGTCTTTGTCTCATGCACGGAAAATTCATAGTCATCCATTTCCAGTTCCTTTGCCACCTTGATAAACGCCTGCACGGCAAAGGTATAATGCTGCATGGAAACACTGAATTTCTGTTTCTGCATTTTCTTTTCGATAAATTTTTCTTCCATCAGACGATACTGCTCGATCATCTGTCTGGCGTATCCTAAGAAATCCTCTCCCTCTGCGGTGATCACAATACCACGGCTGGAACGCTGGAACAGCGGAAAACCGATCTCCTCTTCCAGATCACGGATCGTCACGGACAGACTCGGCTGCGAGATAAAAAGCTCTGCTGCCGCCTTATTCATGGATTTATTTTTTGCAATGCAAACTGCATAGCGAAGCTGTTGAAGTGTCATATGTCATTTCCCTTTGTATTATGTAAACTATTATGAATTACCCCAGTGCAACATCCAGTGCCATCATCAGCGTAAAACCGACTGCAAATACAATGGTTCCGATGTTAGAATGGTTACCCTCTGACATTTCCGGTATCAGTTCCTCTACGACAACATACATCATGGCTCCTGCCGCAAAGCTTAAAAGATATGGAAGAACCGGTAAAATAAAAGGTGCCGCCAGAATCGTAAGAAGTGCACCGATCGGTTCTACCAGACCGGATAATGAACCATAAACAAATGCCTTTGTCTTACTCATGCCCTGGCCGCGCAGTGGCATGGAAATGATTGCACCCTCCGGGAAGTTCTGGATTGCAATACCGATGGCAAGAGCCAGTGCACCTGCTGCGGTGATCGTACTGTTGCCTGCCATATAGCCTGCAAATACAACGCCGACCGCCATCCCCTCCGGGATGTTGTGCAGCGTTACCGCCAGAAGCAGCATGGTCGATTTCTGCCATGACTTCTTCGGGCCTTCTGCTTCTTCACTCTTCATATGCAGATGCGGGATCACATGATCCAGCAAAAGTAAAAACAAAATGCCGACCCAGAACCCGGCTACTGCGGGGACAAATGACCATTTTCCCATTGCCGCCGACTGTTCCATGGCCGGGATCAGCAGACTCCAGATGCTTGCTGCCACCATGACACCTGCTGCAAAGCCCGTCAGGGCTCTCTGCACAAGATCTCCGATATTTTTTCGTAAAAAGAAAACACAGGCAGAACCAAGTACCGTTCCAAGAAACGGTATCAGGATGCCTCTTATGATCTCAATATTCATCTTTCCTCCTGCTAACTGCCAATTTCCATTGCGATCTCCCCGCCAATGGAAACCGTGCCATCTATGAAAGCCGCTGTGACCTTCCCATGCGAGAATGTAACGGATGCTGTAATACAGCCGCCGGGCTGCTGTATGTCATAGGTGCATGTTTCCTGCTCTGCTGCGGTCTGTTCACACTGCTGTTGTGCCAGATAGGAAGCTGCTGCCACACTGCCTGAACCGCAGCTGTTTTCATAAACAAGACTATCCGTGGCACGGACGTGTACTGCCGGTGTCATTCTATATCCTTCCGCAGTTTTTTCCAGATACATGACGCCCGCGGCTTCTGCATCATATTTCTGATACAAAAGAGAAAGCATTTTTTTCAGATCGTCCGGCTCCGGCATTTTCTTTTCTGTGATCAGATGCACAATTCCTTCAAATACAACAACCGGATAATTGCCAAGTCCTACAGAAAGCTCATCGATCTTAAGCGGACATGGCATCTGTGCTTTTGCACTGCCCCTTGCCGGATCAGTTTCGATCCGCATGGGAGCACTGTTTCCGCTGATCTCGATCACGGCTTCCTGCCTGCGCATTTTTTTTGCTATATACTTTCCAAAGCTGCGTGCTGCATTTCCGCAGAATTCACCACCCATCATCTGAAGACGCGCCTCGCCTCCAACCTTAGGCTCTGTTATAAATCCTACCTGTTCTACCTTCCACTGTGGATCCTGCATGATCGCTGCAGCCACCGACCGGTAGTCGTCATCTGCCACACCATCCTTTACGATTGCTGTGATATTTCCCGCCGGGTCCGCAATCACAAAATGAATTTCCATTTTTTTCTCCCTGTCACTTTGATCAAGACGAGATGCGCTCTGCAAATCCCGCTCTGATCAGCGGTCGTCAAATGCACCGCATAAACGCGTATATTTTCCTCGTCGCCATCACTCAAAAATCCTGCCAGCCTCGCCGTCAGTCGTGCTTCGCACTTTACGATTTTTTTGTTCCTCACTACAAAAAGAGAGAGCAGACCTCTGCTCTCTCCGGGTTTTATTACTTATTTACCAAGGCAAACCATTGCCGGCAGATTGTAGTCTTCGTAATTTGCTACGATCTTGTCAAATGTACCGTCAGAAACCATCTCATTGAGTGTATTCTGTACCTGATCGCAAAGCTCTGTATTGCCCTTCTTAAAGCCGATCGCATACTGCTCTGTAGAAATTGGTGTATCAAGCTGGCGGAACATATCGCCTCTTGAGCTGATCTGATACTGTGCTACACCGATATCAACAGCAATGGCATCGATAGAACCTGCTTCCAGATTCATGAATGCGCTGTTGTAGTCAGCTACCTGCTGCAGTTCTGCAAAAGTTGCTGCCAGTGCAATATTGTCTTTGTTATCTTCACTGTCATCTGTCAGTGCTGTCAGTGCGGAAGAATCAGCCTGTGTTGCCACTACCTTACCGGCCAGATCTTCTAAAGACTGGATATCGGAATCTGCCGCAACAACTACAACGATACTGTTGTCTACATACGGCTCACTGAATGTATAATCATCCTCTCTGCCCGTCATGGTAAAACCATTCCAGATACAGTCGATAGAACCTGCATTCAGTTCCATATCCTTTGCATCCCAGTCGATTGGCTGCTTTACAAGCTCCCAACCGTTACGGTCGCAGACTTCCTGTGCCAGATCAAGGTCAAATCCGACATATTCACCGTTTTCATCCATATAACCATATGGCGGGTATTCTGCATCAAATCCGACAATAAGCTGTGTTCTGTCGCCTGCTGCTGTTTCATCTGCTGCGTCTGTTGCTTCATCTGCTGCGTCTGTTGCTTCATCACTTGCTGCTGCATCTGTTGCCTCATCTGTAACGGCATCTGTTGCTGCTGCGTCACTTGCTGTGTCCTCTGCGCTGCTGCCACATCCGATCATGCTCATGGCAAGAATGGCTGACAGGATCACTGCTGTCACCTTACTGCTTTTTTTCATCTTTTCTCCTCCTCTGGTATGTTACATACCTGTTAGCTATCTACAGATTTTACTCTGTAACATCGTATAACAAGCCACATTATACCATTGAGGTGTCTTTTTTTCAACTCTTATGAAACAGAGAAAATCCCTTTTTCTCTTCCGCCTCCCCGGTTGTAATGCCAAGCACCTTGTATCCGGTTGCTTCAATGGCCGCTTTTACCTTCTCTTCATCAACCGGCTGCTCTGTCAGAATTTCTGTTGTACCTTTCTTATGAGAGGAAGATACTTTCTTTACCTCGATTGCATTTCTGACTGCGTCATTGACATGGCTTTCACACATACCACACATCATACCGTCTACTTTTACTGTTGTTTTGATCATATTCTCGTCTCCTTCTAGTGTTTCATCCTGCACAGATTCCATGTCTGTCTGTGCTTCTTTTACCTGCGCTCCGTTCTTTTTTACAGAGGCTGATTTATGAGTTACTTTTTTATCTGTAGACGCATCGTACATCCGAAACAGATTCAGACGAAGTGCGTTAGATACAACACAAAAACTTGACAGGCTCATTGCAAGCGCACCGAACATCGGATTTAATTTCCATCCAAACAGCGGGATCCAGACACCCGCAGCCAGCGGAATACCGATCACATTATAGAAAAATGCCCAGAACAGATTTTCATGGATATTTTTCAGCGTTGCACGGCTTAACCGGATCGCCGCGGGGATATCAGAAAGGCGGCTCTTCATCAGTACGATATCCGCCGCATCCATGGCGATATCCGCACCTGCCCCAATGGCAATACCGATGTCTGCACGAGTCAGCGCAGGTGCATCATTGATACCGTCACCGACCATGATCGTCTTGCCCTGCTGCTTCAGGGAACCGATCACCTGCTCCTTGCCATCCGGCAGAACACCTGCGATCACTTCATCCACACCTGCCTGTTTACCGATCGCACGGGCTGTCTGCTCGTTGTCTCCGGTTAACATAACAACTTTTATGCCCATATTCTGTAATTCTGCGATTGCCTGTGGGCTGTCCTCCTTGATCACATCCGCCACAGCGATCATACCCAGAAGCTTTCCGTCTCTGACAAACAAAAGAGGTGTTTTCCCCTGCTTTGCAAGCTGCTCTGCCTGCTGTTGCAGCTTCTCCCCGTTTTCCTCAATTTTTTCTCTGATAAAAGTATAACTGCCACCGAGCAGACTGCTGCCTTCTGTCTTGCCGCTCAATCCGTTGCCCGGAAGTGCGGTAAAATCTGTGATCATCCGTGTCTTCAGTTCTCTGCTCTGTGCCTCCTCCAGCACGGCTTTGGCAAGCGGATGCTCGCTTTTCTGCTCCAGTGTATATGCCATGGTAAGTAATTCTTCTTCCGAAATACCTTCTGCCGGAAGCACATCCGTTACCTTTGGCTCACCGCGTGTGATCGTACCTGTTTTATCCAGTGCAACGATCCGGGTTTTTCCTGTTTCTTCCAATGAGACGGCTGTTTTAAATAAAATACCGTTTTTTGCTCCCATACCGTTGCCTACCATGATCGCAACCGGTGTTGCCAGTCCGAGTGCACATGGACAGCTGATGACCAGAACGGAAATACCTCTTGCCAGTGCATAGGCAAAATTCTGTCCTGCCAGAAGCCATACCAGTGTAGTGATCACTGCGATCGTGATAACGACCGGTACAAAAACACCGGATACCTTATCTGCGACCTTAGCGATCGGTGCTTTTGTTGCAGATGCATCTTCCACAAGCTTGATGATCTGGGAAAGTGTAGTATCCTCACCGACTCTCGTTGCTTTGCAGCGCAGAAACCCCGACTGATTGATCGTAGCAGAACGTACCATATCTCCTTCTGCCTTATCGACCGGAATACTTTCGCCTGTGATGGCAGCTTCGTTAACTGCACTGTTTCCTTCTATGACCTGTCCGTCTACCGGAATGTTTTCTCCAGGTCTGACAACAAAAATATCACCTTTTTGTACTTCATCAATGGATACGGTAACTTCTTTTCCGTCTCTTTCAACCACTGCTGTTTTCGGGGCAAGAGAGATCAATGACTTTAAAGCATCTGTTGTTTTTCCCTTGGATCTTGCCTCCAACATTTTGCCTACTGTGATCAATGTCAGGATCATCGCTGCCGATTCAAAGTAAAACTCCATCATATATTCCATGACAAGCTCTGCATTCCCGTCTGTCTGTGCCCTTGTCATGGCAAGCAGTGCATAAACACTCCAGACAAACGATGCCATGGAGCCCATGGCTACCAGCGTGTCCATATTCGGTGATCTGTGCCACAGTGCTTTGAATCCGCTGATAAAAAACTGCTGGTTGATCACCATGATAATAGCTGCCAGTATCATCTGTACCAGCCCCATTCCCACATGGTTATCCGTAAACCACGCAGGCAGCGGCCAGCCCCACATCATATGTCCCATGGAAAAATACATGAGCACGATCAAAAATACGACCGATGCGATCAGACGTTTTTTTAACAGCGGTGTCTGTGTATCCTCCAGTCCTGTCTCTGCTTCCTTATTCTCTTCCTTTGCATTCTTTAATGAGGCTCCATAGCCTGCTGCTTTAACTGCCTCTATGACCGCACTGCTTTCCGCCGTTCCTTCCACACCCATGGAATTGGTCAGCAGACTGACAGAGCAGGACGTTACGCCCTTCACTTTGGTAACTGCTTTTTCTACCCTGGCACTGCAGGCTGCGCAGTTCATCCCTGTTACATGATATTGTTCCATCATTTCCCACTCTTTCTGTATCTTTATTATTTCATAAGTTTCTGCAGGGTATTCATCAGCTCATCCACAACCTCTGTCTTTCCTTCCTGAATATCCCTTACCACACAGGAATGGATATGGCTCGATAATAGTTCTTTATTAAAAGCATTCATGGCTGCACTGACCGCTGAGGACTGCACTAAAATATCGTTACAGTAAGCATCGTTTTCCAGCATTTTCTGAATTCCTCTGATCTGTCCTTCAATGCGGTTTAAGCGGTTCATCAGCTTTTTCTTTTCTTCCGCCTCTCGCGCGGTCTTCCGCTGGCAGCAGCATGGCATTTCTTTGCATTCCGATTCTTTTTTAGTATCTTTCATCTGCCTTTTCTATTTCCTTTCTTCGTTATACGTTCGGGTGAAACCTTCTATCACCTGCTACGCAGGTTATTTCGCCGTACATTTGCTACGCAAATATACGACAATGCTTGGTTTCCTTCCTTATATACTCAGAAATCATGCTGCTATCGCAGCATCCGCATCGCTATCGCGCCGCTTTCGATTTCTTCGTTATACGTTCGGGCGGACACTTCTATAACCTGCTACGCAGGTTATTTCGCCGTACATTTGCTGCGCAAATATACGACAATGCTTGGTTTCCTTCCTCACTTTATATACCCCTACAGGGTATTTGTCAAGGAGAATTTTTCTCAAAAAATAAGAGCCGTTCTCCGGCTCTTATCCATACCTGTTGATACAGCATATTTTTTATCTCTTTTTATAAATCACAAGCGTAATAATTTTTAAATTTCCATACTTAAAGAACACCTTTGAAATATTATCAATAACCTGTGGTTCTCTGGCTTCTCCTTCAACTATAAATATACATCAGTGCTTCCTCTTTTCCAATGCCAACCCAATCAATCGATCCGCCTGATCTGCCATGAACAGCGGGATATTCAGCACATCATCGTCCAGTTTCAGATTGTCCAATGAGAAACGGATGCGAAGCTTGACCTTATCAGGGAACAGTTCCTTGAACTTCTTCATACTCTTGCTGGTTGTGTTGGCTTCGGATTTGACCTCCACGGGGAAGATGTCGTTCTCCCGCTGAACGAGGAAATCCACCTCGTAAGGTGGGTTGTTCTGGCTCCAATAACGGGGCATGACTTCAAACTGAGTAATTAAAGTCTGCAACACAAAGTTTTCGGTTAATGCGCCTTTGAATTCAGTAAATAGGCGGTTCCCTTCGCCAAAGGCAGTGGGAGCCAACTGTGCCAGACGGCGGAGCAGTCCCACATCTACCAAATAAATCTTGAAAGCAGACAAGTCATCGTAAGCTGCAATCGGCAAGCCGGGAGCTGAGCTGCGATAAATTTTATGCACCAGACGGGCATCCACCAGCCATTGCAAAGCATCCTCGTACTCACGGGCTCGTGCACCTTCCTTGACCACTTTATAGATAAACTTCTTGTTCTCTCTTGCCAGTTGAGAAGGAATTGATTTCCAGATCATTGAGATTTTCGGGAACTCGCTGAGGTTAGAATGTTTTGCAAAATCACGCTCATAGGCTCCGATGATTCCGGACAATGCTTCCTGCATGGCAGAAACATCCCGTGCCTCCGTCCACATCAATACCGGCTCCGGCATACCACCGGTGACATAGTACATCTTCAGCTTCTCATACAGCGGATTAAAGAAGGCGTCAGGGATAGGTTCAAGGGTATCCACCTGTTCCAGATACTGCGCCAGATTTTCATTACCGTTGGCGAGTAGAAACTCAGCGAAGGTCATTGGGGCAATCTGCATGAAGTTGACCTTGCCTACTGGAAAAGAGGAAGGCTTCGCCAAGGCGATACCTAACAGAGAACCGGCGCAGGCAACATGGTACTGCGGTGCGTTCTCGCAGAAATATTTCATGGAGTTAATGACTTTCGGGCAGTCCTGTACCTCGTCAAAGATGATGAGGGTCTTTTCTGGCAATATCTTTTGACCGCTTGCCAGCATAAGGTTTTGTAGAATCCGGTCCACATCCTTGGTTGTTTCAAAAAATTGTTTATATTCTTCGTTTTCGTCGAAGTTAAAGTAGGCTGTATTTTCATAACAGCGTCTGCCGAACTCTTTTAGAATCCAAGTCTTACCCACCTGACGTACGCCCTTCAAGATTAAAGGCTTGCGGTAGGGAGAATCCTTCCAATCCAGCAACTTTTTTAAGATAAATCGTTCCATAGAATCACTCCTCACATTTTTATTGGAGTTTTATGCTTTATAATCACACTTTTATTATATGCGAAATCTATGAACATTACAACTGAAATCACAAAATTATTAAAATTTAATGCTTATCATTCCTGTTCCATCCCGGATAGGAAAGGATAAGATCAGTATCGTTAAATGGAGTAACAGCTTGCCTTGATGAAATTCACACAACGATGTGTGATTGAAAATACCATTGCAAAAGCAACCTGCTGTTGCCATACGATCTCTATATTGTCCTCTCCATTGATAATCACACCAACTTCGATTCATTTTTCTCTCTTTTTTCTCGAAACAGATTGTAATCTCATTCTGATCTTCTTTAAAAATATACGCAGCCTATATGGTCTGCACCACAGCCACACATATAATCGGTATCTTATGTCATCGGTCTTACACTGCTTCCCTTTGTGGGTAAAGTCTGTCATAACACCAAGAACATCTGTCTTTGGGATTCCACGCTCTATCCCGATGCAGTTATCGCCAAGGATATCATTGTCATATCGACAACATTTACGATTTTACGTTCATTTTAATTTACTTATTTCTCAGGCAGGCTTTCCGATACACATAACGCACCCCATCCCACCTGGTCATTGGGCCATATGTCATAACCGGGCAGTTGTCTGGCTCCCGCATGTAGATAAGCTTTGACTTTTTCTCCATACAAAAAAGGATCATTACCCTGCACAATCCCATATTCCATCAAAAGGGCAGCGGCAGCGGTCACAAAAGGCGTTGCATAGGAAGTCCCTCTCACAACCGCCCCACCTTCGCCCTCTCCGATCCGGATATTGACACCGGGGGCGGCCAGATCCGGCTTGCTGTTTTCCGCCCGATCGTTGCCTGCATCTCCTCTCCCGGAAAATGCCGCATAGGATCTGACATAAGCATTATAAGCACCTACTGTGATTACCTTCTGCGCTGTTGATGGGATTGTCAACGTCTGTGCGGGAGACGGCAGAAGAAACCGCGTGTTTTCAGAGCGTACCACTGCAGACGGCATATATAGACGCAGTTCTCCATTCGCAATACGCCGCGGTGTGATCTCAATCGTCCAGATCCCGGTATTCAGATACGTTTCCACCGGGATAAAATCTATATAAACTTCTTCCCGCTTCCGATAAGGCTGTGGTCTGCCGCTGAAGATCAGAAGCTTGGTCTGTTCCATAACAGCCTGCTGTGCCTCCCCTCCTGCATTCTGATTCCGGATCAGATATTGTTCTCCCGCCGGAGACAGGATGGAAATATCCATCCGGTCCGCATACCATTTCCAGAGCTGCAAGGAAAAGCTTCGTTCATATGTCCCCATGGCAAATGAGATCCTCTGTATTTCATTTTCGGAAAGCTTTCCTGCAAAATGCCCGGCAGAAGCCCCTTCATTACCGGCGCCGATACAGATCACATTTCTGCCGACCTCTGTGATATTGTCGATAAACCGTTCCAGCAGGGATGATCCGTCATGTGCGCCATAGGTGTTACCGTAACTTAAATTGATCGCCACAGGCATATTTTCCGCCTGCGCCTTCTTTGCAACATACGTAAAGGCACGGAGCAGTGACACCGTAGACGGATATGTGCCGCGCGCCGTATCCAGCTTCACAACGATCAGTTCACTTTCCGGCGCTCCCTGCACCGCGATTTTTGCTACATTTGTCCCATGTCCTGTCACGTCTGTGGTCAACCGCTCACTGTTCTTTTGCAGATTTGCATTGAGCATCTTTCTGCTGTATTCCACGCCTGTAAAAAAGCCCTGCGGCGGTTTTTCTCCTTTTTCCGCATCCGCCCGCTTTCCCTGATCCCACAGCCATGCAATCTTTGTTGTTCCGTCCGCATAACGGAACATCGGATCTGTATAATCAATGCCCGAATCCAAAATTGCCATATAAACGCCCTGCCCGGATAACGCCTTTCCGGAAACAGGCTGCAAAAGGGGATAAAAACAAGAAGCTCCAAGTCCTGCAGTTACCTGCGGATAGAGCTTCTTTGGTTTTTCAATAAATTCTATTTCTTCCATCCGGGAAAAAGCGCCGATCAGATTTTCGGGGATCGTCACGATCGCATACCCTGCGATCAACGGTTCGACCCGGATACCGCCTGTCAGTCTGTCAAGATTGCCGTTATATTTCACGATCAGTTCCCATGTATTTTCCGACGGTGCATATCCGGTATCCAGATTATCCGACTTTTCCCGCATCTGCGCCGGTGTATCCAGTGCAAGGGAAAGCTGATCCTCCAGCTTCTGATTCGCCATATTTCCCTCTGCTTTTTATCATTACTATATGCATTTTTCTGCGAAATTCTACTCAATGACTCCTGTATAGGTTCCGGTTCTTTTACTATCCAGTTTTGCCTTTGCGCCACTCACAAATGCACCTCCTGCAGGCTGAAAATAAATTTCGATCTTATCGATCCTGCCCGCATACTGCCAGTCAGATACCTTCACCGCCAGATTGACATATTCCTCTGCCTGTATCACCTTCTCTGCTTCCAGAACATTTTCACCGCTACAGAACCGCAGTTTGACAGTTACCTGTCTGTTGGTACTGCCTGTTACCTGCAGCCTTGTTACAAAGTAAGGCTGCACTGTGAAACTGACCGGTACATCATATCTTTTTGAAAATCCCCAGGAAACATTTTTGTTCAATCCGGAGCCTCTGTATGAAATCGTCTGACTCTCAGATCCCTGCAGGCTGATCGGATCCACATATTTCGCAGTGATCCGCTCCTGCTGCAAAACCTCTGCTGAAGCCATATTCCGCATTGCCAGAAAACGGCTTTGCGAAAATCCCTTTATCAGACTTTCCCAGCTTTCTGCCCGGATATAATTCAATGCAAAATCCGTCCATTCACTGCTTTTTGTCGTGTCCATATATTTAAACACATACCACGCATACTTCTTTCGGTCTGCCCATTCATTCGGGTGAATACTGTCTCCATAGGTTGTCCACAGACCGGTTCGGATATTCTGCCTGATCTCCACCTCATTATCCACATGGCGGGAAATGATCAGTGCATCTACCATATCATTGCTTTCTGCAATATAATAAGCATAAGCAATCGCCGCGGCCTGGATCTGTTCCGACTGTCCGGAAGAAAATCCGGTTTCCGACAGCAGGATCCTCGTGTTTTCTCCATATGTTTTCTTCACATAATTTGTCATAACGGAAAGATTAGCCATCGTTATAACCTTAGCTTTTGATCCTTTTCCGGCCAGCCCGCTTGTATCGTTCCAGAAATCTGCCGTTGTAAGCGGATAGGAATAAGGATGGTAAGCAATATGAAATCCTATTTTTCCTTCCTTTTCCAGTTCCTGTGCAAACAGGTTTAAGAACTTTTTACCCGCATATACTCCTGTTGTCGTTCTTGTCCAGTTATTATCCAGAGAAATATATACTCTTGTATTTTTATACATGCTCTTCATGCAGGTTGCAACCAGTCTGTATTCTTCAGCGTAAGCCCTGGCATACTCCTGTATATTTTTTAGTCCTGCATAATTCCAGTCCTGATAAGCATTTACTTCATTACCGACCACCCAGTTGGTCACATAAGCATTTCCGCTGTAGCGTTCTGCCAGAAAACTACAAGTTGCTTCCAGCTGCAGTCTTGCTTTCTTTGACTTTGTGTTAAACATATAGTACTGATGGCCCTGACTTCTGCCCTTTGGTGCGATCAGATATGTCAGATCACTTCTGTAGCCCAGAAGCAGAATACCCGTCACAACCATATTTTCCGCTCTTGTTTTCAGGAAAAGTGAGTCATATCCCTGCACTGCAGATCTGGAAAACCAATAAGTTTTTCCATTATATTCATAAGGAATTCCTTCCTGTGTATTGTGCTGTCCGGCAGTTGCGATAATATCCGACAAAATGATATTGTAGGCTGTATTTTTGACGCCCAGCTCCTCTACATCTGGCATCATATCCGCATTGATCTGCAGTCCCTTCTTAGAAGGTGCTGTTGGAAAAGGATAGGAAAAATAAGCAGTCCTTTCCGGATTGGTAATATACATGGCATCACTGAGTATTATGTATTTTCTGCCCTTTTTAACCGCTACCACAAACTTCTTCTGTAAAACGGAATTCTTTGTCTCCTTCTGCAGCGGTAAGGTAAAGGTCACACTTTTCTTCTTTGCGGCTTTTGCAACCGGTTTCAGTCCGCTCACTTTATTCTGGTAAGAGTCCAGCGCAAACAAGTAATAATATTCATCACTGCTCTGTACCCTTTTCTTTATCTTTGCAGCCGCTTTTACCGTAGAGGCATCTGACAGCTTTACACTGCCAAGCTTTGCAGTTCCCTTTTTCGCCTCGATCTCCGCCACACCTTTTTTGATCGTAAGCTTCTTTTTACTACTGTATTTACCGTAGATTTTTTTCCCGTTTTCATCCGTTTTATAAGCACGGACTTTCACATAATACGTTTTACCCTGTGGCAGCTCTGTAATATCCGTCTTCGTCTTTTTCACATCCAGTACGATCTTTGATGCCGTAAATGAACGATTTGTCGCATAAACGATCTCATAACCTTTTGCCCCCGTTACCTTCTGATAACGGATCCGCAGCTTTCCCTTTGCAGGATTTTTCAGTGTCAGCTTTTTAACCTGTGCAGGCTTTTTCACACTTTTTGTAAAAAACGCCGCTACCGTGTGTCCGATATCTTTCATCACAGTTGTTGCAGTCTGCAGGGAAAAAACAGCCGCCTGTTCTGCCGCCAGATCATCGCCTGCATCCGCCGTGTTCCGGCTGATTGTATTATCACTGACCAAGTCTCCGCTGACTGTATTATCACTAATTGTATTGTCACTGATAGAATCACCACTGACCGTATTATCGCTTAACGAGTCACCGCTGATCGTGTTATCACTTAATGAATCATCACTCACTGAAACAGCTTCTGCATCCGCTCCATATGAGTTACTCACAGCACTGTATAACGTATTTTGACCGTTTTCTCCCGAAACCGGAACTGCTGCTATAGCATTCACTGTCATCATTATGGTTAACATAAAGCTGATTATGGAAACAATTCTTTTGTTCATCAAAAAGCTCCTTCCATGGTAAAGAAATTTAACATCATTTTGACCCTGACATTTTTTTATGATACCATAGTAGAAAGAGGAATGAAAGTGTATTAGGGAGCAAACAAATGGAAAAAAACAACAAAGGAACAATACAGGTCCGTGAAGATCTGTATGAAATGAAACAGCATGGCAGCCTTGACTACCCTGTTGCGGTATACCGTATTGATCTGAACATGATGTATCTGAATCTGATCCACTGGCACTGGCATAGTGAGATCGAACTGATCGTAATAAAGGAAGGAGCCGCTGAATTTTCAGTCGGTGATAATATGTATGTCTTATCGCCTGGCGATACACTTTTTATCAACCGCAATGTGATGCATTCCGTGCATCCGCATAATGAGCAGAATTGTATCTTCCATTCGATCGTATTCAGCCCCAATTATATATTTGGTTACGGACATTCTGTTTTTTCATCCGCATATCTTCTGCCGGTCACCAATACGCCCGGTCTGCGTTCTTATGTCATGAATGATAAAAAAGAGGATGACCACTCTATTTCTATGCTGACAAGTGAGATCATTAAGATCAACCTGCAGAAATCTTTTGGCTATGAGCTTTTGACCAAAAGCTATCTGATCCAGATCTGGCTTCTGCTCCTGAACCATATCCAGGATCTGCCGCATGATCATATTCCGGCTTATGATCCGCAGGTTGTACTGGACGAATCCAGAACCAAAGCCGCAATTACCTATATTATGGAGCATTACGAAGAACCGATTACCTTGCAGGATATTGCAGACAGTATCCATATCAGTAAGAGTGAATGCTGTCGTTGCTTTAAACGCTGCCTGCAGCTGACTCCGTTTGACTACCTGCTGAAATACAGGATTTATTCTGCGGTTGATCTGCTTGCGCAGGATAGCAGCACTCTTTCCATCTCAGATATTGCACTGAAGGTCGGTTTTAATTCCAGCAGCTATTTTAATAAGCTTTTCAAAAAATATATCGGCTATACGCCTTCCGCTTATAAAAAAATACTGGCACAGAATACCGAACATATCGCGATCGAAGCAAAGGACTCGCTCTATTATTCCGGTCTTCTGTCCCAGTAAACAGGCTACAGCTTATCTTTTTTATTTTTCGGCAATACAGACTGTGTTGCGTCCGGCTTCTTTTGCCCGCTGCAATGCAGTCTCCACAAATGCCAGATTCTCATCGGATGATTTTTCATAATCCAATTCACAGATACCAAATGACATCGTCACATGGATCTCATGCCCTCTGTGTGCAAATACAGTTTCCTCAATTGTCTTTCTTAAGTCGTCTATCTCCTGTTTTGCCTTCTGTGCGGTCTTACCTGATAATAACAGCACAAACCGGTCGTTTTCCCACCGGATCACTTCATCATCAATTTCCACATGATACAGCATCAGATCCGCAATGCTCCGAAGGACCTCATCACCACCTGCAGATCCGTAAATCTGATTGGTGATATCAAAGAAGTCAATGTCTCCCATCGCAACCGATACCGGATGTGCGATCAGATACGGCAATACTCTTTTATTGTAATACTCATAAAAACCCTTCCTGTTCCGCAGCTTTGTTGTCAGATCAGTCTGGTTTTCGGAAAGGAGCAGATACGATTCCAACGTCTTGCCGCAGTAAACGGCTGCCAGTGCCAGTCTCTTTTTATCCTCTTCCGTAAACACGCCGACAGTTCCGTCTCCGTTTAACTTATTGATCGCCTGATAGGCTCCGATCACCCGCCCGCGGGAATCCGTCACCGGCATACAGAGCACTGATCTTGTATCGTAACCGCCGCTTCTGTCAACAGAACTGTCAAAACGGGGATCTGCGCCTGCATCTGCGATCAGTATCGTCTCACCCGTGGTAATGCTGGCACCTACGATGCCCCGTCCTTCAGGAACTGTGATCCTTGCATGATCCAGGGCCACGATCGTCCAATGCTCTCCCTTTCTCTTATCCCAGAACCAGAAGGAGGCACGATCTGCATTGACGAGCGTTTTTCCCATTTCCGTCAGCGTCTGAATAGTGGTGGAAAATTCTCTTTCATCCACAAGACGATTCATATAGTAAAATATTTTTTCAAGCAACAGTTCTGCATTCCGTTCGTTTTCAGCTATAGCCATGTCTCTTTATCCCTATCTGATGAAGTTCGTTTTGTTGTCATATTCATTTACCGGAACAGCAACACCGGTATTTCTGCCTGCCTCAAGGCACTTCAAAAGCCATGCCATATTTCTGCCCAGATTACGCATTACCTGCAGACCTTCCGCATCCTGCAGCACTTCCTCCGGCTTATTGCCGTGTACCATATTCCAGTAAGAGGAAGATACGACCGGCATTTCCGCGATCGTGAAATATTTATTCAGTGCATCGATGGAAGCCGTTGTACCGGCTCTTCTTGCAGAGGCGATTGCTGCGCCCGGCTTATGCATAAAATATTTTTTGCCTGCGTAGAACATCCGATCCAGTGCAGACAACACTCTGCCGCTCGGATGCGCATAATAAACCGGCGTACCAAAAATAAAACCGTCACAGGTCTTTGCCTTTTCCAGAATTTCATTGATGCAATCATCGTTAAATGCACACTGTCCGTCCAGCTTTGTACAGCCCAGACAACCGATACAGTCACGCAACGGTCCTCCGCCTAAGCATACGATCTCACTGTCGATTCCTTCTTCTCTCAACACCTTTGCGATCTCCTGCAAAGCTGTTGCCGTACAGCCGTTTGGCTTTGAACTTCCGTTTACCATTAAAACTTTCATCGTTATTCCTTCTTTTCTTCTTTTTATATCATTTACCGCATACTTCTGCTCTACATCCTGCCATATTTATTTTGTAAAAAACGGGCAGGTCATGCGACAGGTACGACTGCATAAAAAGTCAGGTCTGCATCACTGTCATTGATCAGGGAATGTGCATGTCCCTGCGGGCAGTAATGGCAGTCACCGGCTTTTAAGCGGATCTCTTCTTCGTCATATAATACCTTGCCTTCTCCTGCTGTGATAAAGATCACTTCATAATCTTCGGTATGCTTATGATAACCGATGGATGCACCCGGGATCAGTCTGCCACTCATGATCTTGCAGGCTTCATCGCCGTAGCGCTTCGCCCTGTATTCCTTTTCGCCGCCTTTAAATGCCGGCAGTATTTCTTCTTCCATATCTGTAAATGCAATTTTCATTTCCATGCCTCCTGCGCATTATTTACAACTTATTTCTTCCCTGTTGCATCTATTTATCATTATATCTGCTTTCCCCTGATATTTCAATGCCGGGCACACTTTTCCCGGCTCTTCCGGCGTCTCTTTCCGCTAATTATTTCCGCTTCTCTTTCCGCTGATTATTTTCATTGCCTTCTTACTTATTTCTCGCTATAATAGGGAGTGTTGCGCTGATGGGGCATTTCCGATGCGGATATGCCGGCGCTACTTTATTTCACCAGGAGGATTTATAAGTTATGGAAAGAGAAAAATTCGGATCCCGGCTGGGATTTATCCTTGTATCCGCAGGCTGTGCGGTCGGACTTGGAAATGTGTGGAAGTTTCCTTATATGTGCGGACAGTACGGCGGTGCTGCATTTATTGCGATTTATCTGGTATTTTTAGTGATTCTGGGCTATCCGATCATCGTCTGCGAATTTGCAGTCGGCAGAGGCAGCCAGAAAAGCTGTGCCACTTCCTTCCGCAAGTTAGAGCCAAAGGGCCGGCGCTGGCACTACAACGGCTATATCGGAATGGCCGGCTGCTACCTACTGATGATGTATTACACCATGGTAACCGGCTGGATGCTGTATTACTTTTTCCGTTATCTGACAGGCTCCCTGACAAGTCAGTCTATGACAACCGAGCAGGTTTCCTCTTACTTTAGTAATATGCTGGCTTCTCCGGGCACTATGATCCTTTTTATGATCATTGCAGTTGTCTTATCCTTTGCCATCTGCTCCCTCGGTCTGAAAAACGGTGTGGAGCGTATCACAAAGGTAATGATGATCTGTCTGCTTGGTCTGATCCTCGTCCTTGCAGTTCACTCCTGCTTACTGCCGGGTTCCGGAACCGGTATCAGATTTTATCTTGTACCTGATTTTACTGCCATGCAGGCAAAGGGCATCGGCAATGTCATCTTTGCTGCCATGTCCCAGGCATTTTTTACCCTCAGCATCGGCATTGGTGCCATGGCGATCTTTGGCAGTTATCTGGATAAGGAACGTTCGTTATCCGGTGAAGCACTCAGCATCACACTTTTGGATACCTTTGTTGCACTGATGGCAGGTCTTATCATCATTCCTGCCTGCTTCTCCTTCGGTATCGAACCGGATGCAGGACCATCCCTGATCTTCATTACGCTCCCGAACATTTTTAATCAGATGACCGGCGGACGGATCTGGGGCACACTGTTCTTCCTGTTCCTTTCCTTTGCCGCACTTTCTACAGTGATCGCGGTATTTGAAAATATTATTTCCTTTGCCATTGATCTGTGGGGCTTTCCCAGAAAGAAGGCCGTCATTTGTAATGTATTCGCAATCATCCTGCTTTCTCTTCCGTGTATTCTCGGCTTTAATGTCCTTTCCGGATTTCAGCCGCTCGGACCGGGAACAAACATCATGGATCTGGAAGATTTCCTTGTTTCCAGCAATCTTCTGCCACTCGGCTCTCTGTGCTATGTCCTGTTCTGTACAACAAAGCATGGCTGGGGCTGGGATAATTTTATACACGAAGCAAATGCAGGAAACGGACTTTCATTCCCTGCAAAGATGCGTTACTACATAACATGGGGACTTCCCCTTATCATTGTTGTGATCTACTTAAAAGGCTATTATGATCTGTTTGCCCCAAAGGGGCTTCGATATCTGATCCCATGGATGTGTATTGCAGCTGCATTCCTTGCTTTTATTTTCTGGATCGCAGTAAGCCACAGCAAAAAGCAGCATGCAGATCACTAATGTACCGTATTGCAGACCAGCTCATCCCCGCTCAGTACTTTAGTATCTCCGTTCGGTATGATCGTCTGTCCGCCTCTCCTCACTAAAATGATCAGACTGTTTTTCGGCAGTCGGATCTCACAGAGGCGTTTATCCCGCCATGTGTGTGTGTCATCGACATGGATCTGGGTCAGATGAATATCGTCCTTACCCGCATAGGCGGTTGCACCAAGTACAAGAACATCTCCTTCCCGAAGCACTGTATCACCGTTTGGTACAGTGCTTTTTTCACCCGGATGATTCAGAAAGACAAGCAGTGTTCCCGGCGGCAGATTCAGATCCTTTACCGTCAACCCGATCCATGGATGTCCTTCGCTTACCGGAATGTCAATAAAATGCACATCCGTTTCATCACTGTAATCCGTAAAGGTCGTCAGAATATCCCTGCTCTCATCGATCATATGCAGCTTTTTCGCGCAGAAAGGCAACAGACTTCCCTGGAACAGTATGGATACGAGTACCACGCAAAATACAATATGGAACAGATCATGGGAAAGCACTGCGCCGCTTCTTGTTGCCATAATGGCAAATACAATGGACGCTGCGCCACGCAGCCCCGCCCATGCAGTCAGAAGCTGCTGCTGTGGTTTTGCCCGGAGCGGTGTCAGGATCAAAGCCACGGCTAACGGTCTGGCAACAAAGGTCAGAAATACTGCGATCAGAAGCCCGGGAACGCAAACCGCCAGGATCTTGGATGGGAAAGACAGAAGACCCAGCATAAAGAAAATGAACATCTGCATAAGACTTGTCAGTCCGTCGAAGAAATTGACAAGTACTTTTTTATGGCTGACATTGCGATTTCCGAGTATAATACCCATCAGATACGCACTCAGATACCCATTTCCGCCGATCGCAGACGGCAGTGCATAAGATAAAAGTGCTGCTGCCAGTACAAATGCCGTATCGAATCCGCTCACGCCAAAATCGATCCGTTCCAGCATAAAACCCGTCAGAAGTGCCAGTACGATACCGATCACTGCACCAAACAGCACCTGTGCAAATACCATGCCCAGAATATCAAACGCCATGCCCTCCGCATTGCCCTGCATCATAGTCAAAATGATGATGGTCAGCATATAGGCAAAGGGATCGTTGGAACCGCTTTCCACCTCCAGTAAGGAGTCTGTATTGTTTTTCAGGGATAATTTTTTACTACGCAGCACGGAAAATACGCTTGCCGCATCTGTGGAGCCGAGAACCGCTCCTACAAGAAGACCTTCCAGAAGGCCAAAGCCCAGTGCGAAATGGCAGAACAGTCCGGTCAGAACCGCTGTCAGAACCGTACCCACACTGGATAAAAGAAGTGCCTTGCCGGCAACCGGCTTTGCCGCCTTCCATCTGGTACCGAAGCCACCGTAAAACATAATGAAGATCAGGGCTATGGTACACATATTTTCGGCAAAAGCAAAGTTGTCGAACGGAATATGTAAAATACCCTCCGAACCAAACAGCATACCAAGCAGAATAAATGCAAACAGCATCGGAACACCGATCCTGCTTGTCAGACGGTTACAGAGAATACATGTTAAAATCACGCAGGAACCAAGTAATAATAGTTTGATCATAATTCGCCTTTCTTTTTCCTTTTTCCACCATTATAACACAGGCAGACTTCTACCCCAAGTTAAAATTCCCTAAACATTTGGCACAACTGTCTGTTCCGGCAAAAAACCGATACATGCCCGGTCTGAAGCACATCCGCCCGGATAAGCTGTCATACCCCTGCAGATCATCTGCTGAAACTGCCATGCGTAGCTGCCTTTTTTCACCCGCCTGCAGGAAAACCTTCTCAAAGCGGCAAAGCCTCTGTACTTCTTCCTCATAGGCAGCATAGATCTGTACCACTTCACTGCCTGCTCTCTTTCCTGTATTTTGAACGGTAACGCATATCACAGCTTTTTCCGCTTCTCCCTGCCCACATTCCAGTGCCTCCTCCGTCAGTGCAAAAGTGGTGTAAGACAAGCCAAAGCCAAACGGAAAAAGCGGCTGTTTTCCTTCCGCAAGCAGCTTACGATATCCTGCCAGCCCCAGATATTCCTGCTGCGTGGCAGACCAGTCTACCTGCGGCAGATCTGCCCCGCTCTGTGGAATCACAAACGGCAGTTTTCCGCCCGGATTTTCCTTGCCAAACAGAACATCTGCCAGTGCATGACCGCCTTCCATGCCCGGATAGTAAGCCATGAGCAGCGCCCCTGTCTGTCCGATCCAGTCTTCCATCGTAAAGGAGCTGCCACCAACAAGCACCACAATTGCATCCTGTCTGACCTGTGCCACAGCGGACAGGATTTCCCTGTCATGCGTCGGAAGTGCGATCCCCTGTGTCCTGTCACCGCCCATACTTTTAACATACAGCTCTTCCATATCCGCATAGACATATTCGCCTTCCTCCGCTGCACTGTTTCCCGCTACAACGATCACTGCATCCGCTTCTTTTGCCAGTCTTTTACAGTGGGAAAGACTTTCTCCCCTGTAATAGATCACTTCCTGCCCTGCCTGTTCTAAGATGCCCTGCAGGATCGTCACCTGATAAGGCGGATATACCTGACTGGAGCCGCGATCCCCCGTTACATCCTCATCTGCCAGTCTGCCGATCACAACGATCTTGTGACATCTGCCGGAAAGCGGCAGAATTCCATTCCGATTCCGCAGAAGCGTGATACCGGCCAGCGCACTTTTTTTCGCAAGCTGTCTGTCATCCCAAAGCTGCCTTTCCGCATCGATCTTTCCATACTGCCTTATCTTCTCTTCATGTGCCAGAAGTGTCCGCACGATCCGAAGCGCCGCCTCATCGATCACTTTTTCGGAAACACTGCCAAAGTGCACGGCTTCCAGAAGTTTCTTTCCATAATAATACGTATTCGGCATTTCCAGATCCATGCCCGCATTTGCTGCTGTGACCGTATCCTTGATCCCCCAGTTAAAATCACTTAAGGTAAATCCGTCAAACTGCCAGTCTTCTTTTAAAACTTCCCGCAGCAGATAGGCATTCTGTCCGCACATCTGTCCCCGATAGCTGTTATAGGAGCTCATCACAGCACCTGCCCCTGCTTCCACACATCTTTTAAACTGTGATAAAAAGACTTCCTGCTCTGCCTTCTTATCACATGTTATATCAACTTCAAAGCGGGCATTTTCCATCGAATTAAAGGCAAAATGCTTCACACAGGCGATCACTCCCGTTGTCTGTACACCTTCTACCAGAGCCGCTCCCATTTCTCCCAGTAAATATGGATCTTCTCCAAAGGTTTCCTGTGCCCTGCCCCAGCCCGGATGATACGGCAGATTCACACAGACGCCGCCAAACAAGTTAGCACCTGCTAATAATACTTCCGCACCGATTGCCTCTCCGATCTCCTTTTCCAGCATCAGATCAAAGGAAGCGCCACGCATCGACTCAACTGGGAAACAGGTGTACGTTTTCCTGTCGCAGACAACACCTTTGGTGCCATCGGCAAATAAAACGGGCGGTACTTTTCCATCTATTCCGCCTGCCCGGTACGGTACTTCATTATAATGTGTATTGACCTTTTTCTGAATGGATTTCCGCACCTCCTCCATCGTCCGAAGCCCACTCATCAAATATATTTTTTCTTCCAGAGACAGCTTTTGCACGATCTGCTGTGCCTTTTTTGTAAATGTACTTCGATAAGCTCTGTAATCTGTTGTTTCCTGCTTACTCATGTTGCCTTATTACCTCCCGCAAAATCGCCCTTGCCTCCGGAATACTGAAATCCAGATAGCCCTTCAGGACATCATTATGACTCTGGTGCTGTCCCTTCTCTCTGAATTCCTTCGGCGTCAGTCCTGTTTTCTGGTGAAAAGTACGGTAAAACGTCTTCTCTGATCCAAACCCACAGGCATCCAGTATATAACTCATATTTTTATTCGTATTTTTCAGAAGCTCCTTTGCTTTTTCCAGCCGCAGATCATCGATCACCTCTTTGATCGTCATGCCCAGCACTGCCCGGCTGCTTCTGTCCAGCGTCTTTCTGCTCATTCCCAGCTTGTGGCATAAAAGCTCTGTCAGCTCATCTTCCGCCATATATTCTTCAATGTAGGAAATTGCCTGAATGATCGTTTCTCTGCCATCTTCCGCAGCACTGTCCCGATAGCGGATATCATAGACAGCATAATCGAACAGATCCGCGATCAGACAGCAAAGCTCTGCCCTGACACGGAATCTGGCATGCTTTTCCTCATTCAATGTCTCATAAGCGATCTTTGCCATCCGCCTGAAAAAATGCTGATAGCCGACCACCGGCTCATCCTCTGTCACACTGCTTACATAAAACCGTATCTCCGAATTGTCCTTATCATCCGCATGAAACAGCTCCGGCTTGATCTGCAGGATCATACAGAGATTTTCCTCCTTCTGCGGATTCTGAAAGGCATGGATCTCATTTGGATTGATCAGAAGCAGATCTCCCTGCGCAAGAAGGCATTCCTCCGACTGGATATGTACACTGATACTGCCCCGCAGGACACCCAGAAGCTCATATTCATTATGCCAGTGAAACGTGCTGCTTTCGATCGGTGTCACGAATGCATTCACCAGCAGGTTGGAATCATAATTGATACTTTCATAGACAGAATACATAACAGCCTCCTTACCTCTTTTCAGACGTGCTTGCACATCTGCGCTTCAAATCCTCATTCTCTGTAAACAGTATACCGAAAAACGGAGCTGCAAACAATATTGCAACTCCGTTTCCCTGCTTAGGTTTTCTACAATATGGGATTTCCGTATACTCTACTTGTTCTCTTTCTTTTTTGCAAGACCTGCTGCGATCTGTGGATAGATCTTATCCAGGTTACAGAAGAATAATGTCACAAGACCGATCACGATCAGAACTGCCGGTACAAATGTAAATACGGATTTGATACCTGCGATCGTTGCTGCTGTCTGTGCTGCAAGCTTTCCGTCATATGCTGCCCATGCAAGTCCCCAGCCGACTAATGCGGAACCAAGACCTGCACCAACCTTCATACCGAATGAAGTTGCAGAGTTTGTCAGACCGTCCAGACGGACACCTGTTTTCCATTCGCCGTAGTCAACAACATCTGCTACCATTGCAAATAATCCTGCATTGTGTGGAATACCACCGATACCGAGGCAGATCAGACCGATGACTGCTGTTGTAAAGCTTGTCTGTGTCAGACCCATGATCAGAACGCCTGCCAGCTCGATCACATAACCGATCATCATGCTCTTCCATTTACCGAGTAACTTGTTGATATATGGATAGATCAGGTTACCGATCAGCTTCGGTAAAATGAAGCAAAGTGTTAAAGTACCCATCAGACCGGCGTTACCAAGTACGTCTCTTGCATAGTAGATACGAAGTCCGTTGTTGACGCCAAGTACTGTATAGTTGATAACAAATACAATTGCCAGTAATAAGAAATATTTGTTTTTGAACAGGATCTTGAAAGATTCCCCAACACTCATCTTGTCTTTTTCTTCTACTTTTGCAGAGTTCTTTTCAATATTGGTACGTTCCTTTGTGCCAAGGAAAGTGATCAGAAGCAGTACTGCACCGATCGTACCGAAGATAGCTGCCATACCTGTCCAGCCGAATTTTGCAACAAAGTTGTTGCAGTTGTAGTTGATGAATAATACAACTGACATTGTGACGAAGAAACGAATGGAGCTCATCGTAACACGATCCTTTGGATTCGGTGCTTCCAGAGAAAGCAGTGTATTATATGCCAGGTTACAGGCTGTATAAACAACAACTGCCATGATCACATAACTGATACATGCATAGGTCAGTTTGCCGCCGCTCGTCAGTGAACCGGGAACGCTGAACATCAGCACAAGTCCGAGTCCCATCGGGATTGCTGTCCATAAAATCCATGGTCTTGCTTTACCCCAGCGGGTATGTGTTCTGTCGATGATACTTCCCATGATCAGATCGGAAATACCGTCCAGTAATCTTGTTAAAAGCATTAAAGTACCGATTGTTGCTGCAGCCAGTCCAACGCTGTCTGTATAATATAATGTCAGATAGGATCCGATCGTTGTCCAAACAAGGTTACAACCACCGTCACCAAGTGCAAATGAAATGATCTCACGCCATGAAGGTTTGTTATTCTCTTTCATAGTTTTTCTCCTTTTCTTTTGAATTTGTATTATGCTTCCAGCCGCAGGGTCAGAAGGGAAATGCTTCCTGTTCCTTTATAAACAAAATACAGTTCCTTCTCCTCCGTAAAAGCTGTCTTGGCATCTGCCCACGTCCATTTGTCCGTCTTCGGCAGATTGATTTCTTCTTTCTGTCTGCCGTTTTCCGTATAGATCTCAAGCTTTCCTTCTCCGTCAGAGAGGTAGCTTATGCTAACTTTCTTTGTCTCGGCAAGATTGATATATTTGTAGCCGATCAGATCTCCATCCTTGACATTGGTTATGTAGCGTTCATCCTCTACACTTGTCAGATACGGGAAATCCACCTCCGGATTGGTACGTCCCAGCGAAGAAAGCGGCCCCATATGTCCGTTTGTCAGATTACAGCAGTAAACTGCCGGATATGTGGCATTTCCGGATAACGGTTCCGGATTCATACCGCTTGTCGTGATCGTTACCTGTGGGATACTGCCGTCCGGTCTGAAATAAACTTTTTCCGCACATGCCTGTCTGTTGTACTGGTTTAAGTAAGTGTGACGATGATAGAAAATGTACCATTGATCGTTTACACAAACAAGTCCGCCATGATTGTTTCCCACGCTCATCAGCTTATCTTCTTCTTTTCTGCCCTGATAACCGACATCTCCGTTGCTTACGATCACACCGCCGTAGGTAAAGCCTCCCATTGGTTTCTCGCTGACCGCATAACAGAGCTGATGGGTATTGACAGAAGAATATACCAGATAATATTTGTCGTTGATATAACGGATGGATGGACCTTCAAAGTACTCATTTCCTTCAAAGCTTGTGCCCTTTCCGTAGTTTTTACTCGGCAGGATCACTTCCGGTCCTTTTTGTACTGTCAGCATATCATCGGCAAGTTGTAAAACACTTCCGCCTTTTAAGTCCTGTCCTTTATATCGCGGAATATTGATCATACAGGGAGCAAAGCCAAAATACAGGAAAATACCGTCCTTTGTGCAGATCAGGGATGGATCATATGGCTGGTTCTCCGCCATCACACGGCCGTCCTCATAATGGACTCTGCCATAAAACCGGTATTCGCCCGCCGGGGTATCGCAGACCGCCACGTTGATGGAATCCTGAAACTTGATACAGTAGTATAAGTAGTATCTGCCATCCGGTCCTTTTACAACATCCGGTGCATACAGCGGCAATGCATCTTGATTGTACGGATCCTGTTCTTTTTTATAGATCACACCGTCACAGCGCCAGTCCGACAAATCCGTTACCGGAGCCGACCAGCAGACGTAATCCTGTTCGCAGAACTCATTGCCGTTTTCCAGATCATGACTGCCATATACATACAATCTGTCTCCGAATACATGCGGTTCGCCGTCCGGTACATGTTCCCAAAGCGGCATGTAAGGGTTATGACATTGCTTTCTCATCTTCCTCCTTCCTCCTTTCCTTCTCAATTAACTGCTCGCAATTTATGTTCTGATTATAACAAGGAGGGAGGATTTGTTCTGTCAAAGAGCTCTTGGTTTACTGTCAAAATTGGACATTTTTGTGCAGCATTGTGATTTTGTACAATGTAAGCAAATGTGTTTTGTGCAGAATTGCCATAGTTGATATTTGTTTATAGTAATCCATATTTTATTTAGAGAGAGAAAGACAGCATCTTTCCATGCTCAAATAACAGACATAAAGAAGCTCTAAGAGCTTCTAATATGTCTGTTACATTCGCATGGTCAGATGCTGTCTTTCTCTTTGTATATAATAGCTATAGATAATTCAATTTGATCATTTTAGGCGAAAATGATCAAATTAAACTGCAAAATGATCAAATTAAATATTTTACTCAAATGATCACATGCTTCGCAAATCGTTCTGCTGACAACACAGATCTGTAATGCTGCTCATACAGTTTTCGCATTTCATCCTCTGTATGGATATTCTTTCCCATCTCGATCAGGATGAAGGGAACGCCGAAGCAGGTCACGCGGACACCACTGTCACGAAATCCGTTCCGCATATAAAAGCCATATCGTCTTGTCTGTAATTTCCGGTCTGCTTCCTCTTCTGCAAATTCCGGGTTTTCCACTTCCCCGATAATACTGTCTGCCTGCACCAGATATTCTCCCAAAAGCCGAAGCATTTCACTGCCCAGTCCCGCATTTCTGCGATCCGGGCAGACTGCCAGATAATCGATCAGATAGTCATCACCCTTTCTGATCAGATAAGCGTATCCCACAATATCCGTTCCGTCCATAAGTCCCAGACATTCATAAATACCTCGCTCTATCGCATCATAGATCATGGACAGCGGCTTTAATTCGCTGGGCGGAAAATCAATTTTCATCCGCTCCTGATAGATTGTTTCAATTTGCTTTTTGTTTAAACTACTTAATTTCATCAGATCATCCTTTTTTACATGATAATTTCTTTTGTCAAATGAATCTTCTCAGTTTTGATCCCTGCTGCATTTCTCCGCATCGATAGCAAGCACAAACATCAGGACATGCAAGGCATCTTCTATCCGTGCAATATCCAAAACGTAAGTATCTGTCATACGGAAAAGCTGCTTGGATATCGTTGCGATCCGCTCACCGTTTGCCCCTGTAATGGTATAATCCCATTCCATAAAGCTGCCTTCAATATGCCAGCCGTTAAAATCGATATCATAACGCGGACGGAAAGAAAATGCTTCCCGGCTGATGCAGCCAATATACTGCTCCTTTTCGTATATTTCATACTTGGGCATCCATGTCAGCAGCTTCTGTCTGACCGTACCAAGCTGGTCTCCTGCCGCATCAAAAATATTGAGGCAGTGTCCAATGGCAAGTTGTCCTCTCACAACATAAACTGTCTGTTCATTTTCATCATATATATCATAGCTGTCCAGCCATGAAAACAGGCGTTGTTTGAATAATAATTTCATACCGTTCCTTCTTCCATTCTTACACATTCTCATATACTTTTTGAACAACTGCTAAAGTTTATATTGCATAAAATTCTCATTGTGCACGAATCCAAAATCTGTATACAATTTAACACCCATATCGGATGCAGTGATCTGGATAGTGCCACATCCATACTCTCTTGCCTCGTTTACAACACGTGATAACAATTCCTTTGCAATGCCTTTTCTTCTGTAGTCCGGGTTTGTGAACATACTGGACAGTAGACCTATCTTTCCACTCGGGCATCCAAAATACGGCGGCTTCTCCACAAATGACATACCACTTGTCCCGATGATCTTGTTTCCGTCAAAAGCAAGCCATGATACAAATGTTCCATCCGCCATATGGCGCATATAATATTGTTTTAACGCCGGAGCCAAATCAATTTCTTCTTTGGCACCTTCTTCCCTGAGCTGATCGATCCTCATTTCAATAAATGTATTCAGTTCTTTTTCTGTAAGTCTTTTATAGATAATATTCATTTACTTGATCTCCTTTTTCCAGAACCAATCATTTTCATAATTTCTGTTTCATGATCTCTGGTAAATTCACTGAGTTCATAAGACCGGATTCTCTCTTTGACCAATATAGGAATAACAAATCCATTTTTTACCAGAACCGCCAGTCTGTTGATAATCGTCTTATTTGTTACCGACAATTCTCTGCTGACTTCGATTGGTGTAAACTCTCCCCGATAGTTTTTCATTAAAAATTGCAGGAGTTCCTTTTCCTTCCCCTTCAAAAACGAGAGACTTCCGGCAATATCTTCCTCTTCGGAAGCCAACTGCAAATCACAGACTTTACCGGAATATAGTTTTACCATCCGCAGGAAATAATGGATCCAGATCTCGGGATGTGGCGGATTCTCCCTCCCGGAATAATACAAGGCAGGGAGTCCCATCTGGATAGATTCATAATATTCGTCAATATCGTATGCAAAATATTCCTCCAACGATCCGACTCCATTAAATCCATACCCATTCAGATCCATAATATAACCGGATAACAATCTTGCTGTCCTGCCATTGCCATCTTCAAACGGATGTATCGTCACTAATTGATAATGCACAACTGCTGCTACAATCAACGGATGATCATCTGTGGTATTGACATACTCTATCAACTCATCCAGCAGCCCCGGGATATCACAATATTCCGGTGGAATATAATCGGGATTTCCTGTCTTAGAATCATATACAGCAAATAACACCCCCGGCGGCATAGATCCCCTGAGTCCGATTTTTTCCTTAGAAGCACCCTTTTCCACCAATTTCTGAACATCCAAAATAAGTTTCTTGGAAAATTTTTCTTTTTTATTTACCTTTTCTTCCAGATAATTCAATGCCAGAAAATAATTTCTAACCTCTTGTTCCGGCTTCAGATAATGCTTTCTTTCATCACTCTCTATCACTTCATCCACCTGTTTTTCGGACAATGGATTTCCTTCAATCTTATTGGAGGCATAAGAGCTTTTTTTCTTTGAATTTTTACGCAGTCTATTCATAACTGCTTTAGACAACTTTACGGAAGATACTTTATATCTGTTTTGTTCAATTTCTGTAATATAGCTTAAAATTTCATTCGTTAATGTCACCTTAATCATATAAAAAGCCTTCCTTTCAAATATTATTATACCCAAAAGGAAATCTTTTTTCCATTAATATTTCACTATTTTTACACTATTTTCCACTATATAGTCCCTGTGTACGGATAATACAACGGTAATACGAAAATTGCAAAGGAGTTTTTGCAGGTACATGGGATAGAAGTGCTCTAGTACACCGTTTTTCCACTCACATATGTAACAAAGTTGTAGGCTGATACTACTTTGCGCAGTGCAAAGATTACCCCTTTGTCTATCCTTTATTTATATATGTCCGTCTGGATATTTCGGCAAACCTGAAACCGATCAATACCCCCAATTGATTATTTCCCAACTCTTTTTATCTGCCGTCTTCACTAAATGCCATTGCCAGTCGGCATATGTATCATTAGGATTGAACCCACCATCTCCACCTTTTTCGTCTGTATCAAAAGCTGATAATACTACAATAAGCTCCTGGTTGTTTTCTTTGTGATATTTCTCAATTTCTTCCGCAAATCTGTTTTCAACATCCTCATCATAGCGAAGCTCAGTAAGTGTGCATGCCACACCTAAAATTACGAATATGGCACATATCGCAATTCTGCTTTTCTTCGTCATACAATCACACTCCTTTGTCGTACTGTACCTATTTCCACATAACCTTTATCTACATAAGATAATATCGAATAGATTACTCCGAATACAACTGCAGATAACAGGTTTCTAAATATTTGATTTTCAAGTATTCTTTTCATAACTTCTCCCCAAATCAGCTCTTAATATTATCATTTTTTCATATGGTTTCCGGCTTTACATTCCACCGGTATTACATGACTGTCTTTTTGTATCAGGAAATCTACTTCCGCAGTATTGTCAGACTCCCAATAATGAAGAATTTGTTTTCTTTTTCTGCTATGAAAATAAATTGTTCTCCAGATAACAAATCATCAATTGATACAGAAAAATAACTGGATATTTCCTTTAATAAATCTATGCTTGAGTTTATGGTGTCAGGCACCAATGGCAGCCCAGGCACCAATGGTAATAAACTTGAATTTTTGCTTTATAGAAATCACTTATGCTGAAAAAAATTATAAACTCTTTGATTGAAATCCTTAGCTTCTTCGTAAGCAGCATGTCCTAAATCATCATACATAAAGATTTCACAACCAAGTTTTTTTGCAATTTCCAAAGAAGCCTCTCCGCTTACCACTTTATCCTGCATACCTCCAATTACAAACACCGGACATTGTATTTTATCTAATTCGTCATATGCTTCACAACTAAGGCAAGCTTTTGCCAAGGCGATAAATCTCGATACATTCTTTGGTTTCTGCAAAACTGCTAATAAAGACATAAACGGTTTGTATCGTTTCACATAAATGTCAGAATACATCTTTTCAGCCATATCTGTAATCAGCCTTTTCATATTATTCTGTTCCGTAATATGAATCCAATCATTGACTGTCCTTTCGACGGTTTCATTATTTTTCGAAAGTGTTACTGCGAGAACTAACTGATTTACTAAATCTGGTCTGTCTATTGCAAGATATTGAGCAATCATACCGCCTTGTGATACACCAAAGATATCAGCATTTGTAATCTTTAATGTATCCATCGCCATTGCTATATCTGCTGCTAAGTCTCTTACTGTTATGCCATCACTAATATTTTCCCTGCGATCAAACAGATAAACTTTATAATCTCTTGCAAACATTCGATACATATAAGCCACTGAAAATGCTACACCTTTTATGCTACGGGTACTAAGACCTTGAATCAAAATCAAAGACTTCTCACCTTTTCCAAAAGTAATATAATTCATCTGTATGTCCTGTATTTCTAACAGTTTTTCTTTTGCATTATAAAACATAGAATATTTACCTCAAAATTCCAATCTATTTACTTTTTGCTCCACTGATAAAACTCTTTCAAATCAGCTTTCACTTCATCTGACAACATTGTTTTCTTTACACCTTCAATAGCACCCTCCAGTGCCATTAAACGATTGATACAAGCCGACTCATCAATTTCTTGTATTTTTAACCAAGCTGCTTTAGCACCCACTTTCTTTAACTCATCAACAGAATTTATGCCAACCTGAATAAGCTGTTCTTCAACTTTTTTCCTATATTCGGTAATTTTGATAATTCTCCCATAAAACACTTCCCCTTCTTTGTCAGTCTGTTTCGTCTTTTTTATAAATTTCGCCGCCCCATGCATGATATCCAGCAATATATTTATAATCAGGATATTCATTTATTTCATATAATTTTATTCCTGTATCAGTTTTACAAATCAGAACATTAGAATTTCCGGTCGGCTCATCTGCAAGAATAAATGCCGGCTCGTTTATAAGTGCCCTTTCTATGGATACTCTTTGCTGCTGACCTCCTGACATTTGTCCTGGCAGATGTTTTTCCCTTTTCTCAAGACTCAGCATCTTCACAATCTCACATAGATTTTGGATTCACTGAGTCCAAAATCTTTAAGAAAATTTTTACTATGTATTATCCTTCAACCCATAACACTGGTATAGCATTTCTGTCATTTTCTTCTTATCTGTTCCCCTTATACCCAAGGACTTTAAATCCACTGTTTCATCAGCTATTTCAGATAAGAACTTTTTCATATCCTCTGCTATTTCCGGACTGAGGACTTGCCTTGTATTGGCTGTGATTAACTGTGTTAATCGGAACACATCGTTTTTATGTTTCTTTATGTTTTTGCTATCGACCTGCTCTCCATTCAACTTGCGTTCCTTTAAATCCAGCCATGCTTTCGCCTTAAATGGAATCAGGCAAGTCATACTTAATACCGGAATGCCATCAACCATCATTTGTCCGGTTTTTAACAATTCATAATATGCTTCATTTAAAAGGATTGCCGACAAACTGGATATTTCATCATCTATCGGAAGTGGAGTGAGAACTGCATCATCTTCCAATATAATAAAATCCGGATTTCTGGAAAATATTTCTATCATATATGGATATTCTTTACTTTTCGGAGATGTGAAACGATAAAACTGTGCATTTCCAGTGCTTTTATTCAAAACCTTGAAATCTTTCCTTAAATTTTGTAAATCCACTGACCATTACTCATGCAACCTTCTTTCCTGCAATTCATCTACTGCTTCTTCAATTCTTTCATCATTTGTATCTATAAAAGATAAAACAAGTGAAATATCATCAGCACTGTTATCCTCTGAAAATTGTTTTGGGTTGTATGCCCATAATTCAAGTCTGACCTGTTTATCCGGGTCTATCAATTCATCAGTCAGCAAGGCTTTATCGTAATCTTTCTCACTAATTGCATAGGTAACAACTCGGCTTGGATTTAGCATTGTTTTTTCAGAAAGTGCCGTTTTCCCTGCAAAGACCATATTTTCTGTAACTTGCGTCTTATCTATATATCCTGTTTTTCGAACAGGAGTCGTCAAATATACTTTTGCTTTTTCAAATAATTCATCTCGCTTATATTTTGACTCAATAAACTTATTGACACCGTCTTTTGCTACAAGAAACAAATCTGTCGTTTCCAACTGCTTCACTGCTCTGGTCAAGGTCATTGCTGTAAACGGAAGCACTTTTCCGGCTTCTGAAGCATACAATCGTTTTTTCTTACTGTACAGATAAAATAAAAACAACTGCTGCGTGGAGTAAACAAACTTACCCGTCAGCTTTTGGGGTTCTTTTTCATCAGAAAGCATTGTCCCAATGAAAGGAAGAAAGACCTGCTTATCAGTAATAAATGGTATATTATTTTCTATAAGGCTTTTTCTTCGATAATTTGATACCGTTGTAAGTTCAAATACGACTGGCACATTATCAATCTGCTGTATTTTTACAATTTGTTTTTTCAATGCCGGAAGTGTGGCAAGTTCTTCTGTTGGAGCAAGCATTATACAGCGTCTGTTTCCAATATATGCTGTATGAAAATCATAACTCCCTGCAATATAAACAGGCAAAGAATCCTGATGATTCCATGCTTCATTTTTTATAGAAATCCCGAATACGCTTGTAAGCATATTTCTCATTCTCCTTTTAACTTAATTTATTTTATTTTAACTTAGACAATGTTAAAAGTCAATTTTTGAGTTATTTTGAATTTATATTTCCTTTTTCCGTGACCTGCTAAAGTAGATATCATCAGAAATAAAGTCTTAGTGAATGACTTATTCCATTTTCAAGCGAGTGGATTTATGGTGTCAGGCACCAGTGGCTTGCCATCAATATATCGGGCATACTCTCTGCTACGTGACAGGGAGACGTCCCGCAACCACTCTTCCGCCCTCTCTGTACCATGCTGAATTCTGAAAACCATGCAAAAATAATTACATCATCCCTATAAACTTGAATTTGACTAATTATTGTGTTTTAATGATTCTATAAACTACCCCCAATTGAGCAGGGTATGTTTCTTGAATCATTCCATTAAACCATATTGTAACGATATCTCCCACCTGAACATCTTCCGCTAAATTTTCTGCCGATACATAATACTCTCCATCATTCATCTGACAAAAGCCTTCAGCTGTACTCACATGCGTTACAAGAAGTTCTCCATCATCGGTAATTTCTTTTACTTTTGCATTAAAATTGATAACCTCTATTGGAATAGACGTATCATCTTTTTCAATATCTCTAAATATGATTCGTTCGTCATCAATGACTACTATGAGCTGACCTTCAGAACTCCTTTGATAATGATATCCGCTTCCGAAATTTGATTGATTATTTTCAGATGGTAACTCTGTCCCTGCCACTGTTGACACAATTTCTCCATCCATTGTTCCACAACCAGGCATTGACGCTACATATCCTGTGTCTTTATATATAACACCATCAACCATAACACATGGAGGATATGAGCCAGTATCTGCTATTTGCTCATTTTGTACTACATCATCATTTTCTTTATTTTCTGTTTCTACGGACACATTTCCAGACACAGGTTCTTTATTTTCTTGATTCGTTCCACATCCAGCCATTCCCAGCACCATACATAATACAAGCAGATAGATTACTTTTTTCATAATACATGCCTCCTTAACTTATATTTTTTAACTCTATAAACTGGAATTGAGATTTCATGTATTCCAAGGGATTTAATAATTGTTATATTTTATTATCAAATATCTCTGAATCCCTTGAAAACACTAAGTTTGTCGCAGGTGATCTTTCCCTTAGACTTTCCCTTATGTTATATCTTCCCATATGGATTTATGAACCCTGATAAGGGAAAATACAAGGAAAAGAAAATCCTCTAAAACAGTATAACACAAAATAAAAACGACATGGTGAACTGATTGAAATGCTTCTGATTTTTGTAACAAATGATTGATTGAATGATAAGGAGATTTGATACGATGAGAACAATATTTGCAGAATACAATCCACAACGCAACAGCATTGATGTTTATACTTCTGCTGGCTATATGCTCCGCATTGACTGCTGGGAAGCAGAAAAGAATTTAAAAACAACACCCAGATTAGATTGTGCATTAAATGCACTTGCTATTGATGAACCACTTGAATATGCAAGACTATACCTTGATGGAACTATGCAGATGTGGGTTGATGCCGAAGATTCATTTTATTTATGATGATTATACTGTCACTCCTAGTGTCTCCAGAGAGCGACAGTTTCATTGTCATTTTGAGCTCGTCTTTTTTAAGACAAGCCTCGTATATTTATTTGTAAGCTGCGTTCGCTTCTTCTTGAGTGATTTTCCCAGTTTTAACAGCATCAGAAATTGCTTCGTCTAATTTAGTATAAACAGTAGTTGTCACAACTCCGAAGCCGCTGACGAACAGCAGAGCGATCCACAGCCACTCATACTGTTGTCGCCGGTCTGCGGATTCTGAACATCATCCGAAGGCTTGGTGGTATCGTCAGACTTGGTAGGAGCGGCAGGTTTGGTTGCCTTCTGACCTTCTTCGATAGTCTGAGTCGTTACTGCAGAGCCACCGGCAGAATCAAAGGTTACGGTATAGTTTTTATT